>Ga0075425_100000258_pt1 | contig 48872 bp, 43 predicted proteins | sample SoiMethybrSBSTD4_FD_75300 | JGI IMG/M metagenome (GOLD analysis project Ga0075425, IMG submission 75300) | Bulk soil microbial communities from a Populus tree surrounding site in Tennessee, USA - Soil MetaG P. TD hybrid SBSTD4 | ecosystem: Environmental > Terrestrial > Soil > Tree plantation... | reverse complement strand
TTTTGCTCGCGAAACTCGGTATCGGAGTCTTGGGTACGGCAGTCGTTGCCGGCGCCGCGATTTCTAGTGAGGGATTTATCCATGTCAGGGTGCATGAGAAGCATCCCGGCGGACACAACGTCGCTCTGATTGTTCCGGCTGCGGTCGTTCCCGTCGCCCTGCATTTTGTCCCGAAGAACCAGCTCGACCATGCGCCCGGAGACTTGCAGCAGCTCCTGCCTGTAGTCGACGCGGCCATTCCAGAACTTCAGAAATGCCGCGACGGCGTGCTGGTTGAAGTGATCGATCCAGGCGAACACGTGCTGATTTCAAAGTCCGGAGGCTCGGTTGTGATTGATGTGAATGATCACGACGAAACGGTACACGTCTCCGTGCCGCTGAGCGCGGTCCGCAGTTCGCTGCATCAGATCGCCGAAGCGAACGGCGCGCAGGATTAAAACACACCAGTGGGTCGGACATTCGTGTCCGACCGCTTTATACTCAATCGCTTAAAGATTGAGGCTCTGCAAAACCAACTCCGGTAGTGTGCTCGAGGACGGCGGCCACTGGTTCGCGATCGAGGCTTCGTGGGATGACCTCGTTCGGCATGACGATCTGGAATCATTCTTGAAGACCTGCAAACGAACCCCTATCCGCGAGCCAAGTTCCGAGGCGTTCCTCGCGCCTATAGGCTCACAGGAAGTCTGGGCCGCAGGCGTCACCTACATCCGCAGCCGCGACGCACGCATGGAAGAATCGAAGTCTGCCGGAGGCGGCGACTTCTACGATCGGGTTTACCTCGCGGATCGTCCTGAGCTTTTCTTCAAAGCCACGGCGCACCGAGTGGTTGGACCAGGAGGGAAGGTTGCCATCCGGTCTGACGCCAAGTGGTCCGTTCCTGAGCCCGAGCTTGCCTTACTCATTAGTCCAGCGGGAAAGATCATAGGCTACACCGTAGGGAATGACATGAGTTCGCGCGACATCGAAGGCGAGAACCCGCTCTATCTTCCTCAGGCCAAAGTTTATGACCGCAGTTGCGCGCTAGGGCCCGGGGTTCTGGTTGCGTCGCAGCCCCTTCCGCGATCTACAGAGATCAGTCTGCAGATTGCTCGGCAAGGCGAACCTGTCTTCGAAGGGAAGACGAGTCTAAACTCGTTGAAGCGTGATCCCGAAACTCTGGTCGAATATCTCTATCGAGACAACTCGTTTCCAAGCGGATGCTTTCTGCTCACCGGGACTGGGATTGTCCCGCCGGACTCGTTCGGCCTTCGCTATGGAGACGAGATTCGAATCACCATTGACAATATAGGTACGCTTGTTAACGTAGTTGGCTAAGCGCGGCTAGATTTCTAGCGGCTTGCACCACCTTGACGCTATCGGCTATTGTTTTAGGGGATAAAAGCCTCGCGATAGTCTAGGGGTGTCCCACCTATGACTAGTTTGGTTCCTTGTCGCGCCTCCTCGCGCCGGTCAAAGGTTTAGAATCCGTCAACATGCGACCGGTATTCACGTGGAATCTGGGCAGCCGTTCACTTGAACTCGGCAAACGCACGCTGGTGATGGGGATTGTTAACGTCACTCCGGATTCCTTTTCCGATGGCGGAGAGCATTTCGCGCCCGATGAAGCCGTCGCCCACGCACTCAAGCTCCTCGACGATGGCGCTGACATCGCCGATGTCGGCGGTGAGTCCACTCGGCCGGGCGCGCACGTCGGCGGCGAGCGCCCAGTAGTAAATGCCGAGCAAGAACTGAAACGAATCTTGCCGGTCATCGAAGGCATCAAGCGTACCCGGCCCGCGGCAATCGTTTCGGTTGATAGCTACAAGGCAACGGTCGCCGAAGCTGCCGTCAAAGCCGGAGCAGAAATCGTCAATGATGTTTCTGGGTTTCTTTGGGATCCGGCGATGAAGGGAACTGTTGCGCGCATGAGTTGTGGAGTTGTGCTCATGCACGCACGCGGCCGTCCCGACGAATGGAAAGACTTGCCACCTGTGTCCGATGTTGTGCTGATGGTCAAGAAAGAACTCCGTCAGCGCGCCGATGCTGCAGTGCTCGCCGGCATAAAACGCGATCGCATCGTGCTCGATCCCGGCTTCGGCTTCGGCAAACGGCTTGCCGAGAACTATCCTCTGCTGAGGCGATTTCACGAACTAAGCGACCTGCGGTCTCCACTCCTCGCCGGCGTTTCGCGCAAATCATTTATCGCGGGTGCAATTGCGAGCACTACGAGCGAGCCCGCGATGGGAGACCGTCTGTTTGGGACCTTGGGAGCCGAGGTCGCTCTCGCGATCAAAGGAGCACACATTATTCGCACCCACGACGTCCGCGCGTGCGTGGAAGCAATGAAACTTGCAGACATCGCCGCCACCTGACCCAGCAACTCTTCGCTCATTTCAGCTAAAATGCCGGGTTCAGCGTTGCGGTCCGGAGGTCTGATGCTTTCACGTTTGCTTTGTTCCTTGTTACTCATAACGCTTTTCCTGCCTTCAGTCGCAAAAACTCAAGCCAAAGATCTTGAGGCGCGCCGCACGCAGCTGAAACAACTGCTCGCGGATCAGTGGGAGTACGAGCTGAAAGAAAATCCCGAGCGGGCCACGGCCATTGGTGACTATCGCTACAACGATCGATGGGGCGACAACTCGCTGGCTCACGTACAACAGCAGAAACACGACCTCCAGGAGTGGCTCGCAAAATTCGAAGCTGTGAACACGGCCAGCTTTGCAGAGCAGGAAAAACTCAGCCAAAGCTTGATGGTGCGCAATTTGAAGCAGAGGCTCGAAGCAATCGATCTCAAGATCTACGAAATGCCGGTCGAGCAGTTCAATGGCGCACACCTGCAAGTGGCCCAGTTCGTGGCTATTATTCCGTTCAACACAACTAAGCAATACGAGGACTACCTGGCTCGTCTGCACGGAATTCCAACCGTGTTCGATCAAGTAATCGAGCTCATGCGGGCAGGCGAAAAAGATGGCCTGATGCCGCCGCGCTACCTCCTTGAAAAAACGGTTACTCAGTGTAAAAACATCGCCGATCCCGTCGGCGAGGCAAGTCCCTTTGGTCTGCCGCTTAAGAAATTTCCGGACGCGGTTCCTGAGGCCGATCGCAAGCGGCTGCATGATGCGATTGTCGCCGCAATCGATAAGGAAGTGCGTCCGGCCTATGAGAAACTCAAAAGTTTTCTTGCCACTGAGTACGCGCCGAAGGGGCGTACCGAACCAGGAATTTGGGCGTTGCCGGACGGAGATGCCCGCTATCGCTTTGCCATTCGCAGGTTGACGACCACCAACATGGAGCCGGCCGCGATCCACGAGCTGGGGTTGAAAGAAGTCGCCCGCATAGAGGCCGAAGAACTAGAGGTTGCGAAGAAGCTCGGCTTTTCGGACCTGAAGACATTTCGGGCATCCGTCAAGAACGATGCGAAGCTGTACGCCACATCGCGCGAGCAGATTCTCGACAAATATCGCGCCGACATCGCGCAAATGCAGCCAGAATTGCCAAAGCTGTTCGGACTGCTGCCCAAGACTTCGCTGGAAGTCCGTCCGGTACAGGAATATCGCGAGAAGGAAGCCGCTGCCGCCAGCTACTCCAGCGGTACCCCTGATGGTTCGCGGCCTGCGATGGTGTACGTCAACACTGGCGACCACGTGCATCGGTCCCTGATCACCATTGAGACGACGGCCTACCACGAAGGCGTCCCAGGCCACCACATGCAGATCGCCATCGCCCAAACTTTGCCCGAGCTTCCTCCTTTTCGACAGCACGGCTTCTTCTCAGCGTATAGCGAAGGGTGGGCTTTGTACGCCGAGCGGCTGGGGGAGGATCTCGGTTTCTATCAAGACCCATACTCGCGCTACGGCCATCTCGACGCCGAAATGCTCCGCGCCGTTCGACTCGTGGTTGACACTGGCGTTCATTACAAGCATTGGACACGGCAACAGATGGTGGACTTTTTCCACGAGCACTCATCCGAGGATGAACCCAGCGTGCAGGCCGAGGTGGACCGGTACATTGCGTGGCCGGCTCAAGCCCTCGGCTACAAACTTGGGCAGCTTGAAATTCTCAAACTTCGCGACGAGGCGAAGAAAGATCTCGGCAGTAAGTACGACATTCGCGCATTTCACGATGAGGTCCTGAACGGTGGCCCAATGCCGCTGGATGTATTGGATCGGCGAGTCACGGCCTGGATCGAAGGGCAAAAAACTGGGCCAACGACAGGCGCAAGCCACTAAAACTGCGCGGGCGAGGACGCCCGTGCCCCCAAAATCAGATTGTGGAGAGGCGGGCATCCCCGCCCGCCATCAAAATACCCTCGTCGAATCCAGGAGTATCGTCACCGGCCCGTCGTTTACCAATTCGACCTGCATCATTGCCTGGAACTGGCCTGTCTCGCAGACGATGCCGGCATAGCGGATTTTCGAGACAAAGTATTCGTATAACTCGTTCGCAAGCTGCGGCGGGGCTGCTAGGTCGAACGAAGGCCGCCGGCCCTTGCGAACATCGCCATACAGCGTGAACTGAGACACGGCCAGGACGGAACCTTGCGTCTCGGCCAGCGAAAGGTTCATTTTGCCGTCTTGGTCTTCGAAGATTCGCAATCCGCAGATCTTGTTGGCCAGGTAGTCGGCGTCGGCTTGATTGTCCGCCTTCGCAACTCCCAGCAAAACGAGCAGCCCAGGCCCGATCCTGCCGACCAGTTGATCGCCGACGCTCACTTGAGCGCGGCTCACGCGTTGGACGACGGCCCGCATGACTTACTTTGTACGTCTAGCCTCCGGCTTAAGGAAGAACCCCAGTACACAAAGGACAAAGCTGCAACTAACGCACATCCTGCTTGGATCAAATAGCGGAATCGAGGCGCAAAGGTATTCGCGGTAACAAAGATCAATATCGCAAAGAATAATGCGACCTGCGGCCAAGCCTTGCGATTCGTAAAAAGATGCTCATCACAGCTCCCTGGAGTTTGACCGCAACTCCTTCCAGCAGTTAGGATTTCCCTTTGCCTCAGCAGTCCAACTCATTCTAAGCGAGGAAAACATGGCAGCCGTTGATGAAAAAGTGAAGCAGATCATCGTGGAACAACTGGGAGTGGACGAGGGCGAAGTGACCCCCAGCGCTTCGTTCGTGGACGACCTGGGCGCCGACTCGCTGGATACCGTCGAACTGGTCATGGCCTTTGAAGAGGCTTTTGAAATCGAGATCCCCGACGAGGATGCCGAAAAGATCCGCACCGTCCAGGACGCCATAGACTACATCGGCAAGCATTCGAAAGGTGGGAAGTAACTGGTGCGTAGAGTTGTTGTCACCGGCATCGGCCTGATTTGCGCCGTCGGCAACAATACGGAGGAAGTCTGGCAGAACCTGCTGGCGGGCAAGAGCGGCGTTCGCCGAATCACGCATTTCGATACCTCCAAATACGCCTGCCAGATCGCGGCTGAAGTAAAGAATTTCGATCCGCTCAAATTCATCGAAAAGAAAGAGGCGCGCAAAATGGCGCGCTTCATTCACTTTGCAATCGCGGCTGCCGATGAAGCGGTCGCCATGTCGGGCTTGAAGATCACGCCCGAAAACGACGAGATGGTGGGCGTGCACATCGGATCCGGAATCGGTGGGTTCGACATCATCGAGCGTGAGCACACCAATCTGATGGAAGGCGGCCCGCGCAAAATCTCTCCTTTCTTTATTCCTGCGGCCATCGTGAACCTTGCAGCCGGGCAGGTTTCAATGCGTTTCGGCGCGAAAGGGCCGAATGAGGCCACCGCGACAGCGTGCACGACTAGCGCCCACTCAGTCGGAGATTCGTTTCGAATCATTCAGCATGGAGATGCTGATGTGATGATCGCAGGCGGCTCCGAAGCTGCGATCACGCCGATGGGAGTGGGCGGATTTGCCGCCATGCGCGCCCTCTCGACCCGCAACGACGAGCCGGAAAAATCCAGCCGCCCATGGGACCGCGATCGCGATGGATTCGTCATCGGCGAAGGCGCGGGAATTCTGATCATGGAAGAACTCGAGCACGCGCGCGCCCGGGGAGCAAAGCCCATTGCGGAGATCGTCGGTTACGGTATGAGCGGAGACGCGTATCACATCACCCAGCCCGCGCCCGAGCACGAAGGCGGCTTCCGGGTGATGCGTAATGCGGCTCGGGACGCCAAGGTAAATGCCAGCGATATCGGCTACGTAAACGCCCACGGCACATCAACGCCTATCGGCGACACGCTCGAAGCCCACGCAATCCGCAACTTCTTCGGCGATCACAAGATTGCCGTGAGCTCGACGAAATCCATGACCGGTCACTTGCTCGGCGGCGCCGGCGGACTCGAAGCCGGCGTGACCGTGCTAGCGCTGCGCGATCAAATTCTTCCCCCCACAATCAATCTGGAGAACCAGGATCCCGACACCTGCAATATGGACTTTGTCCCCAACCGCTCGCGCAAAGCTTCGATCGACTATGCCATGTCGAACTCGTTTGGCTTTGGAGGCACCAACGGTGCGCTGTTGTTCAAGCGATGGTCGGACTAGGCCGAAAACCGACAAGACCCTGAAAATATCGGCAACTCTCGTAGTTCATGTGCCCTTCCCGCGACAGGTTGGGATTTTGGTCACCTCCGGTAATAACACCTCTGTACCTGCCATTGTCCTAATTCGCCATTGCTGTGCCTGAAATCCCGCGCCAGAATGGGTTTTTGGACTAGCTACTAGCCACTAGCTCCTAGCTTCTAGCCAGCAAAACCGAGTGCCTGCAGGTAGAAGTCAGTAGCCAGAACGGAGAACCCATTGGGAAACTCTCTCGTACCCTTAGCCCCCAGTAGAAAATTTTCTGCCCGGGCCGCGTTGGTTGACCTGCAGGAGTCTTCGAGGAATCTGCTTTCGGAGTGCTTCCGCCAGTTCGGGATCGAAAGCATTCCCATGACTTCCGACAAGGCCCAGAGGCTTGCCTCGGAGAAATTCGAGGCCTGCGTCATCCGCGTGGGAAGTCATGCTGCGCCAGTGCTCGAATCGGCGCGCCGCTCGCGCTCAAACAACCGCATGGTGATTTACGGCGTTGGCGGCACGGTCAAGGATGCCATGAAGCTTTCGCAGTATGGCATCAACGCCGTCTTCAACGAGCCTCTGGAGCGTCCGTCAGCCTTGAAGTTGGTCAGGGCCACGCAGATGCTGGTGCTGCACGAGTTTCGCCGTTACGTGCGAATTCCAGTCAGCACTCAGGTCTCGCTGGTTGCGGGATCGAAGCATATTGATGCCACCAGCCACGAGATCAGCAGTGGCGGAATGTCGCTGAAAGGCAACGAAGAACTGGCTCCCGGCACCTCGGTCGAAGCTTCCTTTGCCCTGCTTACGCTGCCGCGCATTTGGGTTCGGGGCACGGTTAGCTGGAACAAACGCGAGAGCAAGATGTTCGGGGTGCGTTTCGATCCTCGCGACGAACGCCGGATGCGAATCAAAGAGTGGGTGGATGCTTATCTCGAAAGCTAGTTAGCTGACCGACCTTCAGCCCTGGCGTGGAGCGAAAGGGTTTCCTGATTGCCCAGCGGCACTCTGGCCCTGATTGTGGTGCCGTCCTCATCCGAAAGAACTTCGAATTCGCCTCCGAGTTCGTGGATGCGCTCTCGCATACCTGCCAATCCCACCCCGAGCTTCGCGCCTTCGCCATCCATATGGCGCAGAACGTAGGCAGGAATGCCGCGTCCGTGGTCGTGAACCTCGATTGAAACCTGCTCCGCATCCGCCTCCACCTTGATCTCCGCCGACGGCGCTCGAGAATGCCGGTGAACGTTCGTGAGACTTTCCTGAAGAATTCGGAACAGCGCGATTTCAACTGATTCAGGCAGGCGCGGCAGGTCGGGCGGGACTTCGAGCGTAACCGGGATCCCGCTGCGTTGCGAAAATCCAGTCACGAACCAGCTGGCGGCCGAGGCAAAGCCGGCCTCATCGAGCAATGGTGGATGCAACAGGTGCGACAGTGTGCGTGTCTCGGTAATGGATTTGTCGAGAATGTCCCGGCATTCGGCCAGCAATGCGGTATTGTCACCTTGCGACTGGCCTAGCATCTCGATGGTGATCTTCAGTCCGACAAGGTATTGGCCGAGGCTGTCGTGCAGCTCGCGGGCTATTCTTCTCCGCTCCTGGTCCTGTATGCCCAAGAGGCGCCCACTGAGCTTGCGCAATGCTTCCTCTGCGTTTCGTCGCGCGGTGACATCCACGACAATGATGCCAAGCTGGGTGAATACCCCGCCACGCTCGCGGATAGGGAAGAAGTTCACCAGCCAATGATGCAGTTCACCGGGCCTGGCGGGCAGCTCGGCTGAAAGCTCGCGATCGAATACTGGCTTTCCGGTTCGCAAGATTTCCTGCAGGAGAAGATCGGAATGCATGCCGCGCCCGCGAAATATTTCAGGCGCGGTCTTGCCCTGCAGCTCCCCTGGTTCCACGCCAACCATGCGCGGAAACATGTCATTAAAACGCGCACAGCGAAAATGAGAATCGAGAATGACAAAGCCGACCGTCGAAGAGGAGAAGAACGCGTCGACAATTTCCTGGCTTTGGCGAGCAACCGTTTCGGTGCGGTCGTGCCGGCTGAACTGATAGCTGAGCAAAATCATTTGAGCGAGCAACAATACCAGCGCAATCGCGAATGACGCGCTGATCATGTGCAGCGTGCGTTCGTAGTTACTGCGCGCTGCCAGCTGCCTTTGCTGAAGCAACTCGTCTTCCTCGTCACGCAGGTGTTGGAGGGCAGTTTCAATACGGCGCTCGATTTCAGCCGTCTTCAGGGTGATTTTCACTTCCTGATCACTCGATGATGTACCGCCAACTCCCGCCGGAAGCGAGCTTGCGATCAGTGACAGTTCTTTCTCGATGTCAGATTGAAGGGAGTTCAGTTCCTCCTGACGCTCAGGAAGGTCGGAGCTCAAGCGGTGTAGCTGCGCCAGGTCTCTCGGTATCCGTTCGATGGCAGTGTGGTAGCCCGCGAGCAGAGATTCGTTCCCGGTAATAATGAAAGCCCGCCGCGAGTTACTGGCCTCGAAGACTTCAGATCCGAGGTCTTCGATTATGGTTTGGACTTCGTGGGTGTGTGCTACAAGGGCATCGCCGGCGCGCTGGCGCGCGGTGGCCCGGTAGAGCAACACACTACTGCCGAGCAGAAGTACGACAGCAACAGCGAAGGCCGTCCAGGCCACACCTCGGAGGGAGAAGCTCATGCGTTAACCACAGCACGGGCAAAGTTACGGCCCTTTATTCGTACTATAGCACCGCGCCGCGATTCGCGTTGAGCTCGGATGAACTGTAGAATAAAGCACATAGATGGGCCTGACTTCGCATCTGGTTCAAATCGAAATTTCTCCTCCGGTGCGGCAGCCCAAACCATCGTGGCTGCGCGCGAAAGCGCCAGGCGGAGAGAACTTCCACAATCTGAAGAAACTTGCGCGCGGCCTTGGCCTGCACACGGTCTGCGAATCGGCGCAGTGCCCGAACATCGGCGAGTGCTGGAACCATCGCACCGCGACTTTCATGCTCCTCGGCGACATCTGCACCCGCCGCTGCGGATTCTGTGCCGTTCCCAAAGGCAAGCCGCAGCCGCTCGATTTGGATGAGCCTCGGCGAGTGGCTGAAGCCGTCGCAACCTTGGGTCTGAAGCATGCGGTCATCACCAGTGTGAATCGCGACGATGACAACCTCGGTGGCGCGCGCATCTTCGCCGAAACCATACGCGAGGTCCGGCGAGTCGCTCCCGATTGCCGCGTAGAAGTCTTGATCCCTGACTTCCAAGGCAAAGAGGAAGCACTGCAGATCGTTCTTGATGCCCGGCCCGACGTTCTGAACCACAACACCGAATCGGTTCCGCGACTGTATCGCGCAGTGCGGTCGGGCGCTCATTATGCCCGAACTCTAAAGCTGCTTGAGAATGCTAAAGAGTTCTCGCCCGGAATGGTCACAAAGTCCGGCCTGATGGTCGGCCTCGGGGAGACGATGACCGAACTGGTTGACGTGTTTCGTGATTTGGCGGCCAGGAAAGTAGATATCCTGACGATCGGCCAATACCTGCGGCCATCACGCGATCATCTGCCGATCGCGCGCTTCTATACGCCCGAAGAATTCGCGTACTTGAAAGAAGAGGCGCTGCGCCTTGGATTTCGCCATGTCGAGTCCGGCCCACTGGTGCGATCGAGCTATCACGCGCATGAACAGGCGGATGGAGTCAGCAAGCAGAATTAGACGAGGGTGTCCCACATCTCGCCGTCTTTGCGAGAAGTGGGAATACACGGGACGAGAAGCACTCAACTCACTGGGCTCTTCGAGAAACCGCTTCAACATTCGCCTGAAGGCCACCGCGGTCGGTTCCCACTCACCTTGCATGGCCTTTACTCCGGCATCTCCATAGCCGTCATCCGGCCTCGGTCTTAAACTTACAAATGGCGGCAAGCCATACCGCATTGCGAGGAAGTTTGCCCACAAGCGAGCCGTGCGACCGTTACCGTTCACAAACGGATGGGTCCTCACCCACTCCGCGTGAGCCCAGGCGCACAGGTCAATGACTGCACTGCATTCATCGGCATCGAGATCCTTGCCGACCTGCAGCGCGCGATCCAGCTGTGCGACCGCCGCTTGAAGGATTTCTTCGAAGCGCCTTAATTCTTCCGCAACCTTTGCCGGCTTGGTGCCGCGATACCGGCCGATCTTAACTCCAGTTCGTTCAAGCCCCGGCTCCCCCCGAAATGCGCCAACATATCGCGGCTCTGCAGAAAGGCCTGGATGAAGCCCCGTTGCCATCCGCGTGCTAGTTCGATTGTGGGTCTTTCACGCCGATTCGCGCGATCCGCGATGTCTTCCAAAAGGCGAGTGAGATTTCGTTATCCGCGTCCCAATCAGGCACCCAGGACCTCGCGAAGCTTGTCCTGCACAGGTCCGCCCGATTTTGGCGAGCCGCCTTCGGTCTCCTCGAATGGCTCGCCCTCGAGCGGGTCCTTTATTGTGGCTTCGGCCTCCACCACCTTGCCAATGGCACGTCGGAAACCGGGGTCCCTTTTTCGATATGCTCTGAGTTCGGCCAAACTGCTCTCCAGCCCTTGCTCGCGCTCACCCTTTTGCCGCAGGTAATTCTTTATGGCTTCGTTCAGAAGCTGATTGATGGGCCGCCGTTCGATCTTGCTGAGGTGCTTGAGCGCGTTCCGTTCCTGCGGGCCAATTCTCAAGGTGAAGGCGATCTGGGGCATGGATACAGCTTAGGCCAAAATCCCCCATGATGTCAATATATCATTATGACATCATATTTTGGGAGGCTATGCTTTTGTTTTCATAGATATACATCAACATACCCAGATGTCTTGCTGATTTTCCCAAGACATCGGGGTATCCGTTTTACTAATTGATGTCCTCCTTCGCCTCCAACTTCTTCTCCAGCCCACTGAGATACACTTTCTGGCTGTCCGGCGCCGCCGCTTCCGCCAGTTTCATCTCCTTGGCCGCATCGTCCCATTTGCCCTGAGACGAGTAAATCCGCGCCAGTCCCGTGTGCACAAACCACTCGTTCGGATGCTTCTTAGCGTTCTCACGAAAGATGGCAAACGCCTCATCGCTGCGTCTCTCCCCCTGCAACTGCCGCGCGTACAAATGGGTTTGCAGCGGATTCGCCAGCTCCAGCGCCCTCTTGGTGGCAACGTCGGCATCATCCTTGCGGTTGAGGGCCTTCAGCACATTCGCCTTGGTTATCTCATTGTCGTAGCGATCTTCGTTCTTGATCGACTCATTCGAATATTTCAGCGCATCGTCGTAGCCGACCTTCTCCGCCAACAGATAATTCGCCGCGTCGTCCCAGCTCATCCACGTGTACTGAGACAGGTTCCGCAGCTGTTTCTTCAGGCTGGCCTGCACCACCGAATGCACATCGACTCCCACTTTGAACGGCACCGCAACCTTCTCCCACTCGAGCAGAACCACGGCCGAGTCCGGCTGCAGTTCGTCAAAATCGTAGGTCAGGGCGTTGTGCATTTCCGCGGCACGGGGCTTCACGTTCACGCGCAGCGCATCTTCGGACTGGTTGTAGGTGAACGATCCCCATGAAGTCGAGTTGTTGGAAAAGATGACCGTCCACTCATCTGCATTCGGGATCATATGCAGCCCGTATGTTCCCGCGGCCAGTTGCTGGCCTTCAATCGTGACCGGATCGCTAAACGCGATCGTCGTGTTGATATTTGCTCCGGCGCGCCACACCTGCCCGTAGGGGACCAGCCCGCCCCAAACCTTGCGGTCCTTCACCAGCGGCCGATGGTATTTGATCGTGACATCGGTGATACCAATTCTCTGTGTAATCTGAGCGCCCTGGCTCTGGTCCGGAATATCGAGCACAAGGGATTGGGCGAGACTGGCGACCGAGAAGATCGCAATCGCCACATAAAAACAGATAGCGCGCCATGTTGTTTTAGAAATTGTTTGAGCAAGCGTCTGAGATATGTTTTTTGGGATATGAACGGCTTTGGAGATCGAAACGCTTATGGACATGGAAATGCCCTCCTTTGATGAACTTCAGCTGGATCTCTTCGCGATTAATAAGCTGAATCTACCGGGCGAGGTGGCATCGCCCACAGATAGCCGGCCCGTTAGACGAACAAATTAAACCAGAGTTAGCAAAGCATTGCGGCCTGACCGGTAGCGGTAGAGATCAGTGACGATTTGCTAGTCCGCCCCGCTTGCGACTAACGTCTCGACTGCTGCCGGTGTGGACAACAGGTGTTCTGGCAATCCATGCCGCTGCTGCAAGTAGGTGGCACGGTTATAGCTGAGGAAGGTGTTGCCGTTCGCATCCTGCGAGCATGAGCGGAGTGCCAGCTTTTGGGCTGCCGAAGATCAGTAGCTTGGTCGGAGGCATTCTCATTCCGACCCTCTCGGCCTCGCCGCTATGATCAATGAGGGCGAATAAGGTAATGCCCTTCGATGCAAGCGTCGTTTTAAGTTTCTCGATGGTCTCATCGAAACCATGATTGCTCACCGTGGTGACGATTCCACTATTAGTGAAGGTCATGAGCTTAGTTTGGTGCTGCTTTATCCGTGTTAATCCGCGTAAATCCGTGGCCAGGAAGTTAGCTGTAGCTGACCTTGCGCTCGCCTTTGACGATGCGCCCGACGCGGTAATATCTCTCTCCTGCCCGGTCGAGCACGGTCTCGGCTTTATTAAATTTCTTGGCGGGAACAACGACCAACATGCCAATGCCCATGTTGAAGGTGCGCATCATATCATCGTGCGGGACGTTGCCCAGCTTCTGCATGTGGGTGAAGAGCGGGGGCACGTCCCAGGAACCAAATTCGATGACGGCGGAAACTCCGCGCGGCAGTACACGAGGAAGGTTTTCTGTGATGCCGCCGCCGGTGATGTGCGCCAACGCAGAAACGCATTCGGCGGCGATCAGCTTCTTGACGATTGGCCAATAGCTGCGATGCGTCTGCATCAGCTCATTGCCGACCTTGCCCTTGATCTCGTTGACGTAAGTCTCCGGCTCGTACTTTGCAACTTCGAACAGGAGCTTGCGGGCAAGGGAATAACCGTTGGTGTGCAGACCGGTCGAAGGCAAGCCAATGATGATGTCGCCAGGTTCAACATTCTTGCCAGTGATTATCTTTTCTCGCTCGACCACGCCGACGATAAATCCCGCGAGATCGTATTCGCCCTCGGGATAAAAACCCGGCATCTCCGCCGTTTCGCCGCCGATCAGCGCGCAGCCGTTATGCTTGCACGCTTCGGCAAGGCCCTCAACGACTTTCTCTGCAATCTGCGGATCGAGGTTGCCGGTCGCGAGGTAATCCATGAAAAACATGGGCGCTGCACCCTGCACGGCGACGTCATTGACGCAATGGTTTACCAGATCGGCGCCGATGGTGTGGTGCACATTCATCTCGAAAGCGAGTTTGAGCTTGGTGCCGACGCCATCCACGCTCGAAACCAGAACCGGATCCAAGTATTTGGTCTTGTCCACAGCAAATAGGCCGCCGAAACCGCCGATCTCGCTGAGGACGCCTTTGGTGAAGGTCTTGTGTGCCAGGTACTTGATGCGCTGCTTGGTGCGATTGGCTTTGTCTACGTTGACGCCCGCGTCGGCGTAGGTGATGGATTTGGGAGCTGGGGCCACGATGTCAAGTCAATTTGCGTTGCGAGGAATGCTTCGGGAAAGCTTGAAAATTGTAGCACGGCGGGGTTCGGGTAATTTTTTATAAATCCCAGGCGCAGTAGTCGTGCAGCCCAAAAACAGCCACGGATTTACACAGATCATCACGGATCAAAGATCGAATAAGAGATCCGCGAAAATCCGTGGCCAAGAAGTTTCACAAACCGATCACTGGCACGTCGCAATAAAGGGAACGATGTTGTACCCGCCGTTGCCGGTCGGCATATGTGCGCTTCCGACGATGACTTCGTTGTTGTTGATTCCCATGGCGATCGTTAGCGACGCACCTGGATACTTGAGGTTCTTAAATCGGCCGTTTTTAAAAATAAATCCGTGCTGCAAAGGCGCAGCGCACAGCGGGCACGTAAGGTCGCGGCTCAGCCAGTTTCCCACCATGACTCCGGCGCTATTGAGGTCTCTAATTTCCGTGCCGGTGTGTTGCAGCCCCGTAGGGTGGTCAATTGATATGTAGGTGCCATCCAGGCGAAGGCGGAACCCGTGGAAGAACCTCGGGCTGCCAAAAGGAGTTTTGCTGTAACTGCCGGCGATCGCCCCGTTGTCATTGATGGCATAGGCGTAGACGTAAGTGGCGTTTGGAATTTTCACGGGAATAAATTTCCCATTGATCAGCTTGAAGGAACCGGTGATGAACCCAGCATTATTGAAACTATTGTATGCCCCCACAATAGTGTGCCACTTGTTGATTCCGTACAGGTAGGTATTCGGAGTGGTACCGACGGGGTAATCGACTCTCACCGGGTTATTGCCACTCTTCACGAAACCATGAAAGAACTCCTCGCCAAAATAACCGACCGTAACGCCTGCATCATTTATTTTGGTAAAGAAGTCGGCCTTGGGTGTAGCGGTGGGAAAAGCGTAGGTGGTCATGCTGCCATCAGGATTGCGCTGTAGCCCGCGCCAAAAACTGATGCCCTTCATGGGAGGGGACACCACCGCTCCCACGATGGTCCCGTTATCGTTGATGTCGGCAGGGCTCGCCCAAGAGTAGCCGCTCGGAGGCTTAAAGGTCTTGAAGTTGCATACTGCAGTCGTCTGCGCTCCACAGATGGTTGCGGCAATCAGCAAGCCTAAGAGAGAAATCACATTGCAAATGAAGGAGGGTACTCTGAATTGCATGATTGTTTGCTCCTGGAATTTACGAACTTTCTTGGAACTCCGTGGCGAGACGTGCTGGGCGCGGCTTTGCTCCAGTTCTAGAATCCTGACTGGCGACAAGGTCGTCAATCAGGATTAAGGCCCCAACTGTCTTTCCACGTTGCTGTACCGAGGCTCAGGCCTAAGGTCATTTCCGCGTTAATCCGCGTAGATCCGCGGCTCAGAAGTTGGGTTTTCTCTGCGATCTCGGCATTCTTCTTGGGTTAACGCTCTTGCCATACCTATTTTGATAGACATCAGGTTCTTTTTGGGGAACTTTTCCAAAGAAATTTTGTGATTCGCCTTTTCTTCGCTTAACATCCAAGATATACTCGCACCCAGATTGCGGGCGAGGCACCCGCCCCACACAACAAGGAGAACCTTCATGGCGGACGATCGGAACCGGGCGATTGACTTGGCATTTGCGCAAATCGAGAAGCAGTTTGGCAAGGGCTCAATCATGCGATTGGGCTCAAAAGAAGCAATCGTTCCCATCTCCGTGATCTCAACGGGCGCGATCTCATTCGACGCCGCGCTCGGCGTTGGCGGCTTCCCCCGCGGACGCGTGATTGAAGTTTTCGGTCCCGAGTCTTCCGGCAAGACGACCATCACTCTGCAAGTCATCGCCGAGGCGCAAAAGGCCGGTGGCATGGCCGCCTTCGTCGATGCCGAACACGCCCTCGATCCCAGCTACGCCAAGAAGCTGGGCGTGGATGTCGACAATCTACTGGTCTCGCAGCCGGATTACGGCGAGCAGGCACTGGAGATCGCCGAAGCCCTGGTGCGCTCCAATGCTATTGACGTTCTGGTTGTTGACTCGGTCGCCGCGCTGGTGCCTAAGGCCGAACTCGACGGCGAAATGGGCGACAGCCACATGGGATTGCAGGCCCGCCTGATGTCTCAGGCCTTGCGCAAACTGACGGGCATCGTTTCAAAGTCGCGCACCTGCCTGATCTTCATCAATCAGATCCGCGAAAAAATCGGCGTGATGTTCGGCAATCCCGAAACCACCACCGGCGGCCGCGCCCTCAAATTTTATTCATCTGTCCGTGTAGACATTCGGCGCATTGCCGCAATCAAAGACGGCGACGTGGTTACGGGTTCTCGAACTAAGGTGAAGGTTGTCAAGAACAAGGTAGCAGCGCCGTTCCGTGAGGCGGAATTCGACATCGTCTACGGCGAAGGCATTTCGCGCGAAGGCGACCTGCTCGACATTGCTGTCAACCAGAACATTCTCGAAAAGTCCGGCGCCTGGTTCAGCTACAAAGGCGAGCGCATCGGACAAGGCCGCGAAAACGCCCGCCAGTTTCTCAAGGACAACAAGGACATCACTGCCCGTCTCGAAGGTGAGGTGCGCAAGGCGCTGGGCTTGACCGCGGCGGGACCACAGCCCGCTGCTCAGGCGCAAGGTGCGGCGCAAGGGGCAGGACAAGGCGCGAAAGTGACCGCCATGCCAACGGGGACGGAAGGGAAGCCCGGGCCGAGAAGATAGGCCACATCAAGGGTTCAATGATGGGCATGACTCTGGTCTGCCTATCATTGCCTTCGCTGTCCATCCGCTAATACAATCATTCCATCCTCCGGCCCGCCTGCGTTAAGCGCGCTAAAACAAGAGGCTGATTGAAAAAAGTCACGGCTATCTACCCCGGCTCGTTTGATCCGCCGACCAACGGCCATTTAGATCTGGTCGAGCGGGGCAGCAAGATATTCGACGAGCTGGTGGTGGCGATCTTGCGGAATCCGGAGAAGAGTCCGCTGTTCAGCGTCGGTGAGCGGCGAAAAATGCTGGAAGATCTCACTGGAGATTTCAAGAACGTCCGGGTGGATGTTTTTGACGGGCTGACGGTTGATTACGCTGCGCGCGTCAAGGCTAGCGCTGTGCTGCGCGGAATTCGGGCGCTGAGTGATTACGAGTACGAGCTGCAGATGGCGCTGATGAATCGCAAGCTGCGTCCGGAGCTTGAGACCGTGTTCATGATGCCGGCGGAGAAATATTCATATCTCAGCTCGCGCTTGGTGCGCGAGGTTGCGCGGCTCGGCGGAGATGTCAGCAAGTTGGTTCCAGAGTTAGTCGAACAACGGCTCAAGGAAAAACTTGATCCTGCCTACAAACTGGCACGTCGAAGAGCAAGAGCCTGAACCACAGAGGGCAAGAGTTACACAGAGGAAAAACCACAGAGGAGCAGCACTAGAATGAGTCCAGTGAGTGAAGCCGTAGCCGCGCCGGTTCAGTTGGCCGCGCGCATCAGCCGCATTGAGCCTTCAGCCACTATGGCTGCAGTGGCGGAAGCCGAGAAGTTGCGCCAGCAGGGAATCGAGGTTGTCGATTGCACCGCGGGCGAGCCGCACTTCGCTACGCCCGAACACGTGAAGGAGGCGGCTATTGCTGCCATTCGCGGGAACTTTTCGCGCTACACAGCCGTCGGCGGCACGCTGGAACTCAAAGACGCGATTATCAATCGCCACGCTGCCGACTTCGGCTCAGTTTACAAACGCGACGAAGTGTGTGCTTCCGTCGGCGGAAAGCACGCATTGTTCAATACCATCTCCGCTCTGGTGGATCACGGAGACGAAGTAATCCTGCCGGTGCCGTACTGGGTCTCATTCAAAGACATCGTAAGCTACGCCGGCGGCAATTGCGTGCTGTTACATGCTGATGAAGAGCAGGGCTTCCGCGTAACCGCGCAGATGGTTGAGAGGCTTATCACACCACGGACCAGGCTGATTATTCTTAACTCCCCTTCGAACCCGTCGGGTGCGGTTATGAGCCCTGCCGACATGACGGAAGTTGTCCGCTTGGCGCACGAACGCGGCATCTGGGTGATTTCTGACGAGTGCTACGTTTACCTTAATTACACTGGTGAGAATTTTTCCGTTGGTTCGCTGAATGAATTCCGCGATCGCTTTCTGGTAGTTGGCTCTCTCTCAAAGACCTATGCGATGACCGGCTGGCGGCTGGGATACGCGCTCGGCCCGGCCAAAGTCATTGCTGCGGCACAGAAGCTGCAGAGTCAGTCCACATCGAATCCGACTTCCATTGTGCAGAAGGCGGCTGTTGCTGCGCTGACCGGGCCGCAGGAGTGCGTTGCGGAAATGAGGGCGGAGTACATTCGCTTGCGTGATCACATCGTGACCGGTTTGCGCGCAATTCCCGGATTTCGCTGTACCATGCCCGAAGGCGCGTTCTATGCCTATCCCAACGTCTCAGGGCTGTTCGGAAAAGCCGGTTTGCGCGCGGCGGCTGATGTGGCACACGGTCTTCTGCACAAGGCACATGTGGCCACCGTTGCTGGCGAGGGCTTTGGCACAACTGATCACATCCGCATCTCGTACGCAAGCAGTATGGAGAACCTGGACAAGGGGCTGGATCAGATCAGCAAGTACGTGCGTTCGCTATAAACAGGCATACGGCAGATACCATTCACGCGGCAGAGTGCAAAAGCTTTCGCATTCTGCCGTTTCGTTTGTTTGGTGAAGGCTTTGCGGGCAGCGTTTCCCCTGAGTTAGGCTTCTAATATCCGCTTCCCGGAAAAGGGCGGGGAGCCGCGCACGGTACATCGCTTGGGATGAGCAAACTTTATCCACTCTTAATGACGCCGCTGTTCGACCCGCGGCCCTGGGGCACGCACGATCTCTCGCCCATCTACGCGAAAACGTTTGAGGAGAAGATTGGGGAGTCCTGGCTTACAGGCGACCACTGCCGTGTCCAGAACGGTCCCTTGGCCGGAAGATCGTTAGAGGATCTGGCGGCGGAATACGGGCGCGAGCTGGTAGGCACAGCTCCGGCGGATGAAGCTCGCTTTCCGCTGCTGGCAAAGTTTCTTTTCCCGCACGAGAAGCTCTCAGTCCAGGTGCATCCTGACGACGACGACGCGCGTGCCATCGGCCAGCCATGCGGAAAAACCGAGTGCTGGTACGTCGCGCACGCCGAGCCGGGGGCCGAGCTCGCGCTAGGATTGAAACGGGGCGTTACGCGCGCAGAGTTTCAGAAGTCGATCGAAGAAAATCGCGCGGAAGAGTTGCTGAACTGGATCAAGGTAACCGCCGGAGACATGATTTACGTTGCCGGCGGCACAGTGCACACGCTCGGCCCGGGCTCCATTATTGTTGAGACGCAGCAGCAGTCGGATACGACATTTCGGCTCTACGACTATGGCCGTGCGCGTGAGCTTCATCTCCGCGACGGCCTGCGCGTGATCAAAGAGAAAGTTGCGTCGGGTAAGGTGAAGCCGCAACCTTCCCAGAAATTCGGTCAGAATGGAAATCGGCTGCGGCAGCTTGTGGCTTCTTCGTTTTTTGTCGTCGAACACTTTGAGTTATCAGCGTCGCAGGCATTCGAGCCGGCATCAGGCGGAAACAATTCCGTCCAAATACTCGTAGGGATCGATGGAAAGGCGGTGCTCGAGTGCGCTGGGTCGGAAGCGGTCACCCTTTCAAAGGGCGATGCCGTCGTAGTTCCGACGGGCGATCAGAAGTTCCTTGTTCATCCTGAGCCGGGAGTGATGTTCTTGAAGTCCTATGTACCGGGGACGAAGTTGCCGGACCCCGAGACGAGTCCGAATTGATCAATGGTTGCAGAGTCTGTGTTTCCCTCGCGATCTTTGCTGCTAAAAAGCTTAAACGGCAAAAGACGTGAAGAGCGCAAAGAAAACCTTGCAATAGTATGAGCGCCACCTTCTATCCCGTTATTCTTGCCGGCGGACGGGGCACGCGGTTCTGGCCACTCAGCCGCAAGAAGCGCGCGAAACAACTTCTGGCGCTCGACGGCAAGCAGACGATGATTCAGCAGACGGTCGCGCGACTGTTGCCACTTGCGCCGGCGAAACAGTTCTGGGTGGTTACGAATGACGACTTACGCCCGGAAATCCTGAACCAGCTGCGAAAGCTTCGCAAGGAACAAATCCTCGCCGAGCCGGTTGGACGCAACACCGCGCCGGCAATCGGACTCGCGGCTTTCATCTTGCAGCGCACCGATCCAGATGCCGTGCTCGGCCTTTTCCCCTCAGACCACGTTGTTGGCGATTCCACACGGTTTCGCGAAGTGGTTAGTGAAGGCATTGAGATTGCCGCTTCGGGCGAGAACGTTGTTGTTATGGGCATCCAGCCTTCGCGGCCCGAGACAGGCTACGGTTACATTGAAACTGGGTCGCTAGCATTCGGAAACGCACTTAACGTAAAGAGATTCACAGAAAAACCGAACGCCGAGCAGGCAGCCGAGTTCCTCAAGACCGGCAGTTATTTTTGGAACAGCGGAATGTTCTTATGGAGCGCGAGGACACTGGTTGGCGCGCTGGACGAGCATTTGCCGAAGACGGCGGCAATTCTGCAGGAGATTGGTGACGCATTCGGCGCTTCGAAATTTAATGCCAGGTTCAAACGCTTGTATCCGAAATGCGAGAACATCAGCGTCGATTACGCCCTGCTGGAGCCGCGCTCGGCCAAGGGCGAGCAGGCATCGAACATCTATTGCCTTCGCGCTGATTTCGGCTGGAACGACTTGGGCTCGTGGACGGCGCTGCACGAGCATCACGTTGCCAAGCGCACGCCTGCGCACGGCAACCTGGTTGCGGGCAAAGGCATCTTCACCTTGAATGCCAGCGGCAACTACGTCTACGCACCGGGGAAGTTTGTGGCCGTTGTTGGAATTGATGACGTGGTCGTAGTCGAAACTGCCGATGCATTGCTGGTCACCACGCGAGCCAATGCGCAGGATGTGGGCAAGGTGGTCAAGCACCTGGACGACAAGAAGTTGAAGAAGCTGGTTTAGCGGCGTCGTACGTCGTCGGTAGTTCGTCGTTCGCAAGAAAATGATTGGGGCATACTTAATGCCTAGTTCAAAGCAATTGACGATACAACGGAAACGTACGAACAACGACGTACGACGAACGCCAATTCAGCCAATGACCAACGACGAACGGCCAACGACGGTTCCTATCAAGTTCGGCACCGATGGTTGGCGCGCGGTCATAGCCGACGATTTCACGTTCGCCAACGTTCGTCGTGTCGCAGGAGCAATCGCTTCGTATGTTCTGAACCACGAAGACGCGTCGCGTGGCTTGATTGTCGGATACGACACGCGCTTCGGATCGCCGAGCTTCGCGCGCGCGGCTGCCGAAGTTCTGGCGGCAGCTGGGATCCCCGTGCAGCTGGCCAACGATTATTCACCCACTCCGGCGATTTCTTACGCGGTGAAGAACCTCGGTGCGGCCGGTGGCGTTGTAATCACCTCAAGCCACAACCCCTGGAACTGGAACGGCGTAAAGTTCAAGGCGAAGTTCGGGGGATCGGCGACGCCGGCGATCATGAAGATCATCGAACAGGAAACTGCGGCAGGCGTGATGCCGAAAGGCAAGCAGGCGAGCATTGAAGAAGTCGACCTCAAGTCGGCTTACATCTGGGCGGTGTCGCAGTTTGCCGACCTCGAACTGATCGCGAAAGCAGGATTCAAATTCACGATTGATTCCATGTACGGTTCGGGGCGTGGGGTGCTGGCGCAAATCTTCCAGCAGCATGGGATTAACTTTGTAGCCATCCGCCAGGAAGTGAATCCGTTATTTCCCGATATCAATCCGGAGCCGATCGAGCCGCATGTCCGCATGCTTCAGGAGACAGTTGTTCGGGAAAAGTGTCACGCCGGCTTTGCCACAGATGGCGATGCCGACCGCATTGGCGCGGTCGCGGAAGACGGAAGCTTTGTCGATTCACACAAGATTTTCTCCGTCCTGCTGCAGTGGATACTGAGCCGGAAGAAGTGGCCAGGCGAAGTTGTTCGCGCCTTCAACACCACGCGCATGCTCGATCGCATCGCGGCGAAGCATGGCCGCAAGCTGAACGAATGCTCCATTGGTTTCAAATACATTGCCGACCTTATGATGGAGCGGGAAATCGTGGTTGGCGGCGAGGAATCGGGCGGAATCGGCTACTCGCGTTATCTGCCCGAGCGCGACGGGATTCTGAATTCCCTCTTGCTGGCGAATGTGATGGCGGAAGAGAAGAAGCCGCTTGGCGAGTTGGTGGCGGCGCTCCAGAAGGAATATGGGGCACATTTCTACGGCCGACGTGATCTTCACATCCCCGACGAGGTCAAACTCGAGACGATTTCGCGTGCCCGAGGAGATGCAACGACCAAACTGGGAGATTTTGCCGTCATAAAGAAGGAAGGCATGGATGGCATAAAGTTCTTTCTTGGCGCCTCCAGCGATGGAAACGGCGCCGAGCCTTGGGTGCTTTTTCGTGCGTCCGGAACTGAACCGTTACTACGAATCTATGCAGAGGCAGCATCTCCCCAACTAGTTCAAGAGATTCTGGCGACCGCAGAGAAGTTTGTTTACTCGACCTGAGCGTGCGTTTCTACGAAAAAACAGGGCTTAGAGAATACCAATTTCCGCTCTCCTCTGCTGAACAGCCACTACATCTCCTCCGAAGTAACTTCGCACCTGTTCCAATCCGGTGCCATAATCAAAGCCATGGCTGCGACGAGCACACCCCAGCCGTCGGACTCTGCCGACGCGCGGCAATACAACCGCATACGCCGCTGGCTCGGCATTGCAGAATTTGCCCTGAGCCTGGCCTTTTTAATCGTGCTTGTAGTTACCGGTTGGAGTGGCTGGCTTCGCGATCTCGCGTATCAAGGCGCGTTTCAAAGTTATGCATTCGCGGTATTTCTGTACGCCATAATGTTGATGGCCATTGGGAAATTGCTCGGCCTCGGTCTTGATTTCTATAGTTATCGTCTGGAGCACCGATATCAGCTGTCCAACCAAAAACTCCGAGCGTGGGTTTGGGATGAGGTTAAAGGCCTTCTGGTTGGCGCGGTCCTGGCATCCGCGTTGGTGGAATTGCTGTATTTCATTATTCGTCAGTTCTCTCAGCATTGGTGGCTGGTGGCATGGCTGGGATTTCTCGGAGTTGTCGTCCTGATCGCGCAGCTCGCGCCGGTTGTGCTCTTTCCGATCTTCTATAAATTCGAGCCGTTGCAGGATGAGGAACTCAAGCTCAGATTAGTTAGGCTTGGCGAGCGCGCCGGCACCCGCGTGCGCGGTATTTACAAATGGCGGCTCTCGGAAAAAAGTAAGAAAGCCAATGCCGCACTGACGGGCCTTGGCAACACGCGACGGATCATTCTGGCCGACACACTCCTCGACAACTATTCGCCGGACGAAATTGAAGCAGTGCTTGCACACGAACTCGGTCATCATGTTCACAAACACATTTTAAAGAGTATTGGCGTACAGGCAGGAGTGACTTTGGTTGGATTCTGGGCGGCGAACCTTGTGCTCCATTATGCGATTGACCGCTGGCACATGTTTGTGACCATTTCCGATTTTGCGAATTTGCCTCTGTTGGTGTTGATCTTCGCACTGCTTTCTTTTCTGCTCATGCCTGCGCTCAATGCATTCTCGCGATTCAACGAACGTCAGGCCGACCGTTACGCATTCGAGAACATCGGAGCTGTTACGCCGTTCATCTCTTCGATGAACAAGCTTGCGGAGCAGAATCTTGCCGAGCGCACGCCATCGCGCTGGGTGGAGTGGTGGTTCCATTCGCATCCGGCGGTATCACGAAGAATTGCGGCGGCTGAAAGCTGGGAAAAAGCACCTGTCCGCTGATTCAGCTTCTTTCGAGTGCCGCCTCGAAGGCATCAAGTGAGAGCGAGCGCAGAAGGTTTCGCCGACGACCCCGTTCGACCTCAGCAAGTTTATCTGCGGCGTTGGAGAGCCATTCAAAATCCGCCGACTGGGCCAGTTTGTCAAGTTCTCCGCGAATATCGGTGTTCCGAACCAACTCGGGGGACTTCGATTCCAGAAATAAGAGGTCCTGCAAAAGCGAATAAAGACAATGCAAGAGCAAATCCAATTTCTCGCGCCCTTCGGCTCCGGCTCGGTAAGTCTCTGTGATCTTGAACAAGTCGGAATGCTCACCGTTCCGCAAGGCTGTTTTTAGAACGGTCAGTGCTTGCTGCCGAGCGGCCGAATAGGTTTCGAGATCAAATGAGCGTGCGCGTCCGACCGCGCCTTCGGAGAGTCGCGCCACCAATGCCCGCTGCTGCGCCTTCCATTCCGGGCGATGCTTTGCGAGATATTGTTCGATTTCGGGGAGCGACAGGCAGTGAAGCGACAAGACCATGCAACGAGAGCGGATGGTTGTCAGGAGTTCACCCGCGCTTTCCGCCAATAGGAAAATGGTGGCGAATTCAGGCGGTTCTTCGAGGATTTTTAGCAGCGAGTTCGCTGCCTCTTTCATGAATGCAGCATCGGTGAAGATGAATATGCGTTCCCGTCCTTCCACAGGGCGGAAATAGATGGACTCAATGATGCGGCGGACTTGGTCCACTTTGATCATCATCTGCGGAGGATCGGGCGGGATCACCAAAACGTCAGGATGCGTTTGAATGAAAAGGCGTGTCTCTTTCTTCTCGGTCTCTTTCAGTGCCTCACGGGCTTCGGTCGCTTCAGCGCATCGTGCATCGAGGTCCTCAAGTTGTCCGATCCGGGTGCAGTTCGCGCATTTGCCGCAGAAATCCCGCAAGCAGGGCGGAGGTTCGAGGCAGTTCATCGCACGCGCAATCATCGTGGCCAGCGTGTACTTGCCAGACCCTGCAGGACCGGTGAGGATCACCGCATGAGGGAAGCGGTCGCGCGCGAGCATGTCGCGAATTTTCTGAACGACATCGGCGTTGCCGTGGAAATCGGAGAAGGGCATAGTTATCCGCGAGTCGCGGACCAACGGAGCTGAGCACCTGCTCCGCCGATCCCACGTAGTTCAATAGTGTTGTCTGCCACATGCGGCCGGATCTTGTTGCCATTGACCTCGACGTGTTGCAAGTGTTTGAATTCTTCCGCGGGCAGCGTCAACCGAATGCTGTAGGTGTTTCGCACAGATGGGGCGTACCAGCCTTCGTAACCCTGCGGGGATTTGATCAGACCCAACCGCGGCGAATCAAACCTAAACGAAGCGAGAGGCAATGTCGGCGCAAGCGCAATCCCCGATTCCGTAAATGAGAAGCCGATCAACTTGCTCAGTGAATAAAGTGAGCAGGCGTGCGTGTGCATGTTGAGGACAGGGAAATCGGGCCAGCCGAAAGGCTTGGCGGTCGGTGTAGTCTCGCCGGGGCGCTTGCTCGATGCAGAGTTCAGAACATCGGGGCCACTCCAGGTCCCGTACCAAATATCCGGATAAACTTCGGCGTGCCGTGCGAAGGAATTTTTCTTCCATTCATCCCAGGCCATTGTGCCATCAATTTGCGCGAGCGCCCAAATCAAAGTCTGATTCAGCGATGGCCAGACGCCACCGGCCACGCTGGTTCCGGGTTCGATCTTCCAGACTCCGTTCGCGACACGATCGGGGCTCTCGTTGATCTGAACCGCGCCAATGGGGGACGGCTGACGCAGTTCGCGATTCATAGTATCGAGCAGCGTTCGCGTCTGCTCCTCGCTTGCAGCCCGGCCGATTATTGCCCACGGCTGCGGCTCCAGCCACAGACCTCTTTCTCCGAGCCAGCCGAGCGTCGGCCCAAGCCACGCGCGACGAAACCACTTGCCGGCCCATTGGTCCTGAACGGCTTTGCGATGCTCTTCGGCTTTCACGCGAATCTGCGTCGCGAAATGGCCGTCGTCGCCAGCGAAAATCAGCATGAGTGCGTAGTAATCAAAAACATATGAAGCCATCGCGGAGTTGAGGACACTTTCGTTCTTCTCTACGCATTCGTCGGTTGCACTCGCGGGCACCCAGCCGGGAATCAAAGCATCGTTCCAGTCATCGTGCAGCATGCGCATGAGACCGTGCTGGCCGGTTTTGACGTCCTCGATCAGGTGCCGATAGCAGCGGGCTAGAAGGCCGCGCACCGGTTCGCGGCTTTGAGCGCCATAGACAGGCACGATTTCGGACTCGAGAAACTCGCGGTCGCGAGTGGCGAGAACGTACTCGCTCGTGGCCCAAAGCAGCCACAGCGGCATGTCACTGGACTTGTCACTAGCGGTTGGCATGATCATGCCGTGGCCGACGATGCCGTAAGGAATGGAGCCGTCCGGGCGAACTTCCTTCAGGGTGTAGCGAAGAACTTCCTTCGCGATTTCGGGATCGCTGAAGAGAAATGGCAGAGCATGCTGCAACGGATCGCGTGCGGCGCCCTGGAATCCCATTACGTATTGGTAAATACTCGCTTGCGAAAGAATGTGCTGATGGAAGAAGTTGTCGTAGGTCAGGCTGCTACGCAGGTAGTAATGGTTCCAGGTGACCTCACGCTCTACCCAGGGTTCGGATTCCGTGGAGAAGCGCCAACCGTTTTTCTTCCACTGCTCGCAGGAGTCTTTGAGCGCGGTTGAAGCGGAGTTGCGGTATTTCTTTGCAAGGGAATCGAGATCGAAGCCGCTGGGAAGATATCCATAAAGAAAGGTTAACGTGCGGCTTTTACCCGGCTTGAGTTCGAATTCTCGTTCGAGCAGCAGAGCGCTGTCAGCACTTGTCTGGCTGAGATCGCCATCGAGGGGTTTCGTGATGCCAGAGGGATTGTTTACGCCTCCTGCCCCGAAAAAGTTTTTGCCGTTCGTGCTGATGCCGTCAGCGGTAGCGTCGAGCGAAACGAAAAATGTGGGCGGAGGGTTCAGGTCATCGAAATCCACTAGCTTGGGAACGTTCTTATCAGGGGCGGCCAGCAACGGATTGGGATTGTTCTCCAAGTTGGCGACCAGCCGCTTGAACAGCTCAAGTTCGGCTGGGTCCCGACCAAGGAATTCTTTCTTCTCGAGCAAGCCGGAGCCATCGGAAAGTTTCGTGAAGCTGTGCTCGAAACGAGCGCCGAAATCTCGCCGCAGTTCGTGCATGTTTTTTCCGGAGAGGCCTTCCATGAAAGAACGAAACGAAAACTGGTAAAGCTGGCAGCCCCAGTATTCGATCCAGCGAAGATTGGTGGCTTCGCTTCCATTGTTTGTGATTGCGACCTGTGATACGAGCACCGGATCGTCGCCGAAGGGTGCGAGGATGATCTGATCGATCCCGTAACCACCTGCTTTCAGCTTTTTCCGGAAGTAGCCGATTCCAAATATTCGTTCGAACGAAGCAGCGTTTCCGGGATAGTACGTACTGAACGTGGTCTTGCGATCGGTGAGATATCCGAAGCCGCCGGCGAATTGTCTGCGCTCAGGGTCGTAGTCGTTGAGGAACTTGGGAGCGCCTTCGTCTTGTCGAACGCGAACGGTGCCGTAATTGGACGCAATGGCGACGATTCGGTCGTTCCCTACCTGATGAATGTGTTCGGTGGGCAGAAGAATTCCCGGATTGACTTCGGTCTTCGCTTTGGGGTCATGGATTTGATCGCATGTATATCGAAATGCGGGTAAACCGAATTCGTCTTCGATCCATTCGCCGAAGTAGCCGGAGCCGTAGGGTTTCTTGCCCATGGTAGAGCTAACACTCGTACCTGAGTTTGTACCCTGGGCCAATGCCGCGCGGACAAGAATGTCCGAGCCACATGGTTTTAGCAGGTTTGCTGCTCCAGCGAAGGTAGAGGCTGCAACAAACTCCCTCCGATTAACCGACATTTCGCGCCTTGACTGCGGAGTTCAACAGTCCAAATTTTTCGTTTACCAGGTCCAGGAGTCTTGAGTGGGTTTGTTCCGGCGTTCCGCGAGCGTCGACCACGATTACTCTCTCCGGCTCGCGCTTCGCAATTTCCAGATACGCCGTACGCACGCGCGAAAAGAAGGCGCGGTTTTCACGTTCAAAGCGGCTTTCGTCGGACAAGTCGGAATTCGCACGGGCCCGATTACGACGACGAGCACGATCCACGCAGGCCGCGACATCAGAATCCATCAGGATGGTCAGGTCAGGTTGCAGATTTCGGCAAAGTACACGATGCAACTCCAAAACCGGAGCACTGCCAAGCTTGCGCCCGCCGCCCTGGTAGGCCTCGCTGGAATCAGTGAAGCGGTCGCAGAGCACGATATTTCCCGCTGCAAGCGCTGGAAGTAGCACCTCTTCGATGTGCTGCGCGCGTGATGCGAACATCAAAGCCAGTTCCGCTTTTGTGGAGAGCCCTGAAGTTTTCGTATCGAGCAGGATCTGGCGAATTTGTTCGCCCGTAGGTGTCCCGCCAGGCTCGCGCGTTACGGTGATGGCAAGTCCTCGCTCGCGCAACTTGGCGGCAAGTATCTCCATCTGAGTGCTCTTGCCGCAGCCATCCAGGCCTTCGAAAGTGATGAACTTGCCGCGCCGGGAACTCACGCAGGAGATGATACAAGACTCGTGCGGATGACGATGATCATGGCTCGCTGGTATATTCAGGAGTTTGTCTTGGGAGGCTGCATGAAGAGATCCGCTTGTGCTGTACTGTTCGGACTGCTTGCTTCATTTGCACCGCAGCTGTTTGCTGCACCGGCGCCGCCGCACATCACGATTGCGCTCGACGCCACCGATGCACCGCGTAAAATTTTTCACGCACAGCTAACGATTCCAGCCGCTCCCGGCACGCTCACGCTCTATTATCCGAAGTGGATTCCCGGCGAACACGCTCCCAGTGGCCCGGTTATCGATGTTGCGGGTCTCAAATTCACAGGCAACGGACACTTCCTGAAATGGCGTCGGGCTCTCGACGACAACTGGACCGTCAACGTTGAAGTTCCTGCCGGAGTCCAGCAGGTGCATGCCAGTCTCGACTACCTTTCGCGGGCAAGTGAAGGCGCCGCGCTGTTTACCGCGGGAGCCTCCGCCACCAGCAAGATGGCGGTGATCAGCTGGAACCAAGTCCTGCTTTATCCCAAAGGCTGGACCTCTGACCAGATCACCTATTCGGCGACCGTCCGTTTTCCCGCAGGCTGGAAGTTCGGGTCCGCGCTACCGGTGGTTTCGCAATCGGGAAGCGAAACACAGTTCGCGCCGGTTTCGCTCTACACACTGGTAGATTCTCCGATCATCACTGGCGAATATTTAAAGATCGTTCCGCTGAGTCAAGGTCAAAAACCAGCGGTTGAAATGGATATTGCGGCGGACAGTTCCACGGCGCTCGATGTTCCGCAAGAAGTCTGGGACCACTACGCGAACCTCGTGAAACAAACCACGACACTGTTCGGCTCTACGCACTACAACGATTATCACTTTCTGTACAGCCTGAGCGATCACGTTGCGCACTTCGGCCTTGAGCATCACGAATCGAACGATAGCCGGACGGAAGAGCGCACGTTGGTAGATCCACAGTTGCGCGCGCTTCATGCCAGCCTCCTCTCGCACGAATATGTGCACTCGTGGAACGGAAAGTATCGCCGTCCAGCGGACCTGACCACGCCTGATTATCAGCAGACCATGCAGGACGATCTGCTTTGGGTCTATGAAGGATTGACAGAATATTTGGGCGAAATACTTCCCGCGCGAAGCGGGATGTGGACACCAGAACAGTTTCGCGACGCACTGGCGAGAGTCGCGGCCCAACTCGATCATCGCCCCGGGAGGACGTGGCGCAACCTGCAGGACACGGCAGATGCAGCTGCATCACTTTACTACGGGTCGCACGACTGGAACTCCTGGCGGCGCGGTGTGGACTACTACGACGAAGACGAATTGAATTGGCTGTGGGTGGACACCATCATTCGCCAGCAGTCTCACGGGCAGAAATCCATTGATGATTTCTGCCGTCTGTTTCATGGCGCGCCGAGCACTGCGCCGATGGTGAAGACCTACAACTTTGACGACGCAGTAAATGCATTGAGCCAGATCGCTCCCTATGATTGGCGCGGCTTCTGGACCGATCGGCTAACCAGCCACCGCTCCAGAGCACCGCTGGAGGGAATTGAAAGCAGCGGCTGGAAGCTGGTGTATGACGAGAACCGTTCTGAGATGATGCGGGTGTGGGAAGAAGACCATCGCACGATTAACGCGTCATTCTCGGTCGGGCTGATTATCAAGGAAGACGGCGAAATTGACGATACCATTGAAGGCATGGTCGCGGCGCAGGCAGGCCTCGGGCCCGGCATGAAAATCGTGGCGGTCAATGGCCGGCGCTTTACACCTCAAGTATTTCGGGATGCGCTTTACGCCGGAAAAACCGGCTCACAACCATTGGATCTGCTGGTGGAAAACACCGATTATTTCAAGACGTATAGCCTGAATTATCACGGAGGGGAGCAGTATCCGCACTTGGTGCGTGATGAGTCGAAGCCCGACCTCTTGAGCGACATCATTCGCGCACGCTGAATTGTGTTTTTATTCGCGCCCTTTTGCGCAAAGTTCGCTAAGGTAGGCTAAGCTCGCAAAGCAAGCAACTTTTCTCTTTTCAGACTCATTGGTTAGCGAAAGTGAGCGTGTGTGATTTAGATCACTTTTTCTATGTTCCGACTCCGGATACAATACCGTCTTTCTAACGGCTAGGGTAAACAGCGGCGAGGCAAAACGTGATTGTTGGCGTTCCCAAAGAAATTTATCCCGGAGAGCGGCGCGTTGCGCTTACCCCCGCGGTTGTGCCGATGCTGGCAAAGGCGGGCCTGGAAGTCGCTATTGAAGGCGGCGCTGGGATTGACGCCGGATATCCTGATGCTCAATACCAGGAGAAGGGCGCGAAGTTGCTGGCCGACCGGGCGGCGGTGTTCGCCCAATCCGACATTATTGTGCAGGTATTGTGTAATGGCGCCAACGACAAGAACGGCGCAAGTGATCTTGCCTTGATGCGCCGCGGCCAACTGCTGATCGGGTTCATGCGGCCGCTCGCGGCTGCGGAGGCAATTCAGGAGATTGCCCGCACGGGCGTGACGGCATTCTCGGTGGAGCTTATGCCGCGGACGACGCGCGCGCAAAGCATGGACGCGCTTTCGTCGATGGCGTCAATCGCCGGCTATAAAGCCGTACTGATCGTTGCCAGCACGCTGCCGCGAATGTTTCCGATGATGACGACCGCGGCGGGCACGATCACGCCATCACGCGTGCTGGTGATCGGCGCGGGCGTTGCGGGTCTGCAGGCCATCGCCACTGCGCGACGGCTAGGGTCGGTCATCTCTGCCTATGACGTGCGGCCTGCAGTAAAGGAGCAGGTGCAGAGCCTGGGTGCCCGTTTCATTGAACTGGCGCTTGAAACTCAGGATGCGCAGGATGCACGCGGATACGCGAAGGCGCAGGATGAAGCGTTCTACGCGAAGCAGCGCGAACTGCTGGGAAAGGTCGTTGCTGAAAACGATGCAGTCATCACTACTGCGGTCGTTCCCGGCAAGAAAGCTCCGGTTCTGCTCACTGCCGAGATGGTCAAAGGCATGGCGCCGGGATCGGTGATTCTCGATCTTGCTGCTGAGCGCGGCGGAAACTGCGAACTGACCCACCCAGAGGAAACTTATGTTGCCCATGGGGTGACGATCATCGGGCAGATCAATCTGGCTGGTGGCGTGCCGTATCACGCCAGCCAAATGTACGCGCGGAATTTGACGGCGTTTTTGCAGAATCTGGTGAAGGATGGCAAAGTGCGTCCCGCAGAAAGCGACGACATCATTCGCGACACGCTGATCGCGCAGGGCGGGGAAGTGGTGAATGGAAGAGTGAGAGAGGCGCTGGGGTTGCCGGCGCTGGTGGCTTCCTAGAGAGGTTGCTTGCAGCGTCTGAGACGTAGGCAGCTACGTCTCTACATGAAGTCTTCTTGGAGCAAACATGGGTACAGCTCTTATTGACGGTCTTTTCGTTTTCATGCTGGCGGGGTTTATCGGGTTTGAGGTCATCAAGCGGATCTCGCCGCTGCTGCACACGCCGCTGATGTCCATCACCAATGCGCTCGACGCTATAGCTGTCGTTGGCGCGATTGTGCTTGTGGGGGAAAGCAAGAGCACGCTCGCTCACATTTTGGGAATTCTGGCGGTGATCGCTGCGACCAGCAATATCGTTGGGGGGTTTTTAATCACCGACCGTATGCTCAGGATGTTTAAGTCCAGCCGGCCTACAAAGTCATGACCACTATCGCAGGCAGTCAGGCATTCATCGGATTCATTTATCTGGTCGCCAGCGGCCTGTTCATCCTTGCGCTCAAGTGGATGAATGCGCCACCAACTGCGCGCCGCGGAATTCTGGCCGGCGAAATCGGTATGGTGTTGGCGATTGGCGGCACCATTCTAGACCTGGCAGCGCGAGGCAAGCTCGATAACTTCGCGGTCGATTATGTCTGGATCTTTGCCGCATTAGGCATCGGTGCGGCGATTGGCGTCCCCCTCGGCCTGGTTCAGATGACGGCGGTGCCGCAGCGGACAGCGCTGAGCCACGCTTTCGGCGCATTCTGCGTGACCCTGGTGGGCACAGCCGAATACTATCTCGGCGTGAACGGCTCCGGCATTACGCCATTCAAGATGTCGGTGCTGTGCTGCGAGGTGATTCTCGGCGGGCTCACTGTGACGGGCAGCCTGATGGCCGCTGGCAAACTTCAGGAAGTTCTTCCGCAGCGGCCCATCACGTATAAGGGCCAGAATTTCGTCAATCTCTCGCTGCTCGCGATTGCGGTAATCATTGCCGTTTACCTTGTCATGCACCCGGGCACACCGCATCTTTATCCGATTATGGTAGGGATCGCGCTGGTGTTTGGCGTGATGCTCGTCATCCCGATCGGCGGCGCGGATATGCCAACCGTGATCTCGCTGCTGAACTCCTACGCGGGACTGTCTGCCGCCGCAATGGGATTCGTGCTGAATAACAAGCTGCTGATTATCGCTGGCGCACTCGACGGATCTTCGGGTTTCATCCTCTCCGTAATCATGTCGAAGGCGATGAACCGTTCGTTCACAAACGTGCTATTCGGCGCCTTCGGTCAAGTCGCGGCGTCGACTGCCACAGCGCAAGAGGCGCTGCCGGTTAAGAGCGCCTCGCCGGAAGAAGCGGCGGGGATTTTGGCGGCTGCAAGTCGAGTTGTGGTTGTCCCGGGTTACGGAATGGCCGTGGCGCAAGCGCAGCATAAGGTACGCGAACTGTATGATCAATTGACCAAGAAAGGCGTTGACGTGCGCTTTGCCATCCATCCGGTTGCAGGCCGAATGCCGGGGCACATGAACGTGCTGCTTGCTGAGGCCGATGTTCCTTATGACCGACTGATGGAGATGGACGACATCAATGGCGACTTTCCCCAAACCGACGTTTCGCTGATTATCGGCGCGAACGACGTTACCAACCCCGCCGCCAAAACCGACCAATCCAGCCCGATCTATGGGATGCCGGTCTTGGACGTAGAAAAGTCTCACACTGTCATGGTAATTAAGCGCAGCATGAATCCTGGGTTCGCGGGCATTGATAATCCCCTCTACTACATGGACCAGACGCTCATGCTATTCGGGGATGCGAAGGCATTCGTCAGCAACATCGTAAAAGAGCTTTCAGGTGGGCACGGCTAGAGCTTAAAAAGAACTTGCCAAGGCAGTAATTCCATTAATCAGGAGAGCAGTAATCATGGCCGCTACTGGAGAACTCATCCGCCTCATCAACTACGTGGACGATATCAACACTACTCTGCGGCGCATTCAGGCGTCACTGCATGGACTTGAAAGCGAAGAACGCAGGCGCCTCTCAGAGAGCCTGCAAGGCGCCGCCGCGCGCATTCACGAGCTGCAACAAGAAGTCGAGAAGGGGAAATAGTGTCCGAGGTAAGGACCATCGCTGTGATCGGCGCCGGAATCATGGGCCGCGGGATCGCTCATGTTGCGGCGCTCGGCGGCTACCGAACAGTTCTCGAAGATGTAGTGCCGGCGGCGCTCCGCAAAGCCGAAGATGAGATTCGCGTCAATCTAGACAAAGCGGTTGAGCTGAAAAAGGTCACCGCGACGGATGCAGGAGCGGCGGTCAAGCGACTCGAATACGCCGGCAGTGTGGAGGAAGCAGCGCGGGAAGCCGATCTCGTGGTCGAGGCAGTGCCGGAGGAGATGGAGTCCAAGGTTGAGATTTTCACTCTGCTGGATAAGATTTGCCGGCCAGGAACGATTCTCGCGTCGAACACTTCTTCTTTGAGTGTTACCGAAATCGCGAGCGTGACCTATCGCGCGAAGAAATGCGTGGGCATGCACTTCTTCAACCCGGTCCACAAGATGAAGCTGCTCGAAGTGGTGCGGGCCCTCGAAACGGATGACGCCACCATCGCCGCAGCGGCCGAAGTCGGTCGACGAATGGGCAAGGAAGTTGTAGTCATCAAGGAATCGCCTGGCTTTATCACCAGCCGCATCAATGCCATGATAGGTAACGAAGCGTTTTACATGTTGCAGGAGGGGATTGGGTCGGCCGCCGACATTGATAAGGCACTCAAGCTTGGATTGAATCATCCCATGGGGCCGTTTGAACTCGTGGATCTGGTGGGACTCGATACTCGCCTGCACATACTCGAATACCTTCACAAGTCGCTCGGCGAGAAATACCGACCTGCGCCGCTTCTGGTGCAGTACGTGAAAGCCGGCAGGCTGGGCAAGAAGAGCGGACGTGGGGTTTACGACTATCTAACGCAACTCAATCAAACAGCCCAAAGTTAAGCCTCGCCAATCAGGTTGTGGTCTAATTGTTCAAAGTTGTTCCCGCCGCTGGTGGAACCGGACGAGACGAACATGCGTATCAGAGAGTGATGCCGGGAGGAAGTTGAGACCTCTCCACCGGAATCGGCCCCCTGTTGTCTCCCCGGCGGCAGGGGGATTCACATGCAGATGCAGCTCTTCCTTGACATCGTCCGACAATCCCTGGCCACATTGTGGGCCCATAAGCTTCGCTCGTTTCTGACCATGTTCGGCATCGCATGGGGAGTTGGGTCGCTTCTGCTGCTGGTCGGTCTCGGGGAAGGCTTCCGCAGCGGACAGGAAAAGAACCTGAAGGAACTTGGTTCCGACATCATTTTCTCTTTTCCCGGGCGCATTCCGGCCGTGGAAGGCAGCCAACGCTCGGGCCGGACGTGGAATTTTACCTACGGCGACTATCTCGCGGTTCGGGACGGCGCCAAGCACATTCGCAACATCTCGCCGGTGCTGAATCGCGAGGACATTCGCGCGGTCAGCGATTACGGTTCAACTGGTGGTCAGGTTTTTGGCGTGGCCCCTTCTTATAACCAGATTCGGACGGTTCCGATCGGCACAGGCCGCTGGTTCAATGATGAAGACAATAACGAACATCGTCGATTAGCAGTGGTGGGATGGGAACTGCTGAAGAATATGTTTCCCGGGCGGCCGGCAGTTGGTTCAAGCATTCTGCTCAACGGAATGGACTTTGCGGTGATCGGAGTTGTTGACAAGGTCGGCCGGGAAGAGAACAACGGGACCAATGCCAGAATTTTCATTCCCATTGCGACCATGCGCACATTGTTCCGGTTGAAGGGAAACAGCCAGGAAGATGCGCTCTCGTTCATTAACTATCAACCGCTGACTAAAGATGAACACGAAACAGCGAAGGCTGAAATTCACGAGATTATTGCCCGTCGCCATAACTTCGATCCCAAACTCGAAGACGCTTTCGAGGATTGGGACACGATCGATAACTCACGGAAAGTAAGCAAAATCTTCGACGCGATGGATTGGTTCCTTGGCGTGGTGGGAGTTGTGACGCTCGGACTGGGTGCGATCGGAATTATCAACATCATGCTGGTCTCGGTGACCGAGAGGACGAAAGAGATCGGATTGCGGAAAGCACTGGGCGCGACCTATCGCAGCATTCTGACGCAGTTTTTTATCGAGGGAGCATTTTTAACTCTGTTGAGCGGTGGCCTTGGCTTGGCGGTCGTTACCACGCTCGTAGTTCTTCTGGCCCAGTTGCCGGCCCCGGATGGATTCGACACCCCGCGCATTGTTCCATCATCTGCAGCCACTGCAATTCTATGCCTGGCAATCGCCGGAGTTGCCGCTGGGCTTTATCCGGCGCGCAAGGCTGCGCTACTCGAGCCAGTCGAGGCTTTGAGACAAGAGTAGATCCAAATGCTGAACGATATCGGAAAACAGGCCTACGGAGCGATGAAGCACAATCGCCGCCGCAGCATGCTCACCATGCTGGGAATGGCCTGGGGCATCGCCACCGTGGTGTTGCTCTTAGCGTATGGAACCGGCTTCGAACGCGGGTTGATGGCTGCATTCACAACCTTCGGCGGAAACCTCATTGCAGTTTTTCCTGGACGCACCGAACTGCAGGCGGGTGGCACCAAAGCCGGCACCCAGGTGCGGCTCACAATCAAAGACCTCGAGAACCTGCGCGCCGAGGTCCCGTTCCTGAAGCGCTCGTCGCCGGAATCGAACAAACAGGGGCTCGTCGCCTACGGTCTTCGCAGCTCGACCTACACCGTCCGCGGAACCTACGCGAGCTACCAGCAATGCCGTCACGTGGACATTTCTGAAGGTTCATTTTTCGATGACCAGCAGGATTTCGCTCACATGAGGGTCGCGGTGATCGGCAACGACGTAAAGAAGAAGTTATTTTCCGGCCAGAACGCAATTGGCGAGAGCGTCCGCATTGACGGTATTTCCTATCAGGTGATCGGGATCATCCGCAAGATGTTATCAAACGGCGAAGACAACATGAACGCGATGGTCTATATCCCCTACAGCACCATGTCCGATCTAAAAAACACCTACTATCTTGACGCGATCGTGCTGGGCTACGAGGGCGAACACGCGAAAGTCACGAAAGCGGTTCGCGACTCAATGGCGTTTCATCGCAACTTTGATCCGAAGGACAAGCGGGCGGTGTTTGTGTTCGATAGTATTGAAGGATTTCAGGAGCTGACCATCATCACGATAGGAATCAAAGTGCTGCTGGGATTTATCGGCCTGCTTACGCTTGGAATTGGCGGTGTGGGACTGATGAACATCATGCTGGTGTCAGTAACGCAGCGCACGCGGGAGATCGGAATTGAGAAAGCCTTGGGAGCGCGACGTTGGCATATCCTACTGCAGTTCCTGGCTGAGGCTTTGACGATTACTGCTGTAGGCGGACTGTTGGGCGTAGCGCTGGCCTATGTCGTCTCCTGGTCAGTCGGCGCTTTGCCGTTGTGGAGCGCGTTTATCGAGGACGCAAGCGAAGGCGACATTCACTTAAAGATCAATTCCGCGATCTTGATCTGGTCGACTGCGATTCTGAGCTTTGTAGGAATCGTAAGCGGAATGCTACCGGCGATCAAAGCGGCAAGGCTGGACCCGATTGAGGCGCTGAGGTGTGAGTGACGATCAGCTCAGCCTTGTTTCATGGGTGGGCGTGGTTCAGTCATGCGCGCAGGATCAAGAATTTCCCTAATCTGCTCTTCCGTCAGGAGTTTCTTCTCACGCACGATATCGATGATTGAGTGCCCTCTCACGACCGACTCTTTCGCCACTTCCGCTGCCTTTGCGTATCCGATATAGGGATTTAGCGCGGTTGCGAGGGAGACCGTCGCCTGCACGTAGAAGTTGCAACGGTTTTCGTTGGCTGTGATTCCCGCTATGCATTTTTCTGTAAACTGGCGCAACATGTTGGTCAGGATCGTGATGGACTGTAGCACGCTGTAAGCCATGATTGGCATCATGACGTTCAGTTCGAGTTGCCCGGCCTGAACCGCCATGGCAACCGCGACATCGTTGCCTACAACCTGAAACGAGACCATTGCCGCCAATTCCGGAATGACCGGATTGATCTTGCCAGGCATGATGGAAGATCCAGGCTGCAGCGCCGGCAGGTTAATCTCGGCAAAGCCAGTATTTGGCCCGGAAGAGAGCAGGCGCAGGTCGTTTGAAATGCGAATTACTTCTAAAGCGAGATTTCTTAACGCTGATGAGACCGCGGCCATGGCCAGATTCGATTCCATGGCGTAGCGCATGTCATCAACCGGGGTTAGCGTTTGCCCGGAGATTCGCGCCAGACTCTTGATCGCCTTACCCCGATAATCGGGATGCGTGTTGATGCCCGTACCCACTGCCGAGCCCCCCAGGCCCAGTTCACGTAACAGTTCTGCGCTGGATCGAATTGCATCCTTCGCGCGGCGCACCGCGCCAGCATAGGCCGAGAACTCCTGCCCCAGGCGCATTGGGACCGCGTCCTGCATGTGAGTGCGGCCGGACTTCAAAATCGCGTGGAATTCTTTTCCTTTCTTCTCCAGTGCACCGATTAGAGAATCAAGCACGGGGTACAAGTTTTCCAATTCCAACAGCGTGGCCAGACGCATCCCTGTTGGGAACACGTCGTTGGTGCTCTGCCCGTAGTTGACGTGATCGTTGGGATGGACCTTTGAGTAATCGCCGAGTTCGCCGCCGAGAATTTCGACGGCGCGGTTCGCGATCAATTCATTGGTATTCATGTGGAAGCTGACGCCCGCACCGGCCTGAAAGACGTCGACGACGAATTCGCTGTTCCACTTGCCTTCCTGCACCTCTTTCGCGGCCTGAATAATAGCGTCGGCAATTTTGCTATCGATAAGCCCGAGGTGCTGATTTGCCTCGGCAGCGGCCTGTTTCACCATTCCGAAGGCGCGAATCAGGGTCGGATGCGCTCGAATTCCAGAAATGGGAAAGTTCTCGACAGCGCGGGTGGTCTGAATACCGTAATAGCGATCGCCGGCAATCTCGCGTGTGCCGAGCGAATCTTTTTCTGTTCGCGTGGATTTAGGCATGATCTCGTCTTGAATGGAGCCGGGAAGATCTCAGATTGGAAACTGAAAATTATAGCAAGGCAGGTTTGACTTGCGCTGAGATGGGAATGCCCTCACCCATGTGTACGGGTTTGCGGGCGCTCACGATCAACTGGTTGGTAAAGTTGTCCGGAAGCCGGGAAAATTCTATCTCTTCAAAACCGGCTTGTCTAAGCGCCATCGACATTCCACGGCGTGTCTGAAAAGACTCATAGCGCCCCCCAATCGCAACTGGTTTTCCGGTGAAATGCAGAATAAGACCATTGGTCAACACCCATAACCGAAACGCCATTGCCTTAGGACGGGGAAACGCATTCTTGAGTTCGTGCATGGTGAAGCGAAATGCGTGCAGCCTGAAATGAACGGTTCCACCCGTTTCAAGGACTCGATTAATTTCCGCGAGCGCGACCGGTATGTTCATGTACGGCATGCCGACCTGACATACGATGCAACGAAACGCCTCGTCCCCAAACGGCAGTTTCAAGGCATCGGCTTGAATAAATCTCCTGTAGGCGTGCCTCTTCGCGGCAGCCTGGAGCCGGTCAAAGGCGATATCCATGCCAATGATTTCATCGCCGCTCGCCACTTTTGTGATGACGATGTTTCTTCCGCGACCACAGCCGAGATCCAGTACCCGCATCGAGCCATTATGGTACATCGGTTCGGGCGCATCCTCGCGTGCTATCATCGAAACTCCCCGGCAGTTCACATCCACTTGCGGACGAGCTATTTGCCCACGAAGCAGATTCCAGATACTTTGCCGAAGCCTCAGCTTGAATCAACGCCCGACATGAGGGCGGATGTAATTGTCATCGGCGCCGGTCCGACCGGGCTGGCCTGCGCCATCGAGGCGCAAAAGGCCGGCCTAAAAGTTATCAGCCTGGATAAGGGATGTCTGGTCAATTCGATCTTCCACTATCCGGCCAATATGATCTTTTTCACCACGCCGGAGTTGCTGGAGATCGGGGATATTCCTTTCAGCACCGCAAACCCAAAGCCGAATCGGCCAGAAGCGCTTGAGTACTACCGGAAGGTCGCGGAGCATTACAAGCTCGACGTGAGGCAGTATCAGCGCGTTGAAACCGTCACCGGAAGCGACAACGGTTTTCACATCACGACCTGCGACCGGTTGGGACGCGTTTACGACTACACCTGTCGAAAGGTGATTGTGGCGACTGGATACTACGACCGGGCCAACCTCCTTCGCGTGCCCGGGGAAGACCTGTTAAAGGTCTTTCATTACTATCGCGAGCCGCACCCGTATTTTGATAACGACGTCGTGGTGATCGGGGGCAAGAACTCGGCCGCGATCTCCGCCTTGGATTTGTGGCGTCACGGCGCCCGCGTGACGCTGGTTCACCGCGGCCCGGGAATGCACTCGCACGTGAAGTACTGGATCCGGCCGGACATTGAAAATCGAATCAAGAACGGCGAAATCGCCGCGTACTTCAATACCACGGTTGAGGAGATAGGTCCCGATTACGTGGTCCTGGAGACGCCCGACGGCGACGTGCGAATTAAGAATGACTTCGTGTTCGCCCTGACCGGATACCATCCGGACTATGAGTTCCTGCGTTCCATGGGTATTGAGCTCTCCAGCGAGCAATGCCGGCCGGTCTGCGATCCAGTGACGCTGGAAAGCAATGTTCTGGGCGTCTACGTGGCTGGCGTAATCGTCGCCGGCTCCCGCACCAATGAAATCTTCATCGAGAATGGCCGGTTCCATGGCCAGCAAATCGCGGCGGATTTGAGGCAGAAGCTGGGGAGCTAGGCCTCAGGCCTCAGGCTTCAGACGGTAAGGAATTCTTGTAACCCTATCCCTGATGTATATCAAACGGAAACGCAGATTCAATCCTGACTCTGCGTGAAGCCAAATGCCTGAAGCCTGGTGCCTGACGCCTGAAATCAAAACCCCGGGCTGTTTGGCCCGGGGTTTTGCAGAAGGGGAAGGGGCTAAAGTCGCGGTTAGCTCACCAGCCGGCGGCGAACCAAGCCAGCGATGCCGACTAGGCCAGTTCCGAGGAGACCCAGCGTGCCGGGCTCTGGAACCGGTGGCGGAGTGTTAACGGGCGTACCGGATTGCGAGAAGTTCGTGACGAAGTTCCCGCCCTTACCCTTCACGCAGCCCCAGTTTCCTTGGTTATTCTGTGCAGTTGCTGATGTGCCGCAAACATCGAACTGGACGCTATACGGACCGCTTCCAGTTGTGCCGGTGAAGTTCAGAGTCAGGGTCAAGCCATTTCCAGTCTGGGCAACGTTCGTAACTGCGCAACCCCAGTTGCCGGTTCCACCGCACTGAACGGAGTTCTGGCCGTTTTGAAAGGTCCAGCTCCCGCTGGAAGCAGAACCGCCCGTAACCGTTATGGTGTTGCCTCCGACATTGAACGCAATGGCATTCACGAAAAACCCGGAGGTCGGACCGCTGAGAGTTAAGGTGGCAGAACTTGTGCCCACATTCAAAACCGCTGTGTATGGTCCCTGTGTCAAAGTTGTAATGGTGTTTGCAGAAGCCATGGGTGCCATGGCGAGTGCCGCCACAAGAACCAAGGCCAAAATGGAGAGCCTAACGCTTAATTTACTCACGACGAAGTCCCCCCCCTGGGGTCTAAAGATAGTACTGCAGTAACGCATTACCGTTGGCACGAAGGATGCCAATCCTACTGTGGAGAACTAGAAAAGTCAAGGTATTGATTCGCTTGGATTTGCGTCTCGCGAGATCGGAGGTTTGGCGCAGTTCGATTCCCCAAACTGCAAAGTCATGCACCTTTATGTCTGAATACTTCTGATACAAAGGCCTTTAGATATAACTACATACAAAGTTGTACGCGATTTCAGGAGGGTAGGAGCCGGTCGATCTTGGCTGCCATGATGAAATCACTTTCGGTGAGCCCATTGACCTTATGCGTCCAGAGGGTGATTTCTGCTTTTCCCCAGGCCAGTAGGATGTCGGGATGGTGTCCCTGTTCTTCTGCCAGTTCACCCACTTGGTTTACGAATGCTAAGGCTTGCTTAAAGGCAGGAAATTTGAACTGACGAACGATGTGGTGCTCGTTGACTACTTGCCAGTCCGGAACCTGTTGGTGAAGGAGAGTGAGCTCTTGCCCCTGAAGTGGCGGTACCCCTCCGCGGCAGGGGACGCAGTTTTTGGCGGCGAGCGAGGACATGGGCATCTCCTTCGTGACAAGAGATGAATTTTACGCCAAGAGAGATGCCGGACAAATGTGGCGCGCGCACTTCTGACCGGGACGATTTCAAGCCGATATTGACAGACAGCAGGCAGCGCGGACAGGAGAGCCCGCGCCACATGATCAAAACGGGATATCTTCGTCGCTGATGGGAGACGAAGAAGCCCCGGCTGCAACCGGCTCATGCTCGGGCGTGCGCTGATCGAAGTTGTTCGATCCATTGCCGCGAGCGGAATCGCCGCCGCCCTCGCCGCGTCCGCCAAGCAGGACCAGGTCATTCGCCACAACCTCGGTCATGTAGCGCTTCTGGTTAGTCTGTTTGTCGTCCCACGACCGGGTCTGCAATCGGCCTTCGATGTACACCTTGCCGCCTTTTTTCAGATACTCGCCGGCGATTTCCGCAAGGCGTTGCCAGAGAACAACGTTGTGCCACTCAGTGCGGTCCTGCCACTGTCCGTCTTTGTCTTTGTAGCGTTCGTTTGTTGCCAGTGTGAGTTTTGCAACCGGAGTTCCGCTTGGCGTGTACTTCACCTCAGGGTCCTTACCCAGATTGCCGATGAGAATGACTTTGTTGACGCTTTTTCCTGCCATGAGAGGCTCCTTGATCAAATGGCCAGTGGGCTGGGATCCCTGGTCAGATGGGGACAATATAACAGCTTTGAATCGGTGGGTGCTGTGAGAATTGTGGGTGGAGTTTCAGAACGGGAAGAGAAGTCGTCGTTAGTCATCGGCCGCTGGTCGTTGGCGAAACCTCGAGCGTTATCGTGTTCTCGCACGCCTACGTTCTTAAACGGAGGACAATACTGGGGCTGACGACCAACGACTAACGACCGACGACGGTTTTACTCCAGTTGCGCGAATTGCTTCCCGCCTTCCATACTGTTCCTTCATATGAAAACCACACTTTCTTTTTCTTCTCCTGCTCAAGTTGAAACCGAATGCCTGGTCGCGGTCGTTCTCGATCGCGGCGAAAAGGACCAAACCGATGCCTTGGTCTCCGCTGCGGATAAGTCTGTGCTCGAGGCTGCGAATGCGATCATTTCGTCCGGTGACGTGACCGCGAAGAATTTTGAGGCAACCTGGCTGCATGCCCCGTCCGGTATGAGAGCAAGACGCTTATTGCTGATCGGCGGCGGCAAGTCCAAGAACTTTTCCGCGGCAGAATTGCGGAAAATGGCTGGCGCAGCGGTCCGTGCCCTGAAGCCGCGGAACCTGCGCAGCTTGGCTTTCTTGGTCCCCGAAGGAATTTCAGTAGAGAAAGGCGTGAAGGCGATCGTTGAAGGCGCAATGATTGGCAATTTCGATCCTGACACGTACAAAAGCGACCGCAAGGACCAGAGCGTGCAGTCGCTGACTGTAGTGGCGGCAGGAGATCAAGCCGCTTTACAGCAGGCGCTCGATGAGGCGCGGATCGTGGCCGAATCGCAGAACTTCACCCGCGAATTAGTCAATGAGCCTTCGAACCGAATGACGCCAACTATTCTTGCCGACCGCGCACGAGAGATGGCAAAAGATGTAGGTCTGAAATTCGAGGTCTATGGCGAGGACAAAATCAAAGAACTCAAGATGGGCGCTTTTTGGGGCGTAGCGCAGGGCTCAGACGAACCTCCGGCATTGATCGTCATGCGCTATGAACCTGCGGGCGCACCGGAAAAGCCTGTGCTCGGTTTGGTCGGGAAAGGAATTACGTTCGACACCGGCGGCATCTCCATCAAGCCCGCCGACGGCATGGAAAAAATGAAATACGACATGGCCGGCGGCGCGACCATGATCGGCGTAATGCGCGCCATTGCGATGCTCAAGCCAAAAGTCAAAGTGATTGGAATCGTTTGCGCGACCGAAAACATGCCTTCAGGAAAAGCGCAGAAGCCGGGTGACATTCAGACCGCGATGTCGGGGAAAACCATTGAAATCATCAACACCGATGCCGAAGGACGACTGGTGTTGGCTGACGGCCTTTGCTACGCACGGCAACTCGGCTGCACGCATCTGATTGATGCGGCAACCCTGACCGGCGCGGTTGTGGTGGCGCTCGGTTATGCCAACGCCGGAGTATTCGCGAGCGATGACGATTTTTACAATCGGTTCAAGGACGCGATCGACAAAGCAGGTGAGAAGATGTGGCGGTTGCCGCTCGGCGACGAATATCTGGACGCAATGCGCTCTCAGATCGCCGACCTGCAAAACACCGGTGGACGCTGGGGCGGCGCTTGTACTGCCGCCGCTTTCCTCAAGGAATTCGCGGAAGACACGCCGTGGATCCATCTCGATATCGCGGGGACGGCATGGATGGAAGACAACAAGGCTTGGATCGCAAAGGGGCCATCCGGAATTGCGGTGAGGAGCTTGGTGGAGTTGGCGCGCGGATTCGGGAGCTAACCGCAAAAGCCTTTAACCGCGGAGTACGCCGAGAATGCAGAGGAGGAATCGAAAAAAAATGAAAGCTCTGGTGGTGATTGGGCTGATTGTCGTCGTACTCGGAATTCTGTCTTTTTTCATCCCGGTTCCACACACCGAGCATCATGGTCTCGATGCGGGCGATATTCACGTGGGTGTTAACACGCATCACGACGAGATGCTGCCGCCGTATGTGGGAGTGGGGCTTATAGTCGTGGGAGCGGGATTGATGATCGCCGGACGTAAGCGGGCCTAACTCACATAACTGGTGGGACTTCGATTCCCATTACCGCCAGGGCGCGAACCAGTTCTCGGCGAACCACACCGGTTGTGGCAAGCAGGAATTGCTTCCGAGATCCATTTTTTTCGCTCAGAATCGGATAGCGGTGATAGAACGTGTTGAATAGCTGCGCGAGCTGGAAGACGTGCTTGGCCAGATACGCCGGCTCGGTCGTTGCGATACATTGATCGATGACGTAGGCGGTTTTTGAAGCCATGAGCCATAGTTCCCAGAGGTCAGTGGCTTCGTGGAAGAGCGGCCCTTTCAGGGCCGCGTCAGATCTCGGACCAGACGTTACGCGGCCCCGAAAGGGCCGCTCTTCCACGCCTGCGCCGAGAAACTTGCCGAACTCTGCGGCGGAGACGTTGCAAGCAACGTCTCTACAGAAAGAATCGGGATCGATCCCACCTTTACGAAAGATATTCGTCGCCCGAACTGCCGCGTATTGTGCGTAGGGGCCCGTCTCTCCTTCGAAGCTGAGCGCATCTTTGAAGTCGAAAGCGATGACGGAATTCTTCGTGTACTTCAACATGAAGTAACGCAATGCGCCGATGGCGATTTGCTCGAAAATCTTTTCTCGCTCGGGGTCGCTCAGCTCGGGATGCCGTGAATCAACTTCTTGCTTCGCGGCGGCGATGAGCGCGTCGAGCAGATCATCCGCTTTTACGCCGAAGCCCTTGCGCCCTGAGACCTCGATGTAGGCGCGCCCCTTGTCGTCTTCTGACAGTTCGTACCTGAGTTCGGCGGCGCAGCGCGGCGTGAGTGCCACCATCTCATAGGAAAAGTGCGTGTAATGGTCGGCAGCTTCATTGTGGCCTAAGCCGCGCAGTGCTTCGATGACGGTGTTCTGCGCTTCCGACTGCCGCGCGTCGATGACGTTGTAAATTTCCGCCACGTCGCCGAAATGGGGATGGTCGGGTTCGCCGTGCTCGGCAGAAACCCAGCACTGATGCCCGTTCGGATAGTCGAAGAACTTGCGATAGCCGAAGTCCTTGCCAAGCAGGCCGAACTTCCACATGTGATAAGCGATGTCCTTGCCGACGTAGCCGACGGTGCCATTGGAGCGCACGATTACCTTCTGATCTTCCTCTGTGATTTCCTCTGTGTCCTCTGTGCCATCTGTGGCTAAGGTTTTCGCAGTTCCCGCCCGCCGCATCACCCAGCAGCCCTTGTTCTTGCCTTCGCTCTCGAAGTAGAGCACTCCGGCCGCTTTTAGCTTCTCGAATGCCGCATCCCAGAAATGCAAATGTAGGATGTCGCTTTCACGGGGCAGGAAGTCGTACTCGATTGCGAGGCGATCCATGGTTTCGAGATGACGGCGCAGGATGGCGGTTGAGATCAGATCGGCAACTCCGGCGGTTTCGTTGCCACCCGCTTCGATTTCGTGCAAGGTTTGCAGGCGGACTTTCTTGTTTTCGGCGCTTTGCTCGTACCATTGCGAAACTTTCGCGTACAAATCCCAGCAGTAGTAGTCGAACCGCGGCTCGCGCGAAAGTTGTTCGATGTCCTCGCGGGACTTTGTCTCGAGACGCAAAAAGCCGACGACGACATCTGCAACCTGAACGCCGGTGTTGTCGATATAGTTCTGAACATCCACGGTGCGCCCGGCGAATTGCAGTAGGCGGACGAAGGTATCGCCGAGGATGGCATTGCGAAGGTGCCCGATGTGCGCGGCCTTGTTGGGGTTGATGCTGGTGTGCTCGACGAGGATTTTGCCGCTTGGCCTCGCGCTGATTGGCTCTTCGTCGCGCGCTATGGCGGAAGCCAACGATGCGCGGTCTGCGCGCGCGTTGATGTACCCTGTGCCGGCAACTTCCAGCTGTTCAAAGCCCTCGACCGAGCCGAGTCCGCTGACGATCTCTTCCGCGATCTTTCGCGGTGCCTTGCGGAGTTTCTTCGCAAGCTCGAATGCGAGCGGTAGTGCGAATTCGCCCAGCTCAATTTTGGGCGGCTGCTCAATGACGATGCGCTCGAGATGCACGCCGTACTGGCTTCGCAGGAACTCGCGAATACGCTCAGCCAACCGGCGTTCGAGATGTCGGTACAAGAAGCGCTCCTAAGTGTGAGGGGAATAGTGAGTTTAGCAGAAGGTCGTTGGTGATTGGACCTTGGTCGTTGGCCCAAATTGCTATGAATGGCAGATTCTTTCGGCCACTTGCGACAAAGAACCCTTTAGAATCAAGTATCCCGGGTTTGCCAACGACCAACGACCAACAACCAACGACGGTTCTTATGCGCATTGCTTACCTCGATTGCTTTTCCGGTATCAGCGGCGACATGTTTCTGGGTGCGCTGATTGATGCGGGCGTGCCTGCAAAGGTCTTCGAGGATGCGGTTGAGGCGCTGAATGTCGGCGTGAAATTGCAGATTGCGCGGATCGATCGCAGCGGAATCAGTGCTACCAAGGTGGACGTAATCGTGGATGGGCAGAAGGACTCTCCCAGAGAGACTCGGACCGGAATGTCCGAGCCACACGGCCACTTTCAGTCCCACCAACAAGCACACTCGCATGACCACAAACATGGGGTGCCCCACTTCTCCCAGGTTTTGGGAGAAGTGGGGGGCACTCCCAGCCGGGAACATCAGCATGGTCGCGGATTGACAGAAATTCGAGAGATCATTGGGCAGGCCACGCTGACTGATTCCGTAAAGTGCACCGCGATTGGAATATTCGAGAAACTGGGCGCCGCTGAAGCCAAGATCCACAACGTTCCCATCGATAAAATCCATTTTCACGAAGTGGGCGCCGTAGATGCGCTGGTTGATATCGTCTGTGCAGCCGTTGGTGTCGAAGCACTCGGAGTGGATGAATTCGCCTGCTCTTCCTTGAACGTCGGCGCCGGAACCGTCGAGTGCGCGCACGGAACATTTCCAGTTCCGGCGCCGGCGACTGTGGAGTTGCTGAAGGGCGTCGCAGTTTGCTCGTCTGGCATCCAGGCTGAGTTGGTTACTCCGACCGGTGCGGCGATTGTCGCCACGATCGTGAGGCGTTTTTCAGCGTTTCCTCAGATGAAAATCGAGAAAACGGGTTACGGAGCAGGGACCAGAGACTTTCCCGGGCATGCGAATGTGCTCAGGATTACTGTTGGAGAGGTTGCGTCGATGAAGAACGCGGGCGAGGGCGCCCGCGCCACACAAGACGAGACCGTCGTTGTGCTCGAAGCGAATCTCGACGACCTCAGCCCCCAGGTCTTCGGCTATGTCATGGATCGACTGCTCGAAGTTGGAGCGCTCGATGTGTTCGCGACGCCGGTGCAAATGAAGAAGAACCGGCCAGGGTCGATGTTGACGGTGCTGGCGAGATCCGAAGATGCAGAGAAGTTAAGTCACATAATCTTTGCCGAAACCACCACGCTCGGCGTCAGGCGGCGCGAGGAGACGCGGCGCATCTTGACACGAAGATGGCAAATTGTCCACACCCAATGGGGAGAGGTACGGATCAAGATCGCCAGCATGAATGGATCGGTGAGCAACTACGCCCCGGAATACGAGGACTGCCGCAAAATTGCGGCAGCACAGAATGTCCCGCTGAAGACGGTCATGATGGAAGCGATGGAAGCCTACTCACGATCGCTCAAGCGCTAATCCCCACCTATTTTGGTAATCTCAATGCAGGCCTGAAACAGCCGGTCGGATGTGTTTTAGCCAACGACCAACGGCCGATGACCGACGACATGGCAGATAAGTTCTACATCACGACCCCTATCTATTACGTAAACGCGCGGCCGCATATCGGTCACACGTACACGACCATCGCCTGTGATGCGATTGCGCGGCGCAAGCGAATGCTGGGATTTGATACGTGGTTTCTGACCGGCACTGACGAGCACGGGCAAAAAATTCAGCGGGCGGCACAAGCTGCGGGAAAGACTCCTCAGCAATTCACTGATGAGGTGTCCAACGAATTCCGCGCACTGTGGGACCGGATGGGAATCACCTACAACGATTACATCCGCACCACGTCCGACCGTCATAAGCACGGCTTTCAGGAACTTTGGCGGCGCATTCGCGACAACGGATACATCTACAAAGGGAGCTATACCGGTCAATATTGCGTCTTCGATGAAATGTATGTAGAGGTCGGACCAGGCGAGCCCTGCCCGGAGTGCGGGCGGCCCACGGAGACGATTATAGAAGAGAATTATTTCTTCAAATTGTCGGCGTTT
>Ga0075425_100000257_pt1 | contig 48950 bp, 47 predicted proteins | sample SoiMethybrSBSTD4_FD_75300 | JGI IMG/M metagenome (GOLD analysis project Ga0075425, IMG submission 75300) | Bulk soil microbial communities from a Populus tree surrounding site in Tennessee, USA - Soil MetaG P. TD hybrid SBSTD4 | ecosystem: Environmental > Terrestrial > Soil > Tree plantation... | reverse complement strand
GCCAATTTTACGTTACTAGGGGTATCTCGAACCTGTTTTTGGCATACCGTCAAGACACACGCCCGTGGCCTGGGCAATTTATGTAGTTAAGAACAGCAAGTTTATAATGCGATATGTCTTTGAGCATTAAGAACCCGGATATAGAGCACCTCGCCCGCCTGGTGGCAAGCGAGACTGGAGAATCCATCACAGAAGCCGTTCAGACGTCACTCCAGGAGCACTGGGATAGATTGCAGACGCATGGTCGCAGCCGGCTTTTGAAGGAACAAATAGAGGAGCTTCTGCGGCGCGTCGATGCACTACCGACGCTGGATTTCCGATCCCCCGATGAAATTCTTGGTTATCGCTAGCACGGGACGCACTCAGTCTTGTGGGCAAATCTGGCGGAGACTGAGCGAATCACATTTTATGTTCTGGGTTCTTCTCGTGAGCCGGTCTTGAGAAAGTGTCGTGATTTTTGCGCTGATCGACGTAAAGCTCTCTGTAAACTAAACAAGCCTGCCTACTCCTCTTCTTCCGCCTGCTCCCCGCGGCCTTCTTTTGCTTTCGCGATGATCTTCTCCTGTAACTGCGCCGGCACAATGTCGTAATGATGCATTTCCATGTTAAAGCTGCCGCGCCCCTGGGTCATCGATGTCAAGTCGGCGCCGTACGTCAGCATTTCGGCCATCGGCACTTCCGCTTTCACGATGGTGTTCCCACCCTTGTTGTCCATGCCCTGGATCCGGCCTCGCCGACTGTTCAAGTCGCCCATGATCGAGCCGGCAAATTCATCCGGAACCGTGATCTCGACCGACATGATGGGTTCCAGCAGAGTCGGTTTGGCTTGCTCCATAGCCTTTTTGAAAGCAATGCGCCCGGCTAACTGGAACGACAAGTCGTTTGAATCAACGTCGTGATAAGAGCCGTCGTAGAGGACAACTTTGAAATCGACTACCGGATATCCCGCCAGGTAACCCCGAGCAGCGGCGTCTTTGATTCCTTTCTCTACCGCCGGGATGTAGTTCTTCGGGATTGCCCCGCCGAAAATGTCGTTCACGAATTCAAACTCCGTGCCGCGAGGAAGAGGTTCCATCTTTATCTTGCAGTCGCCGAATTGCCCGTGGCCGCCGGTCTGCTTCTTGTGACGGCCCTGTACGTCGGCGCGGCCACGAATGGTCTCGCGATAGGGCACCTTGGGCGCTTTCAGATTCACTTCGGTGTGATAGCGCTTCTTCATCTTCGAGACAGCCACTTCAATGTGCTGCTGGCCCGTGCCTGCGATGAGAAATTCCTTAGTCTGCGGATCGCGGAAGAAGCGCAACATGGCGTCTTCTTCCATCAGCTTGTGTATGCCAGTGCCCAGCTTGTCTTCATCGGCGCGGCTCTTCGGTTCAATGGCGAAGGTGATCGCCGGTTCAGGCAGCTTGACCTTGGGATACTGGATGGCCGCAGACTTATCGCCCAGTGTGTCTCCGGTCAGAGTGTCTTTCAATTTCGCGACCGCGCCGATATCACCGGCGTGCAACTCGGTCACCGAGACGGCGGTTTTTCCCTGCACGACTGAAATGTGCGCCAGCTTCTCCTGCGAATTGCGAGTGAAATTCTGCAGAGAAACGTCGTTCTTCAGCACGCCGGAAAAAACCTTGAAATAAGAGATGCGTCCCGCAAATGGATCAGAAACGGTCTTGAAGACGTACAGCGACACTGGCTCTGCATCCGCCACTTTCCGCTCCGGAGGCTCGCCGTTGCCGGAGGTGACTTCCCCGCGCACGGCACCGCGCTCGGTAGCGGCCGGCGTAAACTCCACCAGGAAATCCATCAGGCGGTCGGCGCTGATGTTCCCAAGGCCAGAGGCAAAAAGCACGGGGAAGATACGGTCTTCGCGAATGGCGTCATGCAGGGCAGGAATCAGGTGTTCTTCGGGAATAGTTCCTTTGTCGAAGAATTCTTCCATCAGCGCATCATTGCCTTCGGCAATCAACTCGACCAGCTTCTCGTGCGCTGCCTGGGCCGCATCTTTCATATTCGCGGGGATCTCGCCTTCCTTGCCCTTGCCATTCCCGCCGAGCTCGTACGTGTATGCCTTCATGCTCACCAGATCGACCACTCCGCTCAAATTCTTCTCGCTGCCAATCGGCAGCTCCAGTGGAATTACAGAACGGCCGAAGGCATTCGTGAGTGAGTCGAGCACCCGCTGGGCGTCGGCGCGCTCGCGGTCCATGCGGCTAGCCACGATGACGCGCGGAGTGTTGTACTCTTCGCAATAATTCCAGACACGCTGGGTTACGACTTCCACGCCAGCCACCCCGTCGACGACTACGATCGCCGCATCGACTACGGGAAGCGCCATCTTGGCTTCGTGGACGAACATGTTGAACCCGGGCGTGTCTACAATGTTGATCTTGGTCTTGCCCCATTCCACGTAGGCTAGGCCGGCTGACAGTGACATCTTGCGGGCAATTTCCTCGTCGTCGGAGTCAGTTGGAGCGCTGCCGTCGTCCACGCGGCCGAGCCGCTGCGTGGCGCCGGCAGTATAGAGCATGGCCGAGACCAGCGATGTCTTACCCGCGTGGCCATGCCCGACCACTGCCACATTACGGATATTCGCGCCTTCGTAAACTTTCACGGATTCACTCCTCATTGGCAGGCTGACAGGAGAGTGGTTCAGGCCCGAAGAAGACCAGGACAGGGTCACAGGCCAGCCCGGCAGTGCTTACGAAAACCTTGATGCTAACACAGCAGAAATTTGGGCCTCAAGCAGGGAGGGGTCGGTAGTGGGCTACTTTGAAAATCCCACAAAAATAAGTATGGTGCACGCCGATGACAAAACTTTCATGGTCGCGGGACGATCCCTCTCTGCTAAGCCGGACTTGTTAGCGATCCGTCCAAGCCAAGCTTCCCAGAAATCTTCTTCATTGCTTCGATGCAGAACCCAATGTGCTCTTCCAAGTCCACACCCAGATCTGCAGCGCCTTGCACGATGTCGTTCCGGTTCACGCTGCGGGCGAAGGCTTTATCTTTCATCTTCTTTCGAACTGATTTCGCATCCGCTTCCGCCAGCGACTTCCCCGGCTTCACCAGGGCGACAGCAGTAATGAACCCGGCGAGCTCATCGCAGGCGAAAAGTGCTTTTTCCATCGGAGTGAGGCGCGGCACCCCGGTGTACTCGGCGTGAGACAGAATCGCGTTGCGAATCTCATCCGAGTATCCCCGCTCCTTCAGAATTTCATTCCCCTTGTACGGATGATCGTCCAGGCTCGGCCACTTCTCGTAATCAAAGTCGTGCAGCAAGCCGACCACGCCCCACAAGTCTTCATCTGCGGAAAATTTGCGCGCGTACGCGCGCATGCAGGCCTCCACAGCAAGAGCGTGCTTGCGCAAACTTTCTGATTGGGTGAACTCAGTTAGTAACCCCCACGCCTGTTCGCGGTCAGTCATGATTGGTTACCTGTTTTCTCCTGGTTTTCTCCATGTAAGTTTGCTTTTTGTCTGAGAATCGTGCCGCTTTGATACCAGAATTTCCTTGACTTCCACAGCTGTCATCCCGCAGATTACGCATCAGGTTTGGAACCCCTCCCCCAAGAGGTTCCACGGAGAGGCCCGCTCTGGCAACTCCCAAACCTAGATGGCTACAACCCTTGCTCCTGTAGATTCAAGGGAAGTTATTCGTTGCGATCGTTGTCTGCTGGTCCAATTTCGAACTTCCAATAATCTGTGTCGCCGTTGCCACGGCTCGCTCGACGAAGACGAGCCCGAAGTGGTGTGCACTCCTCCTCCGCCCCAGATCATGCCCATGCACGGAAACGGGCGCGGGCATCTGAATCTGGCGGCGTCGATTCGTTCGCTGCGGCTGCGCAACGGACTAAGTCAGCGCCAACTGGCCACGCGGATGTCAGTTCCGCGCACCTATGTCTCCAAAATCGAAAACGAGAAAGCCACGCCCACGCTCTCTTCGCTGGAACGCCTGGCGCGCGCGCTGGAGGTGACTGTGCCGGATCTGCTTTCGGGCGGCGAACGCAATCGCCAGGAAGAAATTGCCGAACTGCTGAAAGATCAGTTTATCGCAGAGCTGTTGCCGTTCGTCTCGCAACTGAACGGCATGCAGATGTCGAGCGTGCTGGCCCAGGTACGCGATCTGACACTGCGCCCGCGAAGAACAGCGTAAACGGTTTCCTCGCTGCGCGAGGCAAGTTCGCGTGCGGGCCGCGGCAAGGAACTCAATTTTTTCCGGGCGACCACCAACTACGCCGGGATCGCAAGGTTCCGGCCTTTTTTTACCATGCTGGAAAATCAGTCGCTGGTGCTAGGGTCTTTGCGACCTTTGCGGTTAAAGTCTTTGACCTAGGCCACGAATTCCTTAGCCGGCGGCGGAGCGACACCCTGCGGCAGCCGATCCGTGACCTCAGCCATGTGCGCCAACTTTTCCGCCATCTCCCGCTTCAGTGATCCCGGCTGAAAACGCCAGTGATAATTTCCCTCATGTTTGCTGGGTGTATTCAGCCGCGCTTCGCTCCCCAAGCCGAGGACATCCTGCAAGGGAACCACCGCCAGGCTCGCTACCGAGCTCTGCGCCAGCCGGATCAAAGCCCAGTTCACCCCATCTTTGCAGCGCCCGACGAGCGCTTCCACAGCGCGCCGTTCGTGATCGCCAGCAGTTCTCCACCATCCGAGCGTAGTGTCATTATCGTGGGTCCCGGTGTAGATGACTCGGTCAGCCGTGAGGCGATGCGGCAAATAGATATGAGCGCCGGGGTCGCCGAACGCGAATTGCAGCACCGCCATCCCCGGAATCTGGTGCCGCTCCCGCAAGGCGGTTACGTCAGGCGTAATGACGCCTAAATCCTCCGCAAAAAACGGCAGGCTGCCTAGAGCTTCGCGCAGCTTGTGAAACAGCTCGTCGCTTGGTCCATCCACCCAACGCCCATGTATCGCAGTGGCCTCATGGGCGGGAATCTCCCAGAACTGCGCGAACCCACGGAAATGGTCCAGCCGGATAAAGTCGCACGTCTGCGTCGCCCAGCGCAGGCGCTGAATCCACCAATCGTAGCCACGCGCCCGCATCGCGTTCCAGTCATAAAGCGGATTGCCCCAGCGCTGCCCATCCGCACTGAATGCGTCCGGTGGAACCCCTGAAACGACCTCAGGCTCCAGGTTGCTGTTCAAACGGAACAGATCAGGATGAGCCCACACGTCAGCGCTGTCGTAATCGACAAAAATGGCGATGTCGCCCACCACGCGGATCGCCCGCTGCGCGCAATAAAGCCGCAAGGCATGCCACTGCTCGTAGAACAAGAACTGAATTGCCCGTCGGATTTGCAGACCTTCTGCGAGTTCCGCACGTGCCGCGTCGAGTGCTCCCGGTTCACGTCGCGCCAACTCAGGTGGCCACTGACTCCAAATCTGCTTCTGATAACGATCCCGAAGAGCATCGTAGAGGATGAAATCTTCAAGCCACCAGGAATTCCCTTCGCAAAAGCAATCGAAGCGGGAGCAAGCATCAGCCGAACCGTGACAGAGGAATCGTTTCGCGGCTTCTGCCAGCAGAGGCAGCTTCGCCGCGCGAGCCTGCTCATAATCGATAGGCCCAACGCTGTCGGGCAGCGCAGCGAGACGCGCCGGATCGATCCACCTGCGCTCTGCTAACCGCTCCAGACTGATGAGCAGCGGGTTCCCGGCAAACGCCGAAGTCGAAGAGTAGGGCGAATTCCCATTCGCCGGCGGCCCCAGCGGCAGCACTTGCCAAAGTCCCTGGCGCGAGGACGCGAGAAAATCGAGAAATGCGTATGCTTCAGGACCAAAGTCTCCGATCCCCCCAAGCGATGGCAGAGAGATAGGATGCAGCAGAATTCCGGTCAGGCGGGGAAATGACATCTTGAATGATTAGAACCTTACGCAAGTTGAGGCGATCAGGAAAGTGACTTTGGTGGTAAATGCGATTGAAAACGCCGGCAGTACTATCCCTCTTCTCGACTTCTCGTCAGATTGTTCATCTCCTCGGGATTGATTTTGATCTTGCCTGATTTTTCCATCTCGCTACGAAGGTTGGTCACAAAAAGACCAAACATGTCCTGCTGCTTGCTTTGCAGCAGCGAGTCGCGAACCTGATCTTTTTTGGCGTCGAAATCCTGTGGAGTGGGATCTTGCTTCTCGTTCACAACCAGAACCACGCCAGTATTTCCGTTCACGATAGGCCCGCTGATATCGCCAGGTTTCATAGTGAAGGCAACTGAAGCTCCTCCGGCCATCGAGCCAATATCCGGCACCTGGCCCTCGGGCAGAACCAAATCGCTGTTCTTTACCGTAGCCCCAAGTTCCTTGGCAGCTTTCTTCAAGTCATGTTCGGCCTTGGCCCGGTCGGAAAGTTCCTGGGTTTTTTGCGAGAGCAAAGCAGCTACCCGCTCGTTCTTGAACTCGCTCTCCACCCGGCTGCGGATTTCTTCAAAAGTAGGCGTAGCCGGGGGCTTCACTGCCAGCACCTCAAAAATTGCGTATCCCTGCTCCAATTGAGCCTCGTCGGGCGGCGCCTTCTCCCGCTGATTAAATACTGCCTCCATGAATTGCGCTGAGCTCCCGATGCCCGGCAGCGAATCCGGGCGGCTCACAAAGTCGGTTGTAATGGGTTCTAACCCGCTTGCCGCAGCCGCTTTGTCCAAGCCCGCCGAACGTGCCTGCCTCAACAGCGACGCTGCCTGACTGTCCGCAGCTCGCGCGGATTTCTCTTGTTTGATAAGCGGTTCGATCTGGTCTTTGACTTCGTCGAGCGTCTTCAGGTGCGCATCCTGCTTGTCATCTACATGAAGGATGTGAAACCCATAGCTGCTCTGCACCACATCGCTGGTTCCACCCTTCGGCAGCGAGAAGGCAGTCTTCTCAAACTCGGGCACGGTTCGTCCCTTGCCAATGAATCCCAGTGATCCGCCTTCTTTCGCGCTGCCGGGATCTTCAGAATACTTCTTGGCAAGATCGGTGAAGTTCCCGCCTGCCTTCACTTGCTTCAAGACGTCTTCCGCTTTCTTGCGTGCTTCTTCGACGCCCTTGGGATCGACTTTTCCATCTGGCCCAGGCAGCGGCGTCTTGATCAGAATGTGCCGCACGTTCACCTGCTCAGGTACGCGGTAGTCCTCACGGTGCTGGTTGTAATACGCCTGAAGCTCGTCATGACTAACTGTGGTCTGCGCCTGGATCTTCGCGTTGTCGATGACTACGTACCGGATCTTCCTCTTCTCTGGTATGGAATTGTTGTAGGTACCCTTATTGCGCTCGTAGAAGGCCTTCAGTTCGGCCTCAGTTGGATGAATCTGCTTCAGCAGATCATCTTTGCGAAGAATGGCGTAGTCGAACTTTACCTTGGTATTTTTCTTCTCAAATTCGCGCCGGACCTCAGCATCGGTGACCAGCACGCTACCGGTGACGAGGTTGCGCAGCTTGTTGAATAGGATCTCGTCTTTGACCCCGCGTTCGAACTGCGGAACTGTGAGGTCTGCCGACTGCAGCCGCATTTCATATTCCTGCTCGCCAACGAATTTTCCTCCTGGGAAGAACGTCGCGGCGTAGCGCCCATGCTGCAGTTCGTCCATGAGCTCTTCGTCCGTAGCCCGCAACCCGAGTCGTTCCGCCTCCGCCAATAGCGCCTTCCGGCTGATTAGGTTCTGCGCCGCCTGTGAGGCAAAAAACGGCAGCAGCGTTGCTGTCTGCGCACCACCCTTAGGGAATTGCTGCCGCAACATCCCCCGCGCTTCGCGCTGCACTTCGAGTGTGGTGACCTGGTCGCCGCCGACGGTGGCGACGACCCCCTGCCCAGGGGTGCCCATGCCGAAGCTCGATCCCAACCCTCCGGGAATGAGCGTTACCACCATAGACCCGCAAATGATCAACAGAATGGCCCCCAAAACAATCTTCACGGTAGGGCCGGCCGTCTGCAAAGCTCGAATCATCTCTTATTCTTTTTACTCCAGAATTGTGGCGGAAATTGCATTATAAACTATGCCCACAGAGCATGGAGGCGCGCATCGTGTTAACGACTCTGCTGCATTCTGTCGGTTGACGGGACAAATTGCGGTGTGAAAGTCTAAGAGGCTTATCGATCGTCTCCTGAAGTTACGTAAACAATTGAACCTGCTGGAAGCTTGCATCCAACCATGTACGTCTGTGTGGAAGGGGTAACACTCTAAACGATGCCGCGCAATCTCCGGACCGCCAGACTCGTCGCGATGCTGGTAACCCTAATCCTCTTCGCTTCGATCTACGCTAAATCCCAAGAATCAACCACCGGCAGCGTGAGTGGCGCGATCAGCGACCCGCGCGGCGCCTCTGTTCCCGACGCGCAGATCACCTTGACCAACCGGCTCACGGGAGCTGTAAGCCGCACCACCACGAGTCCGGCGGGGACCTATACCTTCCGCGATCTTTTCCCGGGCGAATACGTCCTCCATGTCGAAGCCAAAGGCTTTCAACCAGCTGACCTTCTGATCCGCATCCAGGCGGGAACCACCGCTACCGGAGATCTGAGGCTTCAGCGCTTGCCGGAGCATCCCGGCCCCGCGCTCGTCAACACCGAAATCCCAGCCGTGCAGGGCGCAATTGCCGGCACGCAAATGGATCGGCTGCCGAGTAATCGCAACTCTCTGGATGTTGCCTACCTACAGCCGGGAGTACAGGTCTTCGATGCTCAAACCCTCGCCCCCTCTAAGAGCGGCTTCTACGCCACCTCGATGGAGGGACGAAACGGTCGCACCACGCGCATGCAGGTGGACGGCGTCGAGACCAACGATGAAGTGGTTGGGAGTACTACGCAGAATGTCCCGCTCGGAGCAGTTCAGGAGCTGCAAATCGGACAATCGACCCTTACGCCTTCGTCCGGGCTCTCTGCAGAAGGTTTGGTCAGTATCGTAACCCATTCAGGGACCAACGATCTGCACGGCGAACTTTTCGGCAATTTCCGCAACAGGAGCGTTGCGGTGGCGGATTTTTCCGGCGGCCAAGGCGATTCTTTTTCACGCGAAGTTTTCGGCGGGAGCGCCGGCGGCGCGCTGAAAAGAGACACGCTCTTCTTTTTTCTTGCCGGAGAGTACTTCAAGCAGGATATGGTCGCGCCAGTCCTCTTCAATCCACCTTTCAGCGACTTGGATTCCGGCTACCACTCGCCCTTCCGCGACACGCAACTCGAAGGACGTCTGGATTACCGGCGCTCCCAGCAATCGCTCCTGTTTTACCGCGTCACGTTTGACAACCTCAATGCGCTGAATTCATATCCGGAAAATAATTTCCAGGTATTTCGAAACGGTGTGCACACCCCCGGGCACGCCCTTGGATTCGATTTCACCACCGGCAAGTACACTCACCGCATTCGCTTCGGCTACAACCGCTACTCAAACAACGTCGCCGATGCGGCAAGCAGTTCAGATGCCTTCAATCCCGCGCCCGGAATCAGCCTGAATTTTACCGGCGGCTCAGGATTCGCCAGCGGGCCCAACCCATTTGCGCCTCAGAACACCATCCAGGCCAACGAGCAGGTCCGTTACGATGGCACCAGAGTTGTGCAGGCCCACACCCTGCGCTTCGGCACTAGCGTAAACCGCATTAACTCCCTGGTTCTTGCCAACTACTTCGGCGCCGCACCAGAGATCGGAAGCGATACCATCACGGCCTCCATCGTGATCGCGGGAGGCGGGCCGTTTTCCGGGGGGCCGGCGAATCCCCTCAACTATCCCGCAAGGAGCATCCTCCTCGGAAACGGCCTGGGATGTCTGACCGAAAACTCAGCCTTCGATTCCCGTTGCGGAGGCATCACCGACACTCGTCTGCACGCATACCTGAGCGACACCTGGAAAGTGCGCTCGAACCTCAATGTCACTCTGGGCCTTCAGTACGTCCGCGACACCGGACGCACCGATTCCGACCTCTCGACGATTCCGTGCTCAGCCGCCAGTTCTTTCGGATCGCTTGCACCATGCTCAGGCAATGACAACCTGCTGAGTCATTTCGGACGCATCCCAGGCCTCGGCGATCGGGTGCGCCAACCCGACCTGAACCTGGCTCCTCAGTTTGGAATTGTCTGGGACCCGGGCAAAGCCGGAAAAACTGTCCTCCGCGCCGGAATCGGCCTGTACTACGACGACTCGCTGTTTCAAAACGTGCTGTATGACCGCGCGTCACGGCGTGCACAGGGCGCATTCCATGCAGAATCCAACGATCCCTGTGCCAGCCACGGCGTAGTGATTTTCCCCGGCAACGTTCCCGTCAGCAGCATCGACGGCCTGGACATCGCATCCCAAATCTGCGGCAACCCGGCTGGTAGCGTCGCCTCACGAGTTGCGGATCTGCAGAGTGCATTTCGGACAGCCAGTGCCGCTCTGAGTTCGTCTTCCCCAAATCCGAATTTCGTGGGGCAAACCCTGAGCTCACGCACTTTGTTCGCGCCCAATTTCCAGACTCCCCGTACCGTGCAGATGAACCTCGGCTTCCACCATCAAGTCGGCCAGAATTCGGTTTTTGGCTTCGAATACCTGCGCAGCGTCGGCACTCATTACTTGCTGGGAGTGGATACAAATCACGTCGGGGATTCAAGTTTTCTTCAGACGACCGACGAACCTTGCTCCACGAGCCCCACCGGCATATGCCACGTTCCGCGGGCGGCGCTCAATGCGATTAACGCCACGATCGCCGCAAACCCGCTCAGCGCGGGCGCCTGTATCCCCGCAACCAGCGCCGGAGCCAGTTCGCAAAGCGCCGTCGCCTGCTATATCGCGACCGTGCCTACGGCAACCATCGCCGACTTTGCCGCGCATGGACTCGATTCAGGCGCGCAGTTCCTCGGCGGCTTGCCTGCTTCCGTCTTCGGCCTCAATCCCGCTGATGGCGCCGCCTTCGCCGGGGTCAATCCGCTGATCGGACGCAGCACCGTATTTTTCCCAGCTGGCCGCTCTCTCTACAGCGGCCTCCAGCTCTTTCTCCGCACGGACGTGACTAGCCGCGTGCGCGGCGTCAATGCCATGCACCTTGACCTCGCCTACACCCATTCCAGTTTTCGCAGCAATGTTGCCGGAGGCATCGGCGACCAGGACCTTCTGCCTCTCGCTGCAGACTTTAACCACCCGACTGCCTTCTTTGGCTCCTCTTCCCAGGACCGCAAACACCTGTTTTCCCTCTCCACCACCTTTGAGGTCAGGCGCGCCCGCCTGAGCCTTGTGGGACACTTTGCCTCACCTCTTCCCCAGACTCTTTTCTTGCCCGCGTCCAACCAGCCCGGCGAAATCCTCCGCACCGACGCCACCGGCGATGGCGCTTTCGGAGGCCAAAGCGACACCGGCAACAACTCCTTCGGAGACATCCTCCCCGGCACCAACATCGGCGCCTTCGGCCGCTCGGTAAAAGCGGGCGATCTAAATAAGACAATTCAAAATTACAACTCAAGTTCGGCCGGCCAGCCCACCCCCGCCGGCAGAGCACTAGTCTCCGCCGGCCTGCTCAGCACTGCGCAGTTGCAGCAGCTAGGCGCCACCCTGCCGAACATCCAGGCCGCGCCACCCGATAACGTTGGCCTCTCGTGGTTGCGAACGCTCGACGTCATGCTGTCCTTTCCCCTTAAAGTCGGAGACCGTCTCACCTTAGAACCCCAAGTCTCCGCCTTCAACGCCTTAAATTATGCAAACTTCGACTCCCCCGGCATGAGACTCGGCGGCATCCTCAACGGCCTCCCCGGCGAAGCCAACGGCACCACGTCCACGATCCGCAGCACCACCCGTATCCTCCCCGGTTCGGGGGTGTTCACGCAGGCGGTGCCAAGGCAATTGGAAGTGGGGATCAAGGTCACATTTTAGTGCAACAAAATCCTGACTACCCCTGTCGCTTGACGCTGCCAACACACTAGAGAATACTGAGAACCGCTCCGCAAACGGGATGTCTTGGATAGGATTCACCCTGGGAATGCTGCAAAATTCCGAAAAGGACTACGCCAGCGCAGAGAAAAGCCTGCTTGAGGGCTTGAAACTGGAGGAGAATTCCGCTCAAGGACACTATCAGTTGGCCAAGACGTATTGGGCGCTGGGATGGTGGCAGGATGCGGAACCACATGCCCTTAAAGCCGCCAGCCTACAGCCCACTATGGCACCAGTGCGCGTTCTCCTCGGGAACATCGACTTACGCAAACGCGATGCGCCCGCGGCCCTCCAGGAGTTTCAAACCTACCTCAAGCTCGACCCGAAGGGGCCGATGGCACAGGGCAGCGAGGCAATGGTTAAGAAAATCCAGGACGCCCTGAACGGCCCACAATAACGCGAATCGCTGATCAGGCTTGTTGCTTGTCCTCCGTGTAAAATGTCCTCATGCCTTTTCACGGAAACTCGCAGAATCGCGGCAGGTCCGCTCCGCCGGATGGCACTTTCGAGGAAGCAGCCTATTTGAAACACTTGGGCGAGAAGCAGAAACCAGTCTCGATCAAACTGGCTGACGGAGAAGTAGTCCGCGGCTGGATCGAATACTACGATAGAGATATGGTCCGGCTGACGCGGGAAAATCAGCCGAATCTTTTCATCTTCAAGCACGAAATCATGTACATCGCCGAGGACGCCGCGAACCGCAGGTAGGCGCGTGATTCACTATCTCTTTGCGCCCTTTGCGGAACTTCTTTGCGAACTTTGCGGTTAAAGATGTTCGCCGCAAAGAAGCTCACAAAGCGCCAAGAAAGCAAGCAGGATATTTTTCGTGCCCCAATACGCCCACCAACAATTCCTTCCCACCATGGCAGAGATCGCTCGCGAAGGCGGCGCCCTGCTGATGGACTACTTCCACCGCCGCGTCTCAGTGGAATACAAAGGCGAAGCCGATCTGGTTACAGAGGCGGATCGCCAATCCGAGTCGCTAATCCGCGACCGCATTCGCGCTTTCTGGCCTTCCCACGACATCCTCGGCGAAGAGCAGGGACTGGTGGACACGGGAAGCGAATACCGCTGGTACGTCGACCCGCTCGACGGCACCACCAACTTCGCCCACGGCTTTCCCGTGTTCTCCGTTTCCATGGCTCTGGAGCATAAAGGCAAGCGCATCGCCGGAGTAATCTACGATCCCACGCGCGACGAGATGTTCTCCGCCGGGCAGGGCGGCGGCGCGTACCTGAACGGCAAGAAGATTCATGTCTCAAACATCGCGAACCTCAGCGAATGCCTCGTCAGCACCGGCTTTCCCAGCCACAAACGCCACAAGAATCCCAACATTTTTTTCTATCACCAGATCACCTTGCGCACTCACGGCGTGCGCCGTCCGGGATCGGCGGCGCTCGATCTCTGCTCCGTCGCCTGTGGCCGCTTCGACGGTTTTTGGGAATTCAATCTCAACCCCTGGGACACCGCTGCCGGCGTGCTCATGGTCGAAGAAGCCGGAGGCACGGTTACCGATTTCCACGGCGGCCGCTTCCAGCTCGCCAGCCGCGAAACCCTGGCTTCAAATGGCCTTGTCCACGCGGCATTAATCGCGGAATTTGCAAAGGTTTTTTCTGGGCAGGGCCTAGAACCACTGCCTGCGATCTCTTCGCGGTAATCGAGCACCGCAACTGCACACTAATTTGTTAGGACATAAGGTCTCGCGGGGACGCAAGACCTTACGAGTTTCTGACTACACCACCTCTCCACGCCGACGCAGGAACGCCGGCACATCGAGATCTTCCTTTTCGAAGTTGGCGATCATGGCATTGCGCATAGTCTCCACCGCGACCGCCTCGACGGGAGCCGCGGCCGTCGGCTGGGGCGCCGCCTGCTCCATCACCATCGGCGGAGACGCTGGCTCAGGCTCGAACTCCTGATCAGGTTCGGGCTCGTGCGAAACCACAAATCCCGTTCGCCGTTCCTGCTGCCGCCGCCGCACATCGGAGTCCTTGAAACCGGTGGCGATCACCGTGATCTTCACCGAGTCTTTTGACTTATCGTCGAGCACCGCGCCAAAAATAATGTTGGCATCTTCGTGCGCCGCCCCTTGAATGATGCTGCAAGCCTCCTGCACTTCGGCTAATTTCAGCGAACTCGATCCGGTGATGTTGATGAGAATGCCGCGCGCTCCATCGATTGCTCCAGCTTCGAGCAACGGGGAAGCAATGGCTTTCTGGGCCGCGTCGGTGGCGCGCCGCGCGCCATTGGCTGTGGCTGTGCCCATGACAGCGTAGCCCATGCCCGCCATGATGGCCTTCACGTCAGCGAAGTCGCGATTGATGATCCCCGGAATGGTAATGATGTCGGAGATGCCCTGCACGCCTTGCCGCAGAATGTCATCAGCCACCCGGAATGACTCGAAGAAGCCGGCATCCTGCGCGACCGCGAGCAACTTCTCGTTCGGAATGACAATGGTCGTGTCCACCGAATCCATCAGTTCTGAAATACCGCGCTCCGCCTGCTGCATCCGCCGTTTGCCCTCGAACGCAAACGGCTTGGTGATCACCGCCACGGTGAGCGCCCCCATCTCGCTCGCCAGCGACGCGATGATGGGCGCCGCTCCGGTGCCCGTGCCACCACCCAGACCGGCAGTGACAAACACCATGTCTGCGCCTTCGAGCGCCTCAATGATCTTGTCGGAATCCTCGAGCGCCGCCTTGCGCCCGACTTCAGGATTCGCGCCGGCACCTAGGCCATTGGTGAGCTTGACGCCCAGTTGGATCTTCACCGGCGCATGCGACATACGCAGCGCCTGCAGATCGGTGTTGGCGACCACAAACTCGATGCCCTCCATGCCCGCATCAATCATGCGGTTCACCGCGTTGTTGCCGCCGCCACCCACACCGATGACCTTGATCTTGGCGTCGTTGCGGGCCTCTTCGTTAAAGCTGATACGAATGTCGTTTTCCTTTTTCATCTCCTGCCGCCCTTCATTAAGTTTGTCTTCTGAACCTTCGCCGACTTTGCGAATCCTTCGCTCTCTTTACGGTTAAAAGCTCTTGACCGCAACGGTTGCAAAGCGAAGGCAAGTTCGCAGTGAAACCCGAACTCTGCTAGGCCTCGTTACCCCACCAGCATTGCCTTCAACTTCGAACTCCAGCGCTCGTCCTGCGAGCCGCGCGCCAGGCGAGCTCTATGCGCGTAAAACACCATTCCGAGGGCGGTTGCATACTCCGGCTCAGCCAAGCTGGCCGGCATCTTCGCGAGAGGTGTCGGCCACGAAAGCCGAACAGACCGGCGCAGCACCGAGTCAGCGATATCCAAAATCCCCGGCAGCCGTGAGGCGCCTCCGCTCAACACCAGACCGCCAACGCACAGCTCCAGCACTCCGCTCTGCCGCAGATTGTCTCGCAGCAGCTCGAACAATTCGCGGGCCCGGGGCTCGAGAATCTCTCCCACGGTACGTTGAGAGATCAGCCGCGACGGGCGATCGCCTACTGAAGGAACCTCTACCTCATTTCCTTCCGGAATTAAAGTAACGATTGCGTTTCCGTAGAATTTTTTTATTCGTTCCGCCTCAGCGATCGGCGTACACAGCCCCACCGAGAGATCGCTGGTGAAATGATCCCCGCCAATGGCAATCGCCGCCGTGTGGGCGACCGCACCCTCCTGGATGACAATCAAATTGGTGGAGCCCGCGCCCAGATCGGCAAGGCATACGCCCAATTCACGCTCATCGGCTCGCAGCACGGCATCCGCGCAGGCCAGAGGCTCAAATACGGTATCGTCGACCTGTACCCCCGCACGGTTTACGGCGGAAACTACATTTTGCGTGGCGCTGGAAATAGCAGTCACAATGTGCACCCGCACAGCTACCCGGCAGGCCATCATTCCAAGCGGGTCGTGAATTCCAGGCTGATCGTCGAGAATGAACTCCTGCGGTAAAAGGTGAAGAATCTCTCGATCAGCAGGAAGTGCAATGGCCCGTGCTTTATCGACGGCAGAGCGAATCTCGTCTCTGGCGATTTCTCGCGCGCGCGTGCCAAAGCTTATGCCGCCATGGCTGTTCACGCCGCGAATGTGCGCCCCGCCGATGCCGAGCAGCGCGCGCTCTATGGGAACGCCAGCGGCATCTTCCGCCTGCTCTACGGCTTTCTGAATGGAGCTGGCAGCCTTCTCCAGATCGACGATGACTCCCTTGCGCGAGCCTCGCGATTCGGCTACACCATGTCCCCGATACCGCAAGCCGTTGCTCGTGACCTCGGCCACCAGGGCACAAGTCTTGGCGCTACCCACGTCAATTGCAGTCAAGAGATTCGCGTGCTGGTTCGCCATCCCTATCGTTGCTCCTGCCCCTTGGCAATTGCCGGACTTGGTTTCTTGTTTGCGCCCGCTGGGCCGATCTTCGTCACCGCGGGCACTCCGGAATTTGTGGCAGCCGGCTTGGCCGGCGCACTGCCTGCAACAGCTGCCGACTTGGTCCGTTTCACAGCCAGCCTCAAACGACCTGTCTTCGCGGGCTTCTTCTTCTTTGCCACGTATTTAGTTCCTGCTGTGGCCGCTCGCGGCTCCGGCTGAGCATGGGTGAACAGCGCCGCAGGTTTCACACCCGCTGCCATCGCTCGCTTTGCTGCCGCTTCGGAGAGCGGCGGCTGTCTCGCGGTACTCTGCAGATCGGGATTGACGATGATTTGTCGCTCGTAGCGGAGGTCTACGGATTCGAGCTTTTGGAACTGCTGCCGCCACTCCTGCACATGGGACACGTAAATCCTGTAACGCTGCAGGTAGTCGCCGGATCCAAGATGTACCAGTATTTCTCCTTCGCGATTGTTGGCGAGCACCTTCACGTCATCCGGATCAGAGAGATCAACTTCACTGAGATCCTGGGAGTAGCGTGCGCCGCCGGCATCCAGCTGCCTGACCAACTCGCTATAAATCTTCATCCGCGCCGCTCGGGTTGAGAGCGGTTCGCCAGAGTTCATCCCCACAATTACAGGAAAGGAAAACTTCTTTCTCGCAGGCAATTCCATGAGCGTGCCGACAGCGTCGACCAGCAGGATCTTCGGGCCAATGCGCGCGAACGCCGCGGGTGTGCGTTCTTGAATCTCAATCCTTATGCGATTTGAAACAAATCGCATCACGCTGGCCGATTCAACCCAGGGGATTTGCTCCAGCTGCTTTTTGCGGAGCGCCAGAGGAACGAAGAAAATATTGCGGCCTATGTCGCCGCCCATCACTTCAATTACCTGTGCGCGCGTAACGTTCTGCAGTCCGAAAATCTCTATGCGGTCGCTGGACTCGATTCGAAAGCGCCAGGAGCGCTCGCCGTAGTGGTACAGCGCGGCAACGCCGATCGTACAGAGAAACACCAGCAGGAGGAGAACGGCGGTCCAGGTTAGCCGTGTGGCGGTTTTCTTCGGGAGGGAACCCCGTCGTGCAGAAACGCGCTTCTGTCCACGCAGGAATGGCGATTCGACTTCCGCATCCAGATCGAGCAGCCGCGCATCGTCAAACTCCTGGCGGAATGGCTCGTCAGCGGGCGGATACAACTCTTCCTGCGAGATGGTAGGAGCGGGTTTCCTTGCCATCAACTCAGGCTAGTTGTCGTCGGGGAATCGCGAGCGAAACCAATATAACTTCTTTTCCGGGACTGAGATAGAAAAAACTGGAGAACTTTTACACAGGGAGTTGGCTAAGAAGGCTATAGGTGCCTATGACGTCAAAATCCGTAACGCATCTCGCATACCTTCGTAAAGATTTGCCGAGCAGCTCCTTAATTTGAATTTCTTGTGTATCCCGCCTCCCTGCTGGTCATCTATGAAAGGGCGCGTACCACTTAAAAAAAGCACCGGAGAAAGAAGGTGGCCCATGTCTCGCATGAAAGCCGTGCAAGCGCCGCCTCTCCGTTCAGGGATGGGCCTCTGGCACCGCAAAAGATTCCGAGGACCCGATGCAGTTCAGCTCGCTTACGGGTGTCCGCCCGATCATCGAACGCTACCCACTGGAGAAGGCAGCTGAAGCATATGCGCAGATGATGAGCGGCCGCGCGCCCGATTCAGAGCAGTGCTAACGATTGGCGGCTAGTCAAAAGCGGTTGATCTTCTACGCTCGTTTAATATTGCAGCGCTCTGGCCTGGCACTTTCGTCGCGATTCCCACTCGAATCGAGCGCCAACGCAAGCAGTCAGGCCTGTGCACTTACCTGCTCGCGTTAAGTACCCAAGCACTCACCAGAAAGGCGCGAACAGCTTCGAAAGCTCTCAACTCCTGATCGTCGGTGAATTCGCCGTGACCACCGCCGGGGATTGTCACCAATTGATTCCGCACACCTGCCTTGTTGAGGGCCTCGTGCAGGCGCACAGCGTGAGCGTAGGGAACCAGCTTATCGGCGTCGCCGTGCATAGTCAGTAATAGGGGGCAAACCAGCGCGGACATAGGTAAGCGGTGAAAGACGGCGGGCAAGATCTTCGCGATTGGGCAAACTGCCCAGCCAGGAGATCGCGTATCCCTTCTGATTCGGGCCCTGCAGCATGCCGGCAACATCCGTAATTCCGAACCAGTTGATCACCGCGGCGACCTGCGGGCGCGAGTTCACGAAGTTGCCCGTCCAGCTGGGGTCATCTTCAAAAGAACACTCGTTTTCAAAACCAGCCGAAGGCGGAATCATGGCGGTGGTCAGAGCCGGGTGGCCGCCTGCCGAACCGCCCGTCACCACGACCTTGCTCAGGTCAAAGCTGTACTGCTTCGCATGCCGGCCGATCCAGTGCAATGCGCAGAGGCAATCCTCGACAGCCGCCGGTGCCAGCGACACTTTGCCCAGCCGGTATTCCACATTGACTACCGAGAATCCCATCTGCAGAAACGGCACAAGGTAGAGCACCCCCTGTTCCTTGGTGCCCGCGACCCAACCGCCACCATGAATCATCATCACCACCGGAGTCGGGCCGGCGGCTTATTCGGATGGTAGACGTCTAGTTTGGCTTGGTAGTTACTGGCGATCTTGTACGTGACGTTGACCTCCACATCGAAGTGATCGCTGACGAGCACGGCAACCTTCTGCGCGTCGGAGAGTTGCGCGTGCAGAGCGACCGCCCAGCCGAATAACATGATGCTAACCAGCCAAAGGCGCAACCTTGCCATGGTGTTCCTCCGAAATTCAGCTTAGTTGTTAACGGCGACTTCGCGTCCGCTGCCAGGTTCTCAGCGAACTCTGGGGGGTTGAATCCGTTGTGCTCCAAATCTGCCGAGTTGCATTCTCCCCGCGTTGGCTAAGATACTGGAACAAACCATGAAAAACGAACTTTTCTTCTCCAATCCTACGGAAGTGGAAAGCGAATGCCTGGTCGCGCTGGTGCTCGATCGTGGCGAAAAAGATAAAACCGAAGCCTATGTGGCGAGTGGCGAGAAAGCTCTGCAGGACGCCGCTGCCGAAGTCATTGCCAGTGGCGAAGCGACTGGGAAAAGCTTCGAAAGCACTCTGCTGCATCATCCCGCAAAGCTGAAAGCCAGGCGCCTGTTGCTCCTGGGCGGTGGAAAGGCTAAAAAGTTTTCTTCTTCCGAATTGCGCAAGCTGGCCGGCGCTGCTGTGCGCACGCTGAAGTCGAAGAGCCTGCGCAGCTTCGCATTCGCTGCTCCCGATACCATCAAATCAGAGGAGGCGGTCAGGGCGATCGTTGAAGGAGCATTCACGGGCAACTTCGATCCGGACACCTACAAGAGTGACCGCAAGGACCAGAAGATCGACTCGTTGACCATCGTGGCTCGCGGCGACCAGAGCTCTTTGAAGAAGACGATGGAGGAGGCGCGAATCATTGGGGAATCGCAGAACTTCACGCGCGAACTGGTGAACGAACCGTCAAATCGGATGACGCCGTCCGTGCTTGCCGATCACGCGCGCAAGATGGCACAGGAGGTTGGGCTGAAGTGCGAGGTGTACGGCGCTGACAAGATCAAGGAACTGAAGATGGGCGCTTTCTGGGGAGTGGCGCAGGGGTCCGATGAGCCTCCAGCACTGATCGTGATGCGCTATGCACCTGCCGGCGCGCCCGACAAACCCGTCCTCGGGCTGGTGGGGAAAGGAATCACCTTTGACACGGGCGGTATTTCGATCAAGCCCGCGGATGGCATGGAAAAGATGAAATATGACATGGCGGGTGGCGCGACCATGATCGGTGCCATGCGCGCCATCGCGCTGCTCAAGCCGAAGGTGAAAGTCATCGGCATTGTGTGTGCGACTGAAAACATGCCGTCCGGCAAGGCGCAAAAACCCGGCGACATTCAGACCGCGATGTCAGGCAAGACGATAGAAATCATCAACACGGATGCTGAAGGGCGCCTGGTGCTGGCCGATGGGCTGTGCTACGCCCGCCAGCTCGGTTGCACGCATCTCGTCGATGCGGCTACTCTCACGGGCGCCGTGGTTGTCGCACTCGGATATGCGAATGCAGGTGTCTTTGCAAATGATGACGCTTTGTACGAACGCTTCAATAATGCCTTGAACCGGTCAGGCGAAAAAATGTGGCGACTGCCGTTGGACGACGAGTACAAAGAGCAGATCCGCTCGAACATCGCCGATATCATGAATACCGGCGGCCGCTGGGGCGGGGCAATTACCGCGGCCATGTTCCTCAAAGAATTTGCCGAAGACACGCCCTGGATCCATCTCGATATCGCCGGCACCGCCTGGATGGAAGACAGTAAGCCCTGGATTGCCAAAGGCCCGTCAGGAATCGCGGTGCGGTCGCTGGTTGAGTTCGCGAGAGAGTTTGCAAATTCGTAGGGCTGCTGCGTTCCCAGGATGTTTGCGAACGGGCAGAATCACATGAGCAACCCACAGAAGTTCTTCCGGCACTTATGGCGGATTAATGCGGTGCTCATCTTGCTGGCAGCAGGAGCGATTACTTTCGGCGTAGGTACCCTGCTGGTGGGGGGAATGCAGTGCAAGAGTAACTCGCAGTCGGGAGGCGAAAACGGGAATTCCTGTCGCAGTATCGAATCCTCAACTCTCACTTGGGCGGACTTTCGGTTGTAGGGGGACTCGCGTTATGCGAGCTAATTTGGCAACGCTACGCGGAGGAGAGGGTTTCAGCAGCAGCGGTTATGCGGAAACCAGGAACATTCTCTTCATTGAGCCCGGTGAAGAGAGTGCGCGCTGGTTGCTCCGGATAACGATCACGTCATAAGTGATAGTTCGGATGCCCTGAGGAAAAGGACGACCCGCCAGGCAAAAAGGTGGTTGAGATAGCCACGAAGGTGAGAGAAATTCACGTTTTCTGTCGGGTGGCGAATTGACGATCCTCTACGAACGTGACAGGCGGCTGGTCTTTGCTGCATTCCACCCAGGAAGCCTGTCGCAGAAAAGAGAGCAAGAAGTCGAAGTTCCACAAATCAAGTGAACTAGCGAGACCGCTTGCCAAGCAGCCCATCCAGCGCTGCCCGCATCTGAGGCATGGTCAGCTTCGGGGGCGTGCCGTGAAAGCTCTATTTGTAACTGGTTTGGTGGTTTTGATTCTGGGAATAGCATCATTTTTCGTGCCCATCCCGCATACCGAGAATCACGGGATTAAGGCGGGCGACGTCAGCATCGGCGTGAGGACCACTGAACACGAACGCGTTTCGCCCATTGTCAGCACAGTTCTGATTCTGGCAGGCGCGGGCATGATGATCGGTGGGCGAGGCCGATCTTAGTCGAAAACTTCCTGGTCATCGAAATCTCGCTCTATCGAGATCTTCTGAATCATCTCTTCTCTCGATTGTTCCCACCATCCCCGCCAGTTGAGTTCCTGGTGTGCAACCAATCCAGCTCCTGAATACAAATAGGTAGACCCCAGCGAAGACCGCAGCCACCGCCAACATTAACGGAAGCACAATCATCCACCCGGGGAAAATATGGGCCACCGCAAGCGAGACGACAAAGAACAGTAGTGTGGCGGAAACCAGGATTAGTCCGTCTATCAGGTACGCAAGAGCGGGTGCTGAGATCCCGACTGGACAGCCGAATAGCTGAAGACGCGACGCGCGATGCTCGACCATGTCATTGAGCGAGCTGAAATCCTGGTCGAGCTCGATGGGTATCCGTGCTGTCGGGGAAAACGCTAGTTCTGCCCTATCAGCATGGCTCTTGCGCTCGGAGAACATTGAGTTCCAGGCAACGTGATGCGCAGTACTCAAGAGTTGGGTAAAGACCCACTCCTTCAGCAGAGCTCGCGAGCGCTGGGGGAGCGTGGCAAACTCCACACCGGCCTGAGCAGTGGAATTTGCCCAGGCAACACGTCCGGTGGCTTCAATCCGCACCCGCGGCGATAACAATTCGAACCGCAGATGGACCTGCTGGTTCGGGCGCAACGGAGCGACTGCCTGAATCGCAAGCCCGTGCTCGTTGAGATCGCGGATAATGCCACCGTTTCCCTGGTCGAGATTTACGTATGCGAGATTCTGAATCTTGTGCCGGTAATAGCGGCGAGACGGGGCGGCGGCTGGGCTCTCGGGGGTCGCTAGGTCAGAGCGATACTCCATCAATAAATCTTATCTTTGGATATGGAGACGCCTCATTAACCTTGCTGGTTCTCACGACTAGGCTGGACGCCGGTAGCTTTCCCGCTGGCGTCCCTGGTCCCAGGCCATCAGGCGACTAAGGTCGTAACGGTAGGGGCCGTAAGCACGAAAGGCTTTTTCGTCAAACAAGCGCTTAATGCCACATCCGAGACAAACCTGGTAGGTGTAACCCTGTGCACTTACTGGCCAGCTCATCTTGTTGTGCCAGCAGCCACGAAGCAGGACCACGACCGCTCCCGTCAAGCCCGTAGCCGTGATGCCCAACGGCCATAACCAATGCGACTTTTTCTTATCCCCAGCCACCTTCCACAGCCTCTAAGAGACGTTACGAAAAGCATAGGCGAAGCGGGAAGGGGCGGCAATGGCACCAAACTACCAGCGGCGAAACTGGCTTACGAAAGCGCCGAGTCTGAGTTCCACCTTCGTTCCAGCGGAAACATTGCGGTCTGACCAAAACGCCTGTAACTTTAACAATAGCATTGAAGACCCTGTGAGAAGCAGTTGAGAAATATGGCCTGTTAGTGGTAAAAATCTCGCGGCAAGGGGTGGTTAAGAAGAGCATTCCACAGGGTTTTCCACCAGCCAGATGAGCGCACCCTCGCAAAGTGCGGAGCTAACGCTGACCAGCCAGGCAGGCGCCGCCCGCAATGGCGCGCGCTCGGCGACGTTTGCACCTGGCCACGAAGCCTTACAGGCACTGCTGGCCTTTTCCGCGCTGCACGAACAGATCCGGCAACGCCGCGCTCACGAATTTCAAGCTGGAAACCATGCTGGAGCGGATATTTGGGAACTCGAACAGTTTGTTCTCGACGAGGTTCTCCAACTTGTAGCTGAACGTGCTTTGTCAATCACCGGGGCGGACGGTGTAGCGATTGCCCTGGCGGAAGCGGATGCGATTGTGTGTCGTGGCTCCGCAGGGACCATCGCGCCTGATCAAGGAGCGCGACTGGATCCTTATTCCGGATTCTCCGGGGCCTGCTTGCGCGATGGACGCATCGTGCGCTGCGATGATTCGGAAACCGACGTCCGCGTGGATGTGCACGCCTGCCGCCGGCTGGGCACGCGTTCTATGGTGGCAGTTCCTATCACAGGATGGCACGGCGTTATCGGGCTGATCGAAGGGTTTTCCACCGAGCCTTATGGCTTCAACGACAGTGATGTTCGCAGTCTCAGTCTTTTGGCCGAACTGATCCTGGCGGCATTGAAACCACAGGAAGAGGACCGCCTTGCCCAGATCTCGCAACGCGTTGTGACGGGAAGAGTCGCTGAGTCCCGTGCGCAGTTACTGCTGCAGAAGAGCCCAGCCCCAAGTACGCCTATGGCTGCCGCAGCTCAGGAATCCACTCTAGAAGGCGCGCAGCCTGTTTCCGAGATCGAGAAAGCGGAGAGCTCACGACCCGGGATTACGATCGTCCTGCTGATGGTGTTTATTGCGGCAGCGCTGGGAACCGGGCTGTGGTGGAAGATGCGGCACAGTGCACACGCCTTGCCTGCGTTGCCACAATCCGTTTCAGATTCTGGCGCGCAGAACACTGTTGAACGGGAGGAGCAGAGTTTTGCTCCATCGCCGGGTACCTCCAGAGATACCATTCAGCAACAGCTCTCGGTCCTGCCGAAGGTCACGGGAATTCACCCACTGTCGACGCCGGAGTCAAGCAAAGTGATTATCGACTTACAGGACCAGGTCCAATATGAAGCTCACCGCCTGAGTAATCCGGAAAGAATTTATTTTGACCTCCACGATACTGCGCTTGCGCCCGGTCTGGCGTCCCGGAGTATCGAAGTTGGTGATGCCCGCCTGGTTCGCGTCCGTGTTGCGCAGCCAACGCCGGGCATAAGCCGCGTGGTTCTTGAGACGAGGAATGCTTCCAATTTTTCCGTCAGCATGGAGACAGATCCGTACCGGCTGGTTGTCGAAATTCGAAGCAACGGTCCAATGGACAACAGTCCTCCCGATCACCCCAAGACTGATCTTCGAGACTCGGTTAAACCTGATGCCAACCCCAGACCTACGGCGGAGAGAGGGAATGAAAAGGGGAGTCTCTCGGGAAATCTTGCTCCGAAATTCCGCATCGTTCTTGATGCAGGACACGGCGGATGGGACATCGGTACAGTGGGCCGAAAGGGCTTGCTGGAAAAGGATTTGGTTCTCGACATTGTTGCGCGCCTGGGAAAGTTGCTCGAGAAGAACTTGCCCGCCGAAGTTGTTTATACGCGGCGCAATGATGCTTATATCGCTCTGGAAAAACGGGCGGAAATCGCCAACCTGTCGCACGGCGACCTCTTCCTCTCGGTTCACGCCAACTACAGCACAGATTCGGCCGCGCGAGGCGTGGAAACCTACTACACCAGGACATATTCGTCTGCGAAGGCGCGCACTCCGGAATTGGACGCGGCTTCCACTGACCTTCAACCGATCAACTGGACCAATGTTGATATTCGCCAGAAAGCGCTGCAGTCCCGACAGTTCGCAAGCAGTGTGCAGCAGGCGCTGTTTGGCGCCATCGCGGCACAGACTCCAGGCATTCGCAATCGCGGGGTGAAGGAAGCCAGCTATGTCGTGCTGACCGGAACCACCATGCCGGCCATCCTCGCCGAAGTTTCTTTTGTGAGCAGTCCGGCTGATGAAGACATGCTGCAAAACGCAGCCTATCGCCAGCAAATTGCGGAAGCTTTGTATAAGGGGGTTGCGCGGTATAGCAAGGCGTCGCGTCAGGTGAAGGTGGCGAGCACTTCGGGGAAACCCAGCGGGCAATAGGTCATTTCCATCCAGTAACAGCCTCAAGCCATCAAGCTGCCAGAAGTAAGGATACGGTGATAAAGTAAGGAATCGGGAGAACGTGTGTGCAGAGGCAGGCAACCCTAACCAGCAAGGGTCAAATTACCGTACCTCGTGAGGTCCGGCGCCTGCTCGGAGTTCGGACCGGGGATAGGTTGTTGTTCGAAAGTGATGAAAAGGGCGTTCGGGTTCGGCCAGTGCGGACCCAAAGCGCCTTTTCCAAGTATCGAGGCCTCGGCAATCCGGGACTTAGACCCGGTCGAAGAAGCATTAGAAAATGGCTGCGGGGAATGCGCGGAGAGTGACGACGGCCGTTGATACTAACGTCGTCATAGCGTTGTGGGACCAGGATCCCATCCTTAACACAGCCGCACAGAATGCCCTCGAAGGGGCGTTTCACCGCGGAAATTTAGTCATTGCTGCCCCGGTGTTCGCGGAATTGATTGCAGCTCCCGGGCGCAATGAAACATTCGTTGGTTCATTTCTCGAGGAGACCGGAATTGCGATTGACTGGGAGTTGGGAGAGCGCGTGTGGCGTTCCGCAGGGCGAGCGTTCCAGGCCTATGCCGAACGCTGTCGTAAGCAGCGCGACACCGGCACGCGCCGCATACTTGCCGATTTCGTGATCGGAGCTCATGCAGTCTCGAACGGCTGCCGGCTTCTTACTATGGACGATGGTTTATATAGAGCAGCTTTTCCAAATCTTGCAATAACAACTCTTTAGGAATTGCCGTTACGGCGCAGCCGGAGTTCCGCCGTACTTCTGCAGCCACTTTAGTTCCTCTCTCACCTTAATCTTTCCATGCCAAGGATTGTTGGACAGTGAGTGTCCTTCTCCCGGGAACACCACCAAGGTGCTGGGAACACCCAGGATGTGAAGGGCGTGATCGAGTAGGTAATTCTCCGCCACCGCGACACGGATATCATCCGCACCCGCAACCATGTGGGTTGGGGTCTTTACGCGATTGATGAAGTAAATGGCAGCTTCATCGTGATAGCGCTGGGCCGCTTCCCAAGGTAGACCGCCGAGGAAATATGCGTCATCAAACGTTGTGTCGTCGTTGCCCCAGTTAGCGACATGCTCTACGGCGCCGGCGCCAGTGACAGCAGCCTTGAACCGCGCGGTCTGAGTGATCAGCCAATTGGTCATGTAACCGCCGTAGCTGTAACCTCCAACCGCGAGCTGGTTGGGATTGGCGATTCCGTCCTTCACTAACGCGTCGACACCTTCGAGAATGTCTTTGCCTGGGCGTGACACGATTTCGGGCACAATCTGCATAAGAAACTTGTCGCCGTAACCGGTTGATCCGCGATAGTTCGGCTCGAAGACCAGCCATCCTGCGCTCGCTGCCAGGCGGTCCCACTGATACCAATCGGCTTCGAAATGGTTGCCGTCCGCATCCGCCGGCCCTCCGTGGATGAGAACCAATGTCGGGAGGTTCTTCGCTTCAAACTGCCCCGGTGGATAGATCAGCATGCCTTCGACAGTTGTCCCGTCATCGGCCTTCCAGCGGTACGGCTTTCCCTTCGGCAAATCGCGCTCTGTAAAAAGCCGGTTGAAGGACGTAATCGGCTTTGCCTCTTGTATTTTTTCAATGCGGTCGGCCAGGTAAACCTCCGTCGGCTTTTCCAACGCCGAATAAATGAAGGCGATCTTTGGGGAGCTCTTCGCCGCTGAAATGCGCTCGTATGTTCCCCCCCAGGTATTCAGTTTGGAAAAGGAGTCCGTCGGGTGAGTCGCGGAATAAACCGGGACTTCGGTCCCCACCCGGCCAGACACAAGAATGCGGCTTCCGGCAACGGTGTAGTGATTTACCGCCCCTGCAAACTCTTTTCCCCATTGCTGCACCTGGCCGCCTTCGGTGTCAACCGAGTACAGATGGGGCTGCAGGTCTCGGTAGGAATCACCGATATCGCCGACTGAGACTGTAAAGAACAGGTGACGATTATCTTCGGCCCAATCAAGGTCCCCTTCAACAGCGTGGTTGCGCGTGAGTTGGCGCGGAGATTGGCCCGGTGAAGAGCTGGCTAAATCGATGGAGTAAATTTCATACAGTTCCACTTTTTCCTGGCGCTCGGAAATCGGTTCCGTCAGAAACGCCAGCTTCTGCCCATTCGGAGAAGTCGCAAGTTGCTGGATGCGCAATGGCGTGCTCGCCAGCACGCGCGATCCCGGAGTGATGTCTTGTTCCTTTTCTGATTCCGGAGTTTCACGGGTGCCCGCCGCGGCGCGATGTGCCAACGCGTCTCCGACCCGCAAAGCAAAAACACTGTCGCCGCGTTCGGCCGCGCGATATTGGGAGACGTCCTTCCATTCTTTCTTGTAGGCATCCTTCTGGCTCTTCGTCCAAGGCATCCGTGTCGCAAAGTACACGGTCTGAGAGTCAGGGGACCAGGAAAAAGCGTGCACGGTCTCGCTGCCCTGCGTCACCGCAAAAGCTTCTCCTCCGGACGGCGAGATGAGATACAGCTGGCTGACTTCTTCTTCCTTCTCGCCCGCGGCTTCGCTCTTGCCGGTTGCGCCTTTGCGGTCAGAGAGGAATGCGACCCAGCGGCCGTCGGCAGACCATTCCGGCTTGCTGACGTGTCCTGACCGGGTAAGCTGAACCAGGTCGCCGCCACGGTAGAGCCATAAATCTTTTCTGAAAATGCTCTGGTCCCAATCAGCGCGTTCCGCGGCAATGACAACCGACGCACCATCCGGCGAGATCTTCACGTTGTTGATGTCGACCGAGTTGAAAAATTCATCGAGCGTCAGCTTGGGTTTTTCGATTGCGGAAGCAGTGATGAGAAATATGAGTGTGCAGACCGATAGGAGCAACTTCTTCGGGATCGTCATAGGCTTTGAGCGATGAGATATACACGGCCAATTAAAACTATGCAACGTGACCGCAGGTTCTTGAAAGCGGACCAGTAGATCGATTTCGCCTCTTAGTCCTAAATATTCCCAGCGCTGCAAAATGATGGGCACGTTACCGTTCTGCCGGAGGAAATCATGGAATGGCTGCAGGCTGAATCCGTCTTTTTCTGTCGTTGCGCATCGGGGAGGAATTTATTGATCTGCAGTTTGCCGACTTGGTAGGAAATCGCCTGGCCCGGAATCGAAGCAAAGAAAGCCGCTTCGGCATGCGCAGTGCGGGCATCCATGGGCACGGTATTCTGAAGATATTCTGCCGCCTGTTCAATGTTGAATTCGTCGAGCGCGAGTTTCACGTCGACTTCTACGCGCAGTGCTCGCAGCCGCATGAAGTTCCAGATGAGTTCTCGCGAGCGCGGGCTGTCGTCGAATAACCCCGCATGCAGCATCATCTCTTCTGCGTAAAATCCTAGACCCTCGTTGACTCCGGAATCGTAGTAGTGCCGGCGAATCGGGTCAGGATGACGCCACGAGAGCGCCAGCTGAAAATAGTGTCCGGGCACTCCCTCATGCACAATTTCGCAGCGCGGGTCTTTGGCGCTGGTCAACGCAAAATAGCCGAGGGTGGGACTTGGTGAGCTGATATAACGCGTACTGTTCTCTGCAGACGATCAGGCGAGGTGAAGTCGTCCGCTTCAGCCACTCCCTCCAGCGGTGCAAGACAGGCTGGCATCGCCTGATAACGATAATGTTGCACCCAGTCAGGGACCGAGAGGATGTCTTTCTCCTGCAGATAGCGGCGAACGGCCAGCTCATCTTTTTCTTCATGCGCCGCCTGCTCAGCCTGGTCTCTGAATAGCGGCAGCTGCCGAACGCCCGTGTTGCGGTGTTCTTCGTACCTCTGCGAATCCACGGACCGCGCCAATTCCTGGCGCCCTATCTCCAGGAGTTGTTCTCGGAGTAAAAGGCATTAGGGCAACGTTCTTCAGAAAGAATGTGTAGCCATCTCGCCCAACCGCGGTCTCCGCAGTCCTCGATGACAGCGGCCGACTGAGCCAGTCGCCGTACCACTCCGGAGCACGCGCGGCGCGTTCCGCCGCGACATCAATTTCGCGAGAAGCATCACCTTGCCGCAGCGGTTTGAGAGCGTTGACCGAGTGCAGCAAGCGTGGACCAACGTCCTTCAACTGATCCAGCGCAAGTTGCGCGAACGGCAGGGCGGGCTGCGACAGATTCTGCTTTGCTCTCTCAATCGTGGCAGGAATTGCATTGAGAATGGAAACGATCTCTTGCGACTGCTTGGGGGGAAACGGAGGCAGCGGAAGCAGGAGATGGTAATACGCGCCCAGGCTCTGGTCCACATAGAAGTGGGGATTGAGTTGCCAGCCACGAACGATGTCAAGTTCCTATCGGACCCGTGCCACGGCAGACCCAATCAGCCGGTAATCGACCTGGCGTGAAATCGGCCAGGAAGAGGCATTCAAGTTCTTCCATCTTGATTCAAACTCTGAGAGTTGTTGGCGGTACCGGGCAATCGCCTCTGGAGACCAGTCCGGCAGCCACCCGTCAATGATGTTCATGTGTTACTGGGTTGGCGTGCCATTCTTGAGCGCCTCGTCCAGGCCCTGATTGTCTTTCGGAGCGCTGCCTTCTACCACGCGCCACCCATCGTCATAGTGGATAAATTCCACCGTGGAGCTGTACTCCATACCTCCGGCGTACAGGGCGGCGCCCACTTCATTTAAAGGAGCCCATTTCCACTGAAACTCTACATCCGCTCTGTCGGAAGATTTGTGAATCCCCGTAATTCCGGTTAAGACTCTGCGGGCGACTGGCACGCTGAAGTATTGTGACGTAGCAGCTTTCTTTGGCACCCAATCGCGAAGGGCGTCGACGCCAAGGGGCGTAAGGATGACGTCCCAGCATGGGGCCGGCCCAAGATTCGCCCCGCATGCCGTGCCTGAAACCGTGATCCAGCCATGACGCTGGAGGACCAGATACTCCGGGGAACTGTACTCTTTATTGGATACTACGCCGGTTCTGAGCCAAAACTGCTGGGCGGCTTTAAAGACGTCGGAGCCGGCGATCAAGTCCGCTGCTAAACGCCGCGTCAGGAAATCGCGAGGTGAGCAACCCACGCAAAACAGAGCGAACGACACCGCGAGGGAGCCTGCGTATTTCCGCATGAATTTGGGTTGCTTGCTAGTTGAGGATTGTAATCAAACGTGACGTGCGTCGCGGCAAGAAAGGACGATCGGTAATCTGACCTTCAAACTCCCGAGCCCATCGCCCGGGGATGACGGTGTGACAAGCCGGGCAGTTGCCGTTCGGGGTTAATCGGTAATCCTGAACAAAATATCCGTAGCGCTGAATCAGGATTTCTCCACAGTTGTGGCAGTGAGTGTTTTCGAGTTCTCCCACCATGCCCGGTAAATTACCCGCGTAGATGTAGCGCAGCCCGGCCTTCTTGCCGATTTCCGCTGCCCGCAGCAAGTCCTCCGGACGCGTGTTTTCCGGATCATCCATTTTGTAATCCTTGTGAAAGGCAGTCACGTGCCAGGGAATAAATGGAGAGACGCCGGCCAGAAATTCCGTCAAGCCGCGCAGCTCCTCATCGGAATCGTTGAAGCCGGGAATCAGCAGAGTAACTATTTCCAGCCAGAAGTCCATTTGATAGAGGCTGCGAATGGTCTCGAGGATCGGGCCAATACGCCCGCCGAGCTGGTGATAATGGCGATCATCGAAGCTCTTAAGATCCACCTTGTAGAGATCAACCCAGGGCCGCAAATAGTTCAGCACTTGCGGTGTGCCGTTGCCATTGGAAACGAAACCAGTGAGGAGACCGGCGGCGTTGGCTTCTTTGAAAATTTCAACCGCCCATTCACTTGTAATTAGTGGCTCGTTGTAGGTGCTGACCAGAACCTTCGCGCCCTGCCGGAGCGCGTCCTGCACGAGCTTTTTAGGCGAAGCTTCGAGCGGCGGCGAGACAGCATTGGGATCGCGCAAGGCCTGCGAAGTCACCCAATTCTGGCAGTAAGAACAGTGCAGATCGCAGCCCAGCATGCCGAAGCTGTACGCCAAAGCCCCGGGATGAGCGTGGAAGAACGGCTTCTTCTCGATTGGATCGCATTGCACGCCGCCGACGTACCCCCACGGGACATAGAGAGTTCCACCCTGGTTGTAGCGTACCTTGCAAACCCCCGGTTGGCCCTCAGGAATCGGGCAACAGTGGCCGCAGGCGTAGCAGCGCACACGATTGCGGTCGAGCTTTTCGTACAGCTCGCCTTCTCGGACATTCTGATATACGACTTCACGAAGGCTAGGCACAGCAAATCTCTACCTATATTTTAAGCCTGCTGCGACGGGCAGAACAGGGACACACACCGTGTGTCCTAAAATAAGTCGCCGCGTCGTTAGCCCGAAGGACTTCCCTTGTTTTCTTGTAATGGCGTTTCTTGGCGTTTCACACTTTTGCTTCCTTGTGCCTAGACTGATCCGTGAAGTTTTGGGACTCGGGTTTCGCCTGGTTTCCGCAAAACCATTGAACGTTTCCTGAGCCTCGACGCTTCCACTTGAGTTTTACTTCCCCTATCACGGCACTTAACAGTGCCGTGCTTTTGTATCCCTCAACTGCATATCATCGAGCACATGCCAAGGCAATTTGGCTGCGATGGGTGTTTGCGGCGCGCGAGCTAAGGATGAATATTACTCGGAATCGCTCGCGGGTTTGGTGCTCTGGTGGTGCCGAAGCCATTCGCCGGCTTGCTCCTGCGCGGCAAGAATCTGGCTTCGGGTTAAGAGCGAGGCGAGCGCTGTCACTCGGTACTTGCTGGCGCGGTTTCCTCCGGCTTCGGCAAGAACGGACCAAAAATAGGCTTTGCTTACATCCTTGGGAACACCTCTTCCGGCCCAATAGTAGGCTCCCAAAGTGTCCTGGGCCACGATGTGGCCGCGCTCAGCAGCCATCCCGAACCATCGCATAGCTTCTGAGTAGTCTTGTTTGACCTCTTCCCCAGTGGCGTAGCGCGCGCCCAGGGCAAACTGTGCAGCAGGGTCCCCGTGCTCGGCGAGTTTTCGCAGGCTGGACAGTCCGCCAGGCAGCGGGATGGTCGCGGGCCGGGTGACCGCCTTTGCGGGTGGCACGGCAGCGCTGGCAGCGCTCGATACCTGCAAAGACCGGCTCCACAGACGCAAGGTGCCGCTCTTTGGGCTAATCACCCATATAGCTAACGTTAAGGTCACTGCGACGGCGCCCAGAAGGATCCTTTTGGAAGACGGAGTAGAGGTTTCAGGCGCAGCACTGTCGGAGGTCGCGGTCGGATGCGGCGGAGTGGTCACAGAAGCTTTCAGGGCACTGCCCATTTCGGCGGAGACACGCGCGGCGCGATTCAAGGCGAGCAGAGCCGCGTCTGCCAAGTGCCTGAGCACGGTGTTGTCACGCGCAGTGAATGCATTTGCATTCGGCGAAAACACCTCCAGCAGTCCCATTACCGCATCGCCGATACGAATCGGCATGGCAATAATGGAGCGGATTCCCAGTGCCCTGCAGCTCTCACGATCGACGCGGTTATCGATCTCCGAATCATCACAACACAGCAAACTGCCGCTGCGAACACACTCGCCTGAGAAACCCGAGCCAACTTGAATGCGTGTGCCAAGACCAGGAGCGTCCAACCCTGCTCTTGCCACGCAGAGCATCTCGTTCCCCTGAGAAAGCGCAATGGCAACGCCGGTACCGCGGGTCAAAGTCAGAGCCCGCTCGGCGATGAGCTGAAGCGATGCATCGAGGTTCGGCCCTATCGCCTGCACTTCCCGCTTCACCGCTGAAAGCGTAGACAACAGTGAGGTGTAGTCGGAAGCCGCGGGATTCGTATTGACGGAGTGATGTTGTGGGCGCTGGAATTGTTCTCTGACGTTTCGAGCCCCGATATCCGGAGTGGGTTTCGCAACCGGCGTGACTGGTTTCTCCGGCTGTTCAGCATTCTGCGAGTTGAGTCGAAGCCACTCTTCCAGTTGACGTAAGGAACCTTCTCCCAGCTCAGGCAGATAGATTCCCGCCCGCCCGGACTTATCAGTCCAAACAACGACTCCAGTGGTATTGATTTTTGTCTGTGTCTCTGAGAGATCGAGGCACAAACTAAGCCGGCCCTTCGACTCTAGCGACGAAGAGGTCTGGATGCAGACTCCCTCCGGGCTGATATTCAGGACTTCATTCAGGTCGGAAGCTTTTGGGGGCGGAAGGTTCAGACGGGCATACGCTGGAATCTGAACACTCTGGCGCGCGCGGCTTCGCCGATCGCCGATCGTCGGTGGAAGTTCGCGGCCAGATGCAGGTGGATTGGTCCCAACGGGTTCCATACAGCACTGTTAACCCACCACAGTACCAACATCTTACCTCACGGCACCAAATTTACCGACCAGAAATGGGAAAGGTAGCCAGTTTGGCAGTCCCATCCTGGCAAGCACGGCCTACGCCGACTGTTCGGAACTTACACAACTGGAATAGATTAATGCGACTTGCGATGGCTTAAGACAGGTTTACCTGAACATCCGCACATCAAATTCAAAGGGCTGCGGCTCCCGGAATTTGATTCTTGAGAAGTCCGCATGAGCAGGGTTCAAGAGAAGATTCCACTCGCCACGAATAGCTGCCGACGGCACGAGCAAAGCGACGGTTTTCCCGGCGTGAACCCATGCCTCTCCAAAGCAACGCAAAGATTCATCCCTCCGTTCGTGCCAGTTTGAGGGCAGCGCCTTGGGATCAAGTCTTCCAACCTCAACTGCTTTCGCAGTCTCGCCCTCAATGGATACCAGGTCGGCTGGCCGCAGATTCGGTTCCAGATTCACAAAGGTTTCAACTGCCGCAAGCGCGAGAGAGGTTGAGGCGTAGACCACGCGCAGACCACGGCTATTCCAGCGGCCACCATAGAGGCGAGCCCCTTCACCACTTGCAGCTTCGGAGGCATAACGCAGCCGGCATATTCTCCAAAACCGCACTAGCTGTAGACACCGTAAGCAATCCGACCCAGGAGGTCTTCAACGGCCCGAGCACCGACATCGGTATCGAGTTGATCGAAAGGCCGCTCTCCGCCTAACGCGCGGTTCGGTGTCCGGAGCCACTCAGCCGCCTTGTTCTCATCTCCGATCATCTCAACCGCGTTGGCGTACACGCGAGCCAGGCGTACGGTGCGATCCGATTCAGCGGCGGTCAGCCGGGATCTCCGGCTCAGACGGCGACTCAGGGTGCGCAGCGGAATACCGAGCTTTTGGGATAAACGCGTATTGCTCAGGGCAAGCTTTTCAGCTAAGGCTGTGACCGAACCTGCTGGTAACCCGTTACGAACAAGCTGTGCCAGATCGTCGGGTCTCGTTATGACCTTGCGGAGGACCTTGCGGCCGCCCAATACTTCTGCGATACTCTCTGCCCTCATACTGGCCTCTTGGCGTATTGTATCACGTCATGTGGCCACATTACCAAGGCCGTCTGCGTTCATCATCTCTCGCGAGACAGAAGACTATTAGCTGAAAACGATTGAGATTGGCCTATCGCTGGCCGACAGCCGGCCGAAGGTTGGACAGCCGAGAGATGGCAGCCACCATCATGCTGGAGAGGAGTTGCATAGTTGCGACATCGCTGTTATCGAAAGCATGGGGCACGCCTGACAATACCTCGAACACTCCTAAAGTCCTGCGGAAGTGACGGAGCGGAGCCGCCAGAATCGACCGAACCCCAAGCCTCCGGCAAGCTGCCAGGTCCACCTGCGGACTCATTTCGGCATCGTGGCACAGCACAACCTCGCCGGTGCGAACACAGTCGGCAGAAATGCCAGAGTCGGTCTGCAATCGCACACCAACATCCGGAGCAGTGCGGCCACTCCGCGCCCGGCACACAATCTCATCGCCCTTGCGCAATGCGATGGCCGCCCCGGTCGCGCCGGTTAATGTTTGGGCCCTCTCTGCAATCACGTTGATGGCAGGTTCCAGATCGAGCTCTGCCGGATGAACATCAAACTTCGGGACCACGCAAGTCTGGGATGGAGCTTCGTGTTGCGTGCGAACATGATGGCGGCTGGGAGCGTGGGTGGCGAATGAGATTGGGACGTGGTCGTCAGTTTCAAATGCAGGGGTGACAGGAACGGTGCGCAGCAACTCCCGCACCAGCCGATCCAGTTCTGCATCGGCGATGAGATGAGCGGTTTGCTGTCCTCGTAATGAGCCGCCCAGCACGCGAGCCAGACTCAATACCGCCCGGCTGGCGCAGGCGAAACAAGCGGACGTACTATTCTCGCTGATTAGCTCACAGTCCACGCAGAAGACAGCAGTCTGGAGGCGTACGAAGCTAAGATCCCTGAGATAAGTCCGCATATAAACCAGAAGGAAGCAAGAAAATAAACGCGGATCAACTGCATGGAAAGTGGCAGCACTGGTTCAAGTTGTGGATAACTCGCAAACAGTTCTAAACAGTTCTAATTTGGGAAGACGTGGTTCTCAACCAGCCTGTGCCACGACCAAACTTTCGACTGCTTCGGGGATGATTAGCCGCTACCAGGTCAAGACGCAAACTCCACGCGCGGGGCAAATCGCCAGCAACATAGACGCCAGGTCTCGTCCAGTAGAGAGCCGGCGGTTTTTCGCTGAGGACTCGAAATCCACGGATTTCCGGCGGCTCACGCCGAGAATTATGGAGCCGAAGTTCGAAAGCATCGAACTCGTTTCCCTGGAAGGCCGCTTTGAGGATTCGTCCAACCTGGGCGAAGTCAGAGGCAACTTTCAACTCTTCGGCCGCTCGTCGGATCGCCAGGTTGTTCACGATAATCTGCCGTTGCTCAAAAGTGGGTTGCGCAATACGACGAATTTCATCGAGCTCCAGCTACTTCAAATGCTGCACGCCGACCCCGGTTCCTGCTCCCAGTACCGCAAGCACCAACCCGAGTGTGCTCCCAGTGGGCCACAGCAGCAAAAGGCTCAGGAGTGCAAAAACCGCGGAGACTGCATACAGAACGATCACTACCTGCCGGTGTGTTAATCCGAGCTGCCGGAGTTTATGGGTGAATGTGCTCACGATCGGCAATGAACACCGGCCGGCCACTGATGAAACACCGCATGACAGAAAGGGCTGGTTCCAGAATGGGCAGGCCGCATGAGACCACCGGAATGGCCACCGCGATGATTGTGGGAGCCTTTTGCGCGCCCTGCAGTGCCAGAGCGCTCAACATGAAGCCGGTAAAGACACTGCCGCAGTCACCCAGCAAGATCGTCGCGGGATTGAAGTTGCAGCGCAGGAACCCAACGATGGCTCCTGCCAGCGCACCGCCGTTACAGAAACCACCCCTGACTGGCTGATGAGTGCCACTACGAGCACAACCATCGTTGAAAACAAGGCATACCCAGCAGCCCAGCCCGTCCACTCCGTCAATGAGGTTGAAGGCATTCGTGATGGCGACAACCCACAGAACGGTAACGGCAGTCCTAGCCACCATGGAAGGTGCTGATTTCCAAACAGCACAGGCAAATCAAGAATGCGAAGTGCGCCCGCAAACAGCATCGCTGCGGCAACGGCTTGGACAGTGAACTTGAGATATGGCGCCGCGCCTCGCAGATCGTCATACACACCCAGCAGAAATACGAGGGTCCCAGGCAGCAAGATGGTGATTAGAATTAGAGTTCGCCTCGAAGCCATCAACACTAGACGCGGGAACCAATAGTTCAAGACCAAGCCAAGGCCAAGGCTTGTGATAAAGGCTGCAAAGATTGCAACCCCTCCGAGGCGCGGCAGAGGACTGCTATGCAAATGGCGTTCCTGGGCGGGAGCCGAAACCAACCCTTGAGATGTCGCCCAGTTCCGAACGTATCGGGTAAATACAAAAGAGAGCAGCACCGAGATGGCGAAGAGTTCCAGGTGAAATAGTGTCACCTGAACGCCTCTTCTCTCGAAGAAAGAAGAAGCGCTAAGAATCACCGTGTCGGAATCATCCGGTCCGCGATGCGCGAGCGAACCCGTAGCAGAGTCCAGCAGTCCGAAAGGAAGCGCATTCTTTCGCGCCACAACATCGAAAAATTCCGCACATGAATACTGACCAGAGTAGCGGGAGCGGGAAAGCTCACCAACATCTTCTCCTTTAGCCGGTTACCGACGCTGTCATCCTGTGCGGCGTGAGTGCTTCGCGCAGCGAAGCGCTCCCGCAGTCGAAGGACCCGGCTCCGCTTGCCCGTGCAGTGACGCTGCAAGGTATTCGTACACCCGAGGTGAAAGGACCACCGCCAAAAGGCCGTGCAGCACACCCAGCGACGGAATGCTGCCAGCAACGTCCATGAAGCACTAGCGCCCCACATTTTCCAGAAACTTCTCTGCTTCCAAAGCCGCCATGCACCCAGTGCCGGCAGCGGTAATCGCCTGACGATAGCGGCGGTCCTGAACATCTCCGCAAGCGTAGACACCGGGCACGCGGGTAAACACGTAGTTTTTAGTTACAAGATAGCCGTCGTTGTCCATATCGAGCTGGCCCTCGAACATTCGGGTGTTAGGAATGTGTCCAATTCCCAGGAACATCGCGCTGGTAGCAAAGTCCCAGAGCTTGCCAGTCTTCAGGTTGTGCAGCTTGAGTCCGGTCACCTCCTGCTTTGCCGGATCGTAAACGTCTTCAACCACCGTATCGGTGAGGAATGCGATCTTTTCATGCTTCCGCGCGCGCTCCAGCATGATTTTTGAAGCCCGGAATTCGTCACGGCGATGGATCAACGTGACTTTGGTAGCAAATCGTGTGAGGAACAGCGCTTCTTCCATGGCGGAATCGCCGCCGCCGATCACGGCGATTTCCTTGCCCGAAAAAAAGAAGCCATCACAAGTGGCACAGGAGGAAACACCGCGCCCGATGAGTGCCTGTTCGCTCGCAAGCCCCAGCCATCGTGCCGAAGCGCCACTAGCGATGATGAGCGTTCGTGTCTGAATCGTGTCTTTGCCCACGTGCACCGTGAATGGTCGTACGCTGAGGTCGACACGATCCACATGGCCAAGTTGATACTGCGCCCCGAAGCGGCCAGCCTGCTTGCGCATGTTCTCGATGAGTTCAGGGCCCTGAATGCCCTCAGGAAAGCCCGGAAAATTCTCCACCAGGGTCGTGAGCGACAACTGTCCCCCTGGCTCATGGCCCTCGAGTACCAAGGGCTTTAGGTTGGCGCGCGCGCTGTATAGCGCCGCTGTGTGACCTGCGCATCCCGAGCCAATGATCACAACACTGCGAATGTCATCCATATTTATGAGTTTAGATTTAATACTGATGAATTAGTTTCAGGATGAGAGTTCATGCTCGCCTGTTCGGCCGAGAAGTAAACCCATCTACAGGGCTCATTTGTGTTCGTGCTCGCGCCCTTTGAAAGCTGGCGCAGTGTTGGGTCTAGCTGTTGGCGCTCCCCGAACGCGAGTCAGTTCGTCCGGCACAATGGCTCTCGCGCCAAGAAGACTGCGGTATTTGGTCACTATCGCGGACGCGCTTTGAAACAGAGGCTCATACGCGCTCTGGTCGGGAGGTGGACCCGCTTCCGTCCCCGAGCAACGAGCCAGCACTACTGACGATTTTCCAAACCTTTCCAGCTTGATGCGGCTGGCCGGAGTACTCGTGCCCAGCATGGCCGAAGCCGTCGTCACGGCTGAGGCGCTGTCTTCGATTGAAACCTGCATCAGATCCTTCGGATCGCGAACCCGAAAAACCAGGGTTTCAACCATATTCTTGTCGTCAACGCTGAACGAATACTGGACAGTTGAGAATAGGGCCTGCAAGGAGAATTCCCGCCGGATGCGAACCCAGTCGGCCATATCGGACGCGCCAGAGTTCTTTAGCCCGCTGCCGGGCTGAAGAAAGTTGGGACTCTGTTCAAGTGTCGTTCGTCCTCGGTCCACCTCAAAATCGGCGCGAAAAAGTGGCTCCTTTGGAACCCGCGCCAGCGCGGATGCAATCTCCTGCTTCTCCTCCTGCGCAGGTGTACATACATTGATGACGTTGACCTTGACCTGTGGCTGAGTTGGCGGCGGTTGTTGCCCCTGCGCGAATGCGGCCCAAGCGACCAGGATCGTACTGAGTCGTAGCACGCAGGGATTTTAACAGGAGAATACCGGCATTGCGGGCCGCGCAAGGAGTAGCGACTTCCCCTGATCCTCAGCCGTGAGGAAGTAGCACGAATACTCACCTCACCTCCGCATCTCAAAAGCCGTGCCCCGTTGATGACGATCTACGCCGCCGGCTTGCGCCGCTCCGAGGTAGCCAGCTTGCGAGTCAGCGACATCGACTCGGCACGCATGACCATCACCATCCATCAAGGTAAAGGCCAGAAGGATCGCCTAGTCATGCTGTCCCCGGTTTTGCTGGATACCTTGCGACAGTACTGGCGACACACTAAACCCAAGCAATGGCTCTTTCCCGGAGAAACGCCTGACCAACCGATCAGTGGCAACGACATCTTTATGGTGTTTCACAATGCTGTCCGCCGCGCCGGAATTATTAAGAAGGTCTCGCCCCAATTCCCTTCGTCACAGCTTTGCCACGCACCTGCTGGAGTCGGGCACCGATCTGCGCACCATCCAGATTCTGTTGGGGCATCGCAGCCTGAAAACCTCGGCCCGCTACCTCCACGTATCTCAGTATCAGGTGCGGGCTACGGTCAGTCCTCTGGATAGTTTGAACTTGACCAGGAAACCTTCCGAAAAAAGATGTCGGCCACCTTTGGAGGTGGCCGACATTGTTCAGGCCTATGGCACAGCTTTCGTAAAGCAGCATCACCGCTGGCTGACCGCTCTGCACCTTAAAGTGCTGCGCGCCATTGTTGTTTGCCGTACAGCGGCCCTCGGTGGGCACGTCGAGCAGTGTGATAGTTGCGGACAACGAGCCATCTCTTACAACTCGTGTTTGAATCGCCATTGTCCAAAATGTCAGGCGGCAGCGCGGCAGACTTGGCTGGCGGAACGTTCCGCCGAATTGCTGCCCGTACCCTACTATCACGTCGTCTTCACCCTGCCCCACCTCCTTGCTCCCTTGGCCTTGCAGAACAAAGCTCTGGTTTACCGCCTGCTGTTTCGGGCCGTAGCCGAGACCCTACTCCAGATCGCCGCCGATCCCAAACGTCTGGGCGCCAAGATCGGGTTCATGGCGGTTCTCCATCGCCGACGGCTCGCAATACACGAGAGGCTAAGTGCTTACCACACTTTCGTGCAAGAGATTCCCGACTCAGCTCCGACCCAGCAGCTTTATACTACGTCCACCTCTTATCCAAATACATGGCCCTGATCGGGTGTGATTCCAGACCGGGGCTTTTTTCGCCTGAGAACCTGTGGGACGTATGCGCCTCGTGTCGTTCTGGAGGTCCCCTTGCGTAAGGAGTTTACGATTGACCATCCTGGTGATCGAAGACAGCCGATTCTTGCAGCTTGTGATTGAACGGGTGCTCGTCAAAGCTGGGTTTCGGGTGCTCAAGACCTCCGATGGGGAGGACGGATTGCGGGTAGCGGGAGAGAACCTACCTGACCTCATTCTGCTGGACATGATGCTGCCCAAACTTGGCGGGGTAAACGTGCTGCGAGCGCTGAAGGAGAATGCGGTCACCGCCAACATTCCCGTGATTGTGCTCAGTGGACTGTCCCAAACAAACGAGGCGAAACTCCTGGGCGAAGGTGCTGCAGCCTATCTCGAAAAATCAGCTCTGGGATTGGAGGCTGGATCAGACGCCTTGACCCAAGCCGTTCGGGTCGTGCTGAGTCAGGCTAGAACTGTGGAGACCAGGCCCAGAACAGGCGCAAAGTGATTCCATTGAGCGAGAGCCGAAAGCACTGAGCCATCATTTGAACCGGAGGTCTGTCGGTGCACGGGATCATCTTTTCGGAATTTCGGAACTACGTCGAGGCAACGCATGGTAAAGGCACGTGGGATGTGTTGCTCACGAAGGCAAATCTAGCAAATAGAGTGTATATGCCCGTCGGAGAGTATCCGGACACGGAGATGATTGGACTTGTAGTCACAACCTCTACTACGACACGATTGCCCGTCGCTGAATTGTTGGAGGACTTCGGTATGTTCCTATCTCCTGCACTCATGAAGACCTTCGGGCACCTGCTCCAGCCACAGTGGAGAACCATTGATGTGATTGAACATACGGAGGCGACGGTGCACGCTGTGATACGTGTTAAAAATACTGGCGCGAAACCACCCGAACTGCAGACGCTGCGTCGCAGCAAGGATGAGATTCTGCTGGTCTATTCATCCCCGCGCAAGATGTGCTCGCTGGCAATCGGCATCGTGAAGGGGCTTGGGAAGCATTTTCGAGAGGACATTGTTGCAAGCGAGAACAGATGCATGCACAAGGGTGCCGCGTCCTGTGAGATCAGCTTTCGCAGAGTTAGAAGTACACCCGATTGGGTCACAGTTGGAAAAGGGCAGATGGCTGAGTCCGTTTAGGTTTAGGGAGTGTCAGACTTCCCTGTTAACCCTATTTCACATCCGCCAAAAGCAACCATAGAACAGGCTATTTTTGGTGACGAATTGGTGACGAGTTCTTCCGTCCCAAGTATCGAAACCCTATTTGTCATCAACCGAGTTGTTCACACCGGGCTGAGAATCGACCTTTTGAGTCGAAGCCGCCAAGATCCGTAAGCTACTGTGGTCAGGGAGCGTACGCAGATCGAAGGCAGAGAAAAAGTTTTTGCGCGTCAAAAACTCCAACCCGGCTCGTCTACAGTTCAATAACCTGCTGTTTCGTCGTGCCGTAAGCCCGAATTTAGCGATGGCTATCGCACCGCAGATCCCCTTGACGGTTTCGGACCAGACCGGCACCACGGTGCGACAAGACGCTTGTTTTGAATGCACTCGTCAAAATTGACCATCTTGCTGCCGAGTAAAGACGCAGTATGTAGCCATGAAAGTCACCCAGAAAAAAGCACTGGCCGTGCAATGCCCCACTTGTGGTGCTAAGCCAGGAGAGAAATGTGAGCTTAGTACCGGGCAGCTCCGCACCGAACCCCATCGAGATCGCCGCCTGGCGGCTTCGGAAAAGTAACGCCTCGCCCGGGATCCTGTCCATTCCAATGCGGGCAAGCTAACCCTCTCTAACGATGCTTGTCACATCAACTACTTTAAGTAGATCTTTTCGATCTGAGTTTCCTTTCTCGAAGTTCTCACGCGGCGCGGCCGCCATTCACGCACCGCTCCGCTCGCCCGGTAGACACGACTGGTTTCCTAAAAAGTGTTTCATTTTGACCAGATTTTGCCAGTACCACAGGCTGAAAATATGACTGCTGCCGGTCGTTTTTGTTGGAAGTAAGCCGCTGAGCTGATTTCGAGCGTTCCAGTAAACCAAACCATGCATCACGGGCGTAAGGGCTCGAAAGTCCCTTGCAAGGCCGCCTAAGGAGGCCGACACAGCGTGCGCGTCCATCTCATCAATCCAAGCGAAGTTTCTTTCGGTACTGCGGTTATCACACCTCGCTGGTTATACGTCCTTGCGGCCGCCACACCTGCAAGTTTTGGCGATCCGTTCCTTGTCGATGAGACCCTAGTAGCCGTTGACTTTACCCAGATTCACGTTGGCGATGTTGTCGGCATCGGCATCCATACGGCCAATGCTCTCCGCGGGTACAAAATCGGGAAAATAGCCCGCGATCGTGGCGCCCATGTGGTGTTCGGTGGAATTCACGCGACGCTCTACCCGAACGAAGCCCATGAATTGGGTGGCGCCCACGCGGTAGTAAAGGGCGATGGAGATGTAGTTTGGTCAAGCGTGTTGTCGGATTGCTCTCGTGGCGCCCTTCTGCCAGTCTATGAAGGCGGACGGATTGAAGCTTCCGAGTTCTTGCCCGCCCGCTGGGACCTGGTGCCGCGAAAGCGCTATATGTGGGCCTCGGTCCAAACTGTGCGCGGATGCCCTAAGCATTGCTCCTTTTGCTCGGTGTGGCGAACTGACGGTCAGCGCCCTCGTCAACGTTCCTCAGACGTCGTAATTGAGGAAATCGTCCAATTAAGGAGACTGGGGTTCCGCTTCATCGCACTGGCCGACGACAATTTTTATCCGGTAACGCTTACCGACCTGCGCCTCGCCGAGGAGCAACACAACACGAACCGGCTGAATGAACTTAAGACCATCCGGGCAGAGCGCTTTTCACTAATGAGACGACTGGCACAGTTGCCGCCGGATACGATTTTCTTTACTCAGATCACCATGGAAGCTGCAGAAGACACAGAGTTCCTCGATGCCATGCAGGCGGCGCACATTAAAGGAGCCCTCGTGGGAGTAGAGTCTGTGACTCCGGAAGGCTTGAAGGATGTTTACAAGGAATTCAATTTCGCCGGGGAAGACCTCGTCAATCGCCTAAGAACATTTCGCCGCCACGGGGTGTACGTGCTCGGCTCTTTCATTTTTGGACTGCCCAGTGACCGGCCGGAAACATTCGGTGCCACCGCGGCTGCTGCCTCCCGGGCCGGAATCGCCTTTGCGCAGTTCGTTATGCTAACGCCGTATCCGGGAACGGTCGACTTCATCCGTTGGGAAAAACAAATGAAGGCTGCTCCCGTGCACGTTGGGGGAATTCCAATCACTCGCCGCTGGCTCATTCCCCAAGCGCTACGGCCCAAACTTTATTGGCCTCATCCAACTATGTCAGCCGAAGAAATTCGCAGCCATACGCAAGCCGTCTGGGATACTTTTTACAGTCTGAAATCAGTGTGGTTGCGGTCTCGGTTCATAAAGTCACTGCGCGCCCGTCTTGCCTTTGTCCTGATCTCCAAAATCTATAGGCAGATGTATGCAGATACCGGAATCGCCACCGACAGCGCCCGAGTCTCCCGATCTGCGCGGTGGGCCCGCTGGTTGGCCAAGCCTTGTCAGCGGTTGTTTGCAGCTTCCCCCATGCCGCACCTTGAAATTCCTCGATCATGGAGCGCAACCGCCACTCTGGAGAACACTCCCGCCGGCGACTGAGCGGGCGTTAGAACTACCAGAGCATCCCTCGCTGCGGGCGGGGCGTCTGCGTTGCGAGTTAGTTAGAGTTAGATGATAAGCACCATTTAGAATTGTTGCCCCAATATCGAGCAATGTTCAATTGTGACCAGACAAATGCAGCGATAGAGGCTGATCAGCATGGATGCAGCTCAGACCAACATGACTCTCGAGCTCGACGATCTGATCTATCAGCAAATTCACACACTCGCGCAGGATGCCCAAATCTCAGATGCCGAGCTAACAAAATACCGGCAACGGTCGCAGCGGATTCGAATGTTGTGCCGGAACTTGAATGAAAGAAGCACCCTGACCTGTACAGGCCGGTCGCGTAAGAGCACATGAAGACCGCGTTTGTATCTTCGTTCACTGCAAGTAGGGGTTCGCATGAGGTCGTTTTGGATTCCATTGCGTGCATTATTTTTGGGCCAGCTCTTCTTAGTGCGCAATTTAGTGCACAATCGCCCGACGGTGCGGAGAACTTTTTGGCTTGCACGCACGGATACATGTCCTGCGACCTCGCCAGACTAAGCCAATCGCAGGCGAACGCAGTAGCATTGGCCGAGCACCGACGCAACGTTGCCAATGCATCGATGCTTCGCGAATGCGACCATGCCCACCTGACTCGACTCGACGCCGAGAAAACGGCGATGGCCGAGCGGCGACGTAATCTGTCAAGGTGCACACAGGGTTATGATGTAAGAGATCACGTAAGCCTCAGCCATCGTGAGGCGGGCGCCCTAGGGGAGATTGAGCGCCAGCGCAACGTTTCTAACTGCGACCAGGGCTATAGGGACTGCGACCGTGCCGACTGACCGCTGCAGAAGTGCGCTCGGCGGACCTTTCGGAGCAGGGGCGCAACTTTTCCAGGTGTATGCACAGCGTCGACCCTTGCGATCACGAGAGGCTGACCTCGTCGCAAGTCAACGCAGTCGGCATAGTCGAGCACAGCGCAACGTTTCCGACTGCACGATGGGCTTCAGATCCTGAGAGCCATGCTCAGAGCCAGGCATGACCGCAATCTCGAGGGATGCATGAATGGCTACGGGGGAATGCGATCGGGCGAGCTCAGTCCCTCTGAAAAAACCGCATTAGGTGAGGTTGAGCACAAGTGGAACGTTAAGCAATGCCGTGAAGGGTACGAGTCGTGCGGTCGCTCTCAGCTTACCAAGCAGGAGGCTGCTCTCGTTATCACTGCTGAGCTGAGCGCCTGCGCAAAGCTCAGCGGGGAGAAACTGCGATAGGTGCTGCTACGTCGGGCAACATTTCAACTGTGAGGAATAATTGCAGTGGTATATGGCGTGACCTTCACCGAATTGAGCGCGATAGAATTTGCCGGTAAACGCCACACTACAATTGGTCCGGGGGCCCTTACCGCATATTATTTTTCCTGCTCTCACTCGCCGAAGGCATCTTCACTCCTGTGATGTGAAGCGACCCCTGGTCCGCGTAGACGTGAGCTTCCACGCGCACATAATGTCCTTCGTGGCCCTCAAGGCTCTCGGGGTTGTCCACATTCCATACTCTTTGGTCGGTCACAAACGTCAACTTCTCGCCGCCTGCTCTGACCGTGCCCATCATGGATGTGAGCTGGATCCGAGCATCTGTATATTTCTCTGGCGTTTGAGCGGGAAGGTCCTGCGCAACAGCGACCATGCCCACGGTAAAGCACAAGGAGAGAACGGCCCATAACAAGGCTTTCATAGAAGGAACCTCCTTTTGAGGTTCCGAACGACAAAATGGGAGGACAGTAACGCGTCGGCCGGGAGTGACTAGGGCGGCTTTCGCCATCCAGTCACGGGAAATTGCTAGCCTTGAGCTGTGAACCACCCGCGCTGGTCACGGCTCGCTGACCCGACCTTCCTAACCCTACGCCGCCCTGCCCGGTGATATCCCGAGTCGTGGAGCTCGCCATGGTGAAAGTTCTCACGACAGGATCAGTCTCAAGCGAGGCAAGCAGGACCTCTTTGAGCGCCGGATATTTTTTCTGGCTATAGAGTTCAGCTTGTTCACGAGTTTTCCAGATGCTCAAAGACAAAACACGATATGGCTCGACATCGGACTCCAGCACCATCTCATCGACGAACCCAGGCTGCACACGCAAGATGGGCAGCAGCTTCTTCTGGATGGTTTCGTTGAGTATTCGTGTTTTGCCCGGGCTACTGACAACGTCCACAATTCGAGCAAACATGAGGGGAATCCCTTCCGAAAAGGGAGGCGATGCAAGCCGCCTCCTTTTCTCTCAAAAGCTGCGGCCTTTATGCTGCTTTGTGGGCCTTGGCTTGGAGGGTCTTCTCGCTCCCAACATTGAGCTCGATCTGTCTGGGCTCTCCTCGGCCGAAAGGTCAGACAGCTCTGGCTGCTGGGCACTTCGCCCCAGGAGTCGCTTCCTTTCAGATATATAGAAATGGTGTGCCTCTGGAATTCGATCGCACGGAGGCAAATATTTGACTTCGGACTTCGACGATGCCGATTGACCCCTCTTCCGACTAAAATGGAGCTTGATGAGTTCTGTCGCAGTTGCTAAGAAGAATCGCGGGTTCAATCCTAGTACCTTCCTTGCGACTATTGGCGAGGGCAGGAAGACCCTGACCTTTGCCAAGAAGGAAAGGATCTTCACACAAGGGAATGCGGCTGACGCTGTTTTCTATATCCAAAAAGGCAAAGTCAGGCTCACCGTCGTGTCCAAGACCGGCAGAGAAGCCACGATTGCCATATTGAGTGAGGGAGATTTTTTTGGGGAAGGCTCGCTGGCCGGGCAGTCTCTCCGTATGGGATCAGCGGCGGCAATGACAGATTGCCAGCTTCTGCGCATCGAGAAGAAGGCGATGATAGATGCGCTTCATCGGGAACACGCCTTTTCCGATATGTTCGTGGCGTATTTGCTGGCGCGGAATATCCGTTATGAAGAGGACTTAGTCGACCAACTGTTCAATTCCAGCGAAAAGAGACTGGCCCGTGTACTTCTCATGCTCGCTCATTTTGGCAAGGAAGGCGTGCCGGAGGCCGTAATTCCAAAAATCAGTCAGGAGACGCTGGCAGAGATGGTGGGTACAACCCGGTCACGAGTCAGCTTTTTCATGAATCGGTTTAGGAAATTAGGCTTCATTCATTACAACGGTGGTCTTCAAGTCCACAGTTCCTTGCTCAACATCGTGCTGCACGATTGACAGCCTGACAGGTCAAGACAAAAAGGCAAAGCTGTCCCTTTGATCCTTATCTCTGGGAATGAAGGCCCAGCCTAAACTTTCATTTATTTTGATTTGCGATTCGCGTTAATTGGGGAAAAGCTGCCGTCCCGCTTGGATCGATGTTCCTTGTATAGCTATCTCGGACGCCTCAGGTGGCAGGGTCTTTTGGAGCGGGATCCCGCTCCCGGCGAAGGCACCTCGCGCGGGACCGGTTAGGCTACCTCCGAAGACTAGCATCCATAGATGGGGTCAAAAGACCGCGGTTTGGTTCCGTTGTGCGGCAGCAATCCTCAAAGCGCGCGAGATAATCGCCCGGCGGGTTGTGTCACCCTTGAGAATCTTCTCCCGGCCCTTTTCAGAGGTTTTTCTTGGATTTCCGCCCGCCCGTGCTGAAACTTAACAGTTTTGCCCTATTTCATTTCGATCCGGCATCTTCTTTGAATCTGAGCTAGACTTAACTTCTCTTTGCCATTACGTAGCTCCTTTATTTCCCAAACCCACCCACCTGAGTCGGAGTAGGGATCACGATTGCTCGTGACGCCGAGTCGGCCCGGGGAATTTCACCCCGAGCCGCTCACAGATCCGCAAAGCAGTCAACGTGTGCAAACGTCTTCTTGTGCTGGCGGCACTGTTTTCGGCTGTACCGGCTCCAGCGTGGGATAAGCGGGAAAACTGGCTGGAAGTGCGCAGTCCGCACTTTACTGTTGTCAGCAACTCGAATGAGAAACAGGCGCGCCACGTAGTCGAACAATTCGAGCGCATGCGTTCGGTCTTTCATAGAACCTTTCCGCAGTTGCAGATCGACCCTGGCGCTCCCATCATTGTGCTTGCCATTAAAGACGAGAAAGACTTCCGCGCGCTAGAACCGGCAGTATATCTGTCCAAGGGACAGCTCAAGCTGGCTGGCATGTTTCTGCGTGGGCCCGACAAGAACTACGTTATGCTGCGGCTCAATGCCGAAGGGGAGCATCCGTATGCCACGGTGTATCACGAGTACACGCATTTGCTCTTGAGTAAGGCAGATTGGATGCCTTTGTGGCTCAACGAAGGGTGGCGGAGTTTTATCAGAACACCGACATCCGTGAGAAGAATGTCGCTCTGGGGCAGCCGAGTCCCGAGAATCTGCAGCTATTGCGCGAGAACCGGCTGTTGCCGTTGACAACGCTGTTTACTATTGACAGCACGTCGCCGTATTACCACGAAGAAAACAAGGGCTCCATCTTTTATGCCGAGTCGTGGGCGTTGACTCGCTATTTACAACTAACGGATTACCGCGACAACACTCATCGTCTAACGGACTACGGGCACTCGCTGGCCAAGAACGTGGATGCGGTAACGGCGGGCACGCGCGCGTTCGGGGACCTGAAACAGCTGCAAACCAGGCTGGCCGACTACGTCCGGCAACGGACCTTCCAATATTTCGGGATGGCGGGTGCAGCGGAAGTAGATGATGCCGCTTTTCAGGCCAAGAGTTTGGCCACTCCACAGGCGGACGCTGTACGGGCCGATTTTCTGGCTTACAACGGGCGGGTCGACGACGCCTAGGCGCTGCTTTTGGTGGTTGGGGGTTGTGGCAACGTAACCAGATTCTAAGCCATGACTACTTGTTCGGAACTAGCAGGAACTCTACTGCCAGATTTCATGTTTGGCCCTGGCCATTAACATTCCCTTTATAGAACAGGCCTTAGCGCTCAGAACCCCCGTAGTGATCAACGAGTTGGCGGGTAGGATATGCAGACGGCGGAAAATGGACCC
>Ga0075425_100000254_pt1 | contig 49095 bp, 41 predicted proteins | sample SoiMethybrSBSTD4_FD_75300 | JGI IMG/M metagenome (GOLD analysis project Ga0075425, IMG submission 75300) | Bulk soil microbial communities from a Populus tree surrounding site in Tennessee, USA - Soil MetaG P. TD hybrid SBSTD4 | ecosystem: Environmental > Terrestrial > Soil > Tree plantation... | reverse complement strand
TGTTTCTCGCGACCGGCGTCGTCAACTCACGCGTGGGATCCCTCGTCGCGGCGGTCCACACGGTGGTGGTCGCCCTCCTCGTCTCATGCGCGGTGACCGGTCACCTCCGTTGGCGGCCTGGAACGCTCGTGACGTACGTAGGCGTGACCGCTGTGCTCATCGTGACCCTGATCGGCGGTGCACGGGTGCTCTTTGCGAACGCCCCGCAGCAGTACTCGAAGGACAAGGTGCTGGCGTCGATGTATCTGCTGCATGCGCCGGTTGAGTCGACGGTGGCACGCGAGCCGTCGCCGCTTCCGCTCGACGCCCTGACCACGCAGTCTCCGCTCGACGACATCAAGGAGCGCCGCGTCCTTCGAGTCTGCTACCTGCCGGCCGCCATGCCGTTCGCGTTCTTCAACGATCGCGGCGAGCTGGTGGGCTTCGACATCGAGCTCGCGCACCGACTGGCGCGCGAGCTGGACGTCACCCTCGCGTTCGTGCCCGCTGGCCGCGCCGAATTGGCCGCTGTGCTCACGCGCGGGGACTGCGACATCGCCATGTCGGGTGTGCTCGTCACGACCCTGCGGGCGCGAGAGATGCTGTTCTCCGAGTCGTATCTCGACGAGACGCTCGCCATGATCGTGCGCGACCACCGACGCGAGCAGTTTGCGACCTGGGACGCGATCCGCGATCTCGGCGCGATCAAAATCGTGGTACCCGACGTGGTGTATTACATCGACAAACTGCGCGAGCTGTTGCCTCACGCGATTCTGGATATCGAACCGCAGGACGGCTTGCATCTGCCGATCGATGACGCGCACGTCGACGCGATGCTGCTGCCGGCCGAACGCGGGTCGGCATGGACGCTCATGTATCCGCAGTACGCCGTGGTCGTACCCGGCCCCGGCGCGATTCGCGTGCCGCTGGGATTTCCGATCGGCAAACGGGACGAGCGGTTTGCCAGCTTCGTCAATACCTGGATCGGGCTGAAGCGCAAGGACGGCACGCTCGAGGCCTCGTACAAGCACTGGATTCTCGGGCAGGATGCCGCGCCGCGGCAGCCGCGCTGGTCGATCGTCCGCGACGTTCTCCATTGGGTGGAGTGACACCATGACCGAACTGTCCCGCACGTCCGGGCTCGAGCGCATGCTCAATCTGTTCACCGTCGTTCGTCGTGGCGAGGCGAGGACGGCGCTGCTTCTCGCTCTGAACGTCTTCCTAATCCTGATGGCGTACTACATCCTGAAGACCGTCCGCGAGGCGCTCATCCTCGGAGAAGGTACCGCGGAGCTCAAAAGCTATTTGTCGGCAGGTCAGGTGGTGGTGTTGGCGTTCGTGGTTCCGTACTACGGGCGCCTCGTCGCCAGGTTTCCGCGCATGACGTTGATCAACATCGTCACGATCTTCTTCGTCATCTGTCCGCCGGTCTTCTATCTGCTGACGCGGCTCGGCGTCCCGCTCGGGGTGATCTTCTTCATCTGGATCGGCATCTTCAACCTGATGATCATCGCGCAGTTCTGGTCGTTCGCCAACGACGTGTACTTGAAGGAAGAAGGCGAGCGCCTGTTCGTCATCGTCGGCTTCGGCGCGTCGCTCGGTGCGGTGGCCGGTGCGGTCGTGGCCGATCGTCTGATCGAGCCATTTGGCGTACTTCAGCTCATGCTGCTGGGAGCCGGCGTGTTGGCCATCCAACTGCTGCTCACCAATTACATCGATCGCCTCGAGCGCGGCCGTCGGCCGCCCGCCGCCAAGACGGTGCGCACGGCTCCACCCGTCAACGCCTTCGCGATGGTGTTCCGGACCCGCTACCTGCTGATGATTGGGCTGATGCTGATGTTGCTGAACTGGATCAATACGACCGGGGAGTACATCCTCGGCAGCATCGTGAAAGACACCGCGTCAGCGATGATCGCCGCTGGCGACGCCCCAGGGCTGACCGAGGGACAAATCATCGGAGGCTTCTACGCGAAGTACTTCTCGCTGGTGAACGGCCTCGGCCTGGTGCTTCAGCTGTTCGTGGTCTCACGCATCGTCAAGCACGCTGGTGTGGCCTGGGCGGTGATGGTCCTTCCCGCGCTGGCGTTCGGCGCTTACAACATCCTGGTGTTCGTGCCGACGCTCACAGCGGTGTTGGCGGCCAAGGTCGTCGAGAATGCGACGGACTACTCGCTGAACAACACCGTCCGCAACATGCTCTTCCTGCCGTGCACCTACGAACAGAAGTTCAGTGCCAAGCAGGCCATCGACTCGTTCTTCGTCCGCGTGGGCGACGTGCTCTCGGCAGCGCTGGTCTTCGCCGGGACGGCCCTCATCGTGCTTCCGACGCGCGGGTTCGCACTGGTGAACGCGGTGCTGGTCGTCGTGTGGCTGGTCCTGGCCTGGCGTGTCGGCCACCACTACAAAACGCTGACGGCGCCGACCGCCGCGCCGTCCGCAGCCGCCTGAGAGCGTGGGTGTGTCATGAAGAGTAACCGCGACTACACGAACTTGCTCGCCGGCGTTCTGGTGGCGCTTCTCGGAACCGGCTGCGACTGGTCAGCGACGACCGTGCTGATTTCCCCATCGGGCACCGTGATCCTCTTCGGTGCCAGATGGGAGGTGATGGAAGTCGATGGGATGGCGGCGACGGTGACTCCGGCGGCATATGTTGCCTTCGAGACCGCCCAGCGCATCGCAGGGTCGTCGGGCTGCAACCGGTACGTCGCCGAGCTGAATCCTTCCCAGACAACAGTGAGCATGGGAACTGTTGGTGGCACCCGCCTGGTCTGCGAGCCGGGAGTGATGGAGCAGGAACGCCGGTTCATCAACGCTCTCGAATCGACGACCACACACGTCGTCGACGGAGACACCATGCAGTTCATGAACGGAACCGGACGAGTCCTGATTCGCTTCAGGCGCGTGAATGGAGCAGAGAGCCGATGATGCAACGCACGATGGGGACCACCACCGCGATCGGCATGACCGCGGTCGTCGCTCTCTCTGGCGCCGTCAGGTTTACGTCGACGTTCAAGTCGCTCGACGCCGGCGCCGTGAGCTTCGTCGGAAAGAAAGTGGCGGCGCTCGTGATCACCAACGATGATTCGTTGCGCGTCGCCGGCGAAGAGTCAATGGTGCGCGAGTTGAACGCGCGCGGCATACAGGGCGTCGCCACGTATCGGATCGCGCCGAAAGAAGAGCTTCGCCGCGCGGACACGGCGAAACCCTGGTTCGAGAAGGCCAACCTGGAAGGTGTCCTGGTCGTGCGGCCAGTCAGCGTCGATAGAGAGACGTACACAACCGGCACCTGGGTGACCTCGAACTACAGCACCCTCTGGGGCTACTACGGTTATGGGTGGAGCGCAGTGTACGTGCCCGCGTCGGCGCGGACGCAGACCTTCGTTGTTGTCGAAACCACCATTTACAGCGTGCCGCGCAATCAGCTGCTGTGGGCGGCGGTCAGCGAGACGAACAATCCGCGCGATCTGCGCGGGTACGTCGAGGAGCTGGCGAAGGAGATGGTCAAGGAGATGCAGAAGCAGGGACTGGCCCGGAGTCAGCCGCGATAGAAGCAGGGCGCGGTCTCACCCCACGCGGCTGAATGCTCCGTGCGCGGCGGGTTGCGGGATCTTGACCAGCAGCGTCGTGCCCCGTCCTGGTCGTGATTGCATGGTGACGTGCCCATGCATCAGTCGCACGCGCTCGTCGACGCTGCGCAACCCCAGGCCGAATCCGATGCGTTCGCTCGTCACGAACCCGATGCCGTCGTCGTCCACCGCCAGCTCGACGCCATCGGGCGTGGCCGTCAGCCGCACCAGGATCGTGCGCGCGTGGGCGTGACGGACCGCGTTGGCGATCGCTTCCTGCGCCACGCGGAACAGGCAGAGCGCCACATCAGGATGGAGCGAGTCGAGACGGTCGTTTGCACTGAAACTCACCGTGGTCTGATGGTGCGCTTCGACGTCGGCGCAGTGACGACGCAACGTCGCGACCAGGCCCACGTGCTGCAGCACGCTGGGATGCAGTTCGTGCGAGAGCTGCCGGATGGCCTGAGCGAGGGTGTTGATACGTTCCTGGAGCGTCGCCACTGCCACGTCGAAATCCGGCTCCGAACTTGGCTTGCTGACCTTGCGCTTGAGGCCACTCAACATGATGCCCACGCTGGCCAGTTGCTGACTCACGTCGTCATGCAGGTCTCGTGCGATGCGGCCGCGCTCCTCTTCCTGAACCGTGATCAAGCGGCCGGCGAGATCCTGATTCTGCTCCTCGATCTGTCTCCGCTCCGTGATGTCGATCGACGACCCGATGTAGCCGGCGAACCGGCCGGCGTCGTCGTAGCGCGGTACTCCGACGCCCAACAACCAGCGATAATCCCCGTCGGCGCGTTGCACGCGGCATTCGATGCGGAAAGGCTCGCGAGACTCGAACGCCTTGACGTAGGTCTGCACGCAGTGTGCGCGGTCGTCCGGATGGACGCCGTCCGACCAGCCAAAGCCCTCTTCCTGCTCGAACGTGCGGCCTCGGAAGTCGAGCCACGGTTTGTTGAAGAAGTCGCACGCCTTGTCGGTCCCGGATCGCCAGATCAGAACCGGCGCCGTGTCGGCCATCACGCGGAAGCGCTGCTCGCTCTCGCGCAGGGCGAGCTCAGTGCCCCGGCGCCTGGCGCGTTGCACCACCAGACCCGCAATGAGCAGACTCTGCACGAGCGTCAGGCTCACCGCACCGACCACGTACCATCGGTACCGATCCCACAGGCTCAACTCGCGAAAACGGACCTCGCTGCCGGGCGGTAAGAGACGCTCGTCGATGCCCCAGCGGCGGAGCTCGCGCCAGTCGAACATCGGCAGCAGGCGACTCTCGGTCGGAGGAAGAGGCAGCGATCCCGGCGTGGAGATCCGGAGCGCCAGCTTGGCGAGATCTGTGGCCAGACTCTCCAGAGGGATGACGACTCCTCCAGAGCCGCCAGGGCCGATCATGGTATCCGTACTGACAAAGACCGGCGCGCGAGCCACTCGCGTCACGTCTTTGACCGCTTCGATCGAATCGATAGGTTCGCCGCGACGGCCGATGTAATGGCGCGCGAAGAAGATGATCCCGTCAGGCGGCAGCCCCTGCACACGGGCGAGCAGATCGTCGAGTTGCAGGTTGCGGAGAAAGACGACTGGGAGGGGCAGCCTCATGGCCTCGATCTGTTCCTGCGTCTCGGCGTACAGGGCGTCGCGCCCGCCGCCGCCCGGAGGCGCGCCATCAATGATGGCGATTTGCCGCGCCTCCGGTTTGAGCTTCAGCGCGAGGGAAAGAGACTCGCCGACCATGTTGCCGACATGGATGACCGCGACGCGATCGGGAAGCGAGCGCGGACGCTGGAGCAGCACGGCGGCGATCGGCACCGCTGGGAACAACGGGTCGCGTTCGTCGAGGAGAAATGCCAGAGCCTCGTCGTAGATGACGGCGGCAACCGCGATGTTCTTGCTGGCGTACTTCGCTCGCAGGTACTCGCGCGTCCGCGACTGCAGCTCACCTCCGAAGCGGTTGGGATCGAGCGTCTCGACGTACAAGTCCACGCTGCCGTGAGCCGCTTCACGGACGGTGCGTGCGAAGGCGGTGTCAAAGGGGAAGCGGCCCGGCGCATCATGGCCCAACGAGTGGAGGAGCAGGACCGCCTTCTGGCCCTGCCCGGCGACGGGCACCGCCACGGCGCCCATGGCCATCGTCAGAACGAGGATCGTGGAGCGCGTCACCTTACCAGTCAAGGCGAGCACCGATCCTGAGAATGCGAGGCCCGGTGATCGCCGTCGGCCTCAGCCACGACGCGCCCGAACTTGTCGTCAGCGTCTGCTCGGCGTTGGTGTTCAAGACGTTGTACACGTCGAAGAATCCCCTGACGCGAGCCCGGCCGATCCGAAACGCCTTCTCGGTTCGCAGATCGACGAGCGTGACGTTCGGCGTTCGGTTGGCGGCGATTGGTTCCGTCTTGATGATCGCGTTGCCGTAGTTGAGCGTTCGCACGAACGTGCGCGCGAACGGCGTTCCCGACTGCGAGCGGATGACCGGGACCAACTGGAACTCGAGTGGCAGGTTCACCGTGGCGTGGAGCTTCGCCTGCCACGTCGTGAAGCGATCCTGGCTGCCCGTGGCGTTGATCAGGGCGTTGGGCGTGAAGTCATTTCCCGGCGCCAGCGCGGCCTCGCGACTCCACGTCTCCGCGAAGCTGGCCAGCAGCGACCACGCCCCGCTCGAGCGCTTCGTCCCGGTGATCTCCCAGGTGTAATAGTCGCTGTCGCTGTCCGGCAGGTTCGTGGTCAGGTTCACGGGAGCCGCGGCGAGGGCCTCGTCCGTCAGCCCGTACGCGGTCAGCGTCTCGCCATCGTCGACGGAACCGAGCCGGCCGTCGGGCCCCGGATCGACCACCGCGATCGACACCTTATAGGCGCCGAGCGGCCGGCTGACGTTGATGGTGCCGTACGGATTGCGCTTCGCGTTCACGACAAAGCCAGTACGCATGGCAACGCCGTCCGCCAGCTCGCGCTCGACGTACGCCGTGGCCTGATGCACGTGCGTGTTCTCGATACTGGAATCGAGCCTGGTGGACGCGACTCCGCCGGAGACCGAGCTCAATGAACCCTCTTCGCCCGGGTCCCACCAGCCGTTCCCGTTCGCGTCGTTGGTCCAGAGGTAGGTGCGCGACCAGCCGGAAGGATTCGGATTGAAGGCGGCCGTGAAATTGGCACCCGGGTAGACCCAGTACTTTCCGTAATGCACCTTCAACACGGTCTTGCCGTCGCCGGTGAGATCGGCGCTCATGCCGACGCGTGGTCCCCAGTTATAGAAGGTGAGGACGGGAGCGATGGCCGGGAACACCTGTCCCCTCGGTCCCTCCTGCGCCGGGAGACCCGGCTGATATCGATCCAAGCGGAGTCCGATCGACAGGGTGAGCCGCCCATCGATACGCCAGGTGTCGTCCACGAAACCGGCAGATGTCACCAGCTCGTTCCTCGACACGTTCGGACCCAGCAGGATTTGCACTTGTGCGGGGACGCCGTTGTTGAAGGTCGAAACACAGTTGCACCCGTTGCCGTACGAGTGCACCGGGGCGTCGACATGTTCGACCATGTACTCACCGCCGACGCGCACCGTGTGGCTGCCGACCCAGCCGGTCTTCAGGACGCTCAAGGCACCATTGCCCTGCGGGCGGCTGGTGCGTCGTTCCTGCGCCAGCGCCCCGCCTCGGACCGTGTTTGCACCCACGTCCGCAATGCGCGGCGCCGTGCTCTTGAACGGCGCCTTCGCATGCGCGAGATAGCTCCCGGCGCGCGCTTCAAGGTAGATCCTGTCGGTCAGAGCCAGGTTGTACTCGCCCTTCCATACGTACACCGGGAACACGATGCTCGGCAGCGCATCGCTCGTCTGAACGGGCTGGCTCGTGCCGGTCTGGAAGTAACTCGATTGCTCGAACGTTTCGTGCTGCAGATAACCGACGAGCGTCTGGCGCGGCGACGGGTTGTACGTGACCTTGGCGGTGGCAACACTGGCGGTCAGCTTGGCGGCCGTATCGAGCAGCCACGGATAGCGTTGTCCGACCTCCGAATCGCGGTACGCGGCGTACCACCACGCCTTGTCCTTCTTGAAGTATCCACCGGCGTCGATGTTGAAGTCCCGGAATCGCTCGAGCCGGTTCACGTCGTGTGCGTCGAGATTCGGCCCGCCCGAAGCACCACGCGCGATCTCGTCGCCATCGATGTTGGTGGCCTGCCACGCCTCGTCTTGGAGGTCGGCGTATAGGCTGCCCTGATATCTATTGCCGCCGGACTTGCTGACGTATCGGGCCATCGTGCCCGGAACGGGCACCGCCGCCGAATGGCCGACGGCGTCGATGGCGATCTCCGCAAAGGACGCGAAGTCGGAGAAGTAATTGTCATTCGCGTTGTTGGCCCCGCCAACCCGAATCCCTTCGACCTCGTTGCGGTTCATGCCGGTGGTGGCCCGCAGTCCATAGGCCGTGTACTCGTTCAGGGTGAGTCCGCTGCTCCCGCCCACGTCCATCTTCGACATGGCCACGCCCGGCGTGTGTGACAAGACGGCGAAGATGTCGCGTGCACCTGGCAACGATGCAAGCTTCTCGCTGTCGAAGCGCACCGTGACGCCCGTCGATGCGACGTCGATGAGGGGTGCGTCCGAGACGGTGACCGTGTCGCTGATGCCGCCCAGCGGGAGTTCGATGTTGGCGGAAGCCGTGAAGCCAAGACCGACGTTGATGCCCTCGCGGACGACGGTCGCGAAACCCTTCAGCGCGAACGTGATTGAGTAGTCACCAGGCGGCACGGCCGAAAAGCGGTACACGCCTGTCGCATCGGTGGTCGTCCTCTGCACGGTCATCAGTGACGGCCCCGACAGCGTGATCGTGACGCCCGGCACGAGCGCCTTCGTGCTGTCGGTGACGATGCCGTTGACCGCTCCTGTCGTCGCCGTGATCGTCTGTGCTGCGGTAGACGAGATGACGGCGGCAACGAAGCACACAGTCAACACGACGGACTCCGCGCTCACCTGACTCAGCGGCGCCGCCCGCCGCCGCCGCGGCTTGCGCCGCCGCTCGGACGATAGCTGCCTGACCTCGATGAGGCGCCGCTGTTCACACTGCCGGCGTCGCGGGTCCGCTGCGCACCCTCGGCACGTGCCGCGGAATCGCGCTGCACCTGACCGCTGGTCGACGAGTCCCACCCTGACGCCGATGCACCGTCGCGCTGTGTGCCGCTTTGCTGTGCGCGATCCTGGGCCTGCTGCCGCTGCTGCTGCGTCGGACCGTCTGCTCCGGTCCAGCCTCCGTTGTCGTACTTCTGCCAGCTGTCGCCGTCCTTCTTGTACACATTGCCATCGCGGCCGGCGTACACGTCTCCGCCTTCCGTTCGCGCGACGCCGCTTCGACCGCCGGCGCCGGCGGCGTTTCTGGTGATCGCGCCGCCGCCTTCGCTGCCCTGTGTCACGCGCGTCGTGTTGCCGGTCACGTTGCTCGTATACCGAGAGGAGGTGGCCCACTGATCGCCGCGCGCGACACCGGTCTGCCCCCAGCTGCCATAGACATTCGAACCCTGCCGCGTCGTGCCGTATGCGCCCGTTCGCGGGTTGTAGGCGCTGGCGGCACCGCGTGCGCCGTACGGACCGTAGGCCACGGCCCCACGCGAGTAAGTCCCGGTTCGCGGGTTGTAGCGCTGACCGACACCGGCGCCGCCGTATGGACCGTACGCCACCGCGCCGCGACTGTATGCCCCAGTCCAGGGGTTGTAGGACGCGCCGAACCCGTAGGTTGGATAGTACGGACGGTAGTACGGATACATGCCGCCGTACCCGATGTACGGTGGATAGTAATAACCCGTTCCCCAGACGGCGCATCCCCACGCCACCATCACGCCTGTGTACGCCGCTGCTGTGGCATACACGACCGCGTCGCTACTCGATTCCTCCACGGTGACGTAGGTAACGGCGTGGGACGGCGAGCTCACTGGAATCTCATAGATGGTCTTCGGCACATCGCTCGTGACCTGCCATGGCCCGGTCGGTGCCTTCGACATGAACCACACGCCTTGGAAACACATGTAGTAGAGGTCGCCGACCTTCAGGATGTCTTTGTCGGTGTTGACCGCCCGCTGCACAGACGTCTTCTCGATCGGTTCGAACTGCGGGTCGCCCTGATACGCGACCTCGGGTGCCATCACGGTGCGACTGACGCGCGCTGTTTGCGGAATCCCCGCGAGCACGACGGCTTCCATCGCCTGTGTCGTGCCGGGCACCGATGCGAGGACGCGGGAGCGTTCGTGCTCGAGAGGAATCTGCTTGAAGTCGTCGGGGAGCTTCGGCGTGGCGAACGTCCACGGGCCGGTGAAGTCAGGCGCTGAAAACCAACGGCCGGCGACAAGGAAGTAGACCGAGCCGGCCGAACTCATGCGAAAAATATCGCTGTCGGTGTTGTTGACCCACAGCAGCTGCTTGGCGCCTTCCACTTTGAGGTAGCTGGGTTTGCCTCGCAACAGAATCAGTTCGGCCGGCTCGAAGGAGACGAAGACCTTCGGCATCTTGCTGGCGCTCACCTGCTGACCCGGCAGGGTCGCTTTCACGTCTTTCCAATTCTCATCGGCAGGGAGCTTGTCGAAACTCGGGGGCAGTTTGCCGGCCGGTGTCCACGGGCCCTTCACGTCACTGGCCTTCATCCACATGCGATCGTTGCGAAGGTAGTAGGTCTTGGATGGACCGTGCTCGAAGAGATCCCAGTTGGTGTTGACGGCCGACCGAAGATCGTTTTGCGGAATCGGTGACCAGATCGGCTCGCCGTCGATGTTGACCAGCACCGCCGGCGTCTCACTGAAGAAGATCGTCGGCGGATCGGCTTTCACGCCCTCCACATTCTTCGGGATGATCAGGCTCGTGTCGATGTTGGCGAGCACGCGGTCGAGCGCGATCACGCGCTCGTCGAGCGGGACCGAGGTGGAGATCTCCGAGACGACGGTCTTCACCGCGTCACGCTGGAGGGTGGGGAAGTTGGACTGCCCGATCTTGAAGTCCGAGAAGCTCACCAGCCGCTCGTCGACGGCCACTTTGGTCTCGGACTCGACACTGATCGTACCGAGGGCAGCTTGCTTCGCACCCTTCGAGGTGTATGAGACAGCGGCGTACAGGGTTGCGTGTTTCTGGTCGGTCCAGCTCGCCACCTGCGGTTGGTAGATCAGAAGGGCAGCGCCACTCGACGTCGTGTAGGTGCGCGGCCACCCGCCGTCAGGAGCCGCCGGAGTCGTCGCGGACGCTGCCGGCGTCTTCGCTGCCGGTGTCGTTGCTGCTGGCGCCTTCACTGCCGGTGCCTTCGTCGCCGGTGCCTGCGCGGCGACGAGCGGCGCGACCGATGGCGAGAGCATGCCGATGATCGTGAGCGAGGCAACGCGCGCCCCGAAGCGGCCGCGGGCAAAGACGTGTGTTGTTGACATATCGTGGACGCTCATGAGTGGCTACGACGATTTGCGGGTGATGTTGGTGAGTGCGATCGGCTCCTCGGCATAGTCGTCGAGCAGCACGCCGCCGTCGCCGTTGGGACGCACGCGCGCGGCAGCCGCCATCGTCCCGCGTGCCCGCCCCGTTGCATCCAGCTGAATCTGCAGCACCGCCACTTCGAATCCGGCCCGCGGCTTGGCCTCGCCGGCGCGCGACGTGCCGACAAAGAACACGGGCCGGTCGGTGACGACGATGATCGTTCGGTTGCCGGCCTCGACTGTCTCGCGCGCATACCGGATCGTGTACGGCTGGCCATCGCCGAGCACGAGCTGCCCGACCTCGGGTGCGTTGCGGAGTGCCGTAAGAAAGCGCGGGTATCCACCGAGGCGAAGCGCCTCTTCCACGGTCTTGCGATCGAAGTCGGGCGTGTAGCGTGTCACGCGAACTTCAAGCGCACCCGAGATGGCGCTCTTGGCAGTCTTCGCGCTCGCAGTGGCGTTGAAGATCTCTGGCGCACCGGTCGTCGGACGAGCCGACTGCGCAACAACTTCGGAGTGCGCGGCAAAGAGCAGACCGATCAACAGAATCTGCGTGGTGCGCACGGCCTCTCCTGTCCGGTCTATTTGCTTCGCTTCCATCGGCCAATCGACAGCGGCGCGCCGGCGTCGTCACGCGTCGTCAGCGTGAGCTCGTCAGCGGTGATCTCCCAGTGCCGCGGTCGATCCGGGGCGAGCGGGCCGCTGGCCGACGACACCAGGGGAGGTTTCCCATCAAGGAAATAGGTCAGCGTGTGGTTCTGCAGATCGATGGCGGTGCGGCCATCAGTGGAGATGACGCCATCTCGGATATCTATTCCCGCGGCGCGCAGCAGATCCGACGACGCCTGGTCGGCGTTGATTTCCATCCGCATGTTGCCGAAGTCGTCGTAGTTCAGGGCTCCGGAGCCCTTGAGAAAGATGGGCTCCTTGCCAGGTGGACGCACCTCGAACGACTCGAGGGCCCAGCGGCCTTCCAGAAACTTACGCGCCTCGGCGAGGCTCCCGGGACCGCTGTCGATCCGTCCGACAGGGAGCGGCTTCTGACGCGGCGCCCCTGCGCACGCGGCCGCCGCGACGAGCAGCAGTCCCACGACCGCCGCTCGCCACAGCGGTGGCGGCGTGGACGACAGTGACCCCGTGCTTCGTGAAACCACTCGCCCATCGCATCGCGTGATTCGCATGCGCATACGCTTGGCAAGGAGCGGACCAAATCCGCAAACCGGGACGAGGGTGCGAATGGCTGAAAATCTGAGGGAGTGAGCGACTCGCGGCCGGCCTCAGCGGCCGTGACCGAGGAGGGTCACAACATGCAGTGAGTGCGCGTCAGCCGGAGGTGGCGAATCGTCCGGACCGGCCAGCGCTGTCGTTCGGCCGTTTCGCAACAATCGGCACTTGGACGCGTACCCGCGTACCTTCGTTCAGGGCTGTGACGATGCTGACGGTGCCCCCTGCCAGCCTGGCGCGTTCGGTGATGCTGATCAACCCGAGGCCCGTGCCGCTCTTGCGCGTGTCCACGTCGAACCCGCTGCCGTCGTCGACGATAGTGATCTCGGCGCTGTCGGCGGTGCGCACCAGCCGGACTTCGGCGTGGCTGGCGTGAGCATGTTTGACGACGTTGTGCAGCGCTTCCTGGGCGATCCGGAACAAGCACAGCGCCGCCTCCGGGTCGAGGGATTCGAAATCTCCCTCGGCGGTGCAGGTGACGGCGACTGCCGGGGAGAGTCCGTTGCTATAGTCGGTCAGCGCAGCGGTCAGTCCCGCATGTCGGAGCACGTCGGGATGCAGGTCGTGCGACAGGTTGCGGACGCTCTCCGCGAGACCGTTCGTGCGCTCTTGCAGCGCTGAGATCTCACGTTGCAGGTCGGCGCTGTTCGGATTCGCGGCGGCGCGTCGCTTGACGCCGTTGAGCGCGATGGACAATGCGGCCAGTTGCTGGCTCACATCGTCGTGCAGATCGCGCGCGAGCCGGCTACGCTCCACTTCCTGGGCCGCGATCATCCGTCCGGCGAGATCTCGCAGATGCCGCGTCAAGTCCTCTCGCTCGCGCTCGGCGCGCTTTCTCGCGCTCACGTCGGTGACGGCAAGAAGCACGAACTCGCCCTCGGACGTGTGAAAGGGACTGAATCCAATCTCAACTGGGATCGCTGCGCCGTCCTTGCGGACGCCTGTCAGTTCACGACTTCCACGAGCGGACAGGACGCCGCCCTCCGGGCCGAGGCCACGCTGACCCTCCGGCTCCAGGTGTAAGCGCTCGAGAATCAGCATCTGCACGGATTTTTTGAGCAGTTCCTCGCGTCGATACCAGAACAAGGCCTCGACGTGGACGTTGACCAGCACGATAGTGGCGGTGCGGTCGACCATGATCATTCCGGTCGTGGAGGTCTCGAGCGCGAGACGCAACAGGTCAACCGCATGCCTGCGCTCGGTGATGTCGACCGACGTACCGACCATGCGGTACGGCGTGCCATCCGCGCGTCTCATCACCGATCCATGCGACATGAACCACCGATGACTGCCGTCCTTGTGCACCATTCGATGCTCGATCTCGAAGACGTCCGTTTTGACGGCGATGGCATCGAGCGCTGCGGTCATCACGGCATTGGTATCTTCGGGATGAACCCGCGCGCTCCAGTCTTCCACGCGGTTCGGGATCTCGGCGTCCTCGAAGCCGAGGAGAGCCTTGATCGTGGTGTCCACGTAGAGGTCGTTCGTGACGAGGTTGCGATCCCAGACGCCGACCGCACCTGCCGTCGTCGCCAACGCGTATCGCTGCGCGCTCTCGCGAAGGGCGGCTTCCGCCTGCTTGTGCTCCGTGACATCACGCACCAACGTGAGTATCTGGTCGTTGCTGGTGCGCGTCATCCGAGCCTCGAACTGCCGATTCCCGTTCGCCAGGTCCATGTCGTACTCGACGACGACCAACCCCGGTGCATCGGTTGCCTGTGCAAACGCCGGCCCAATTCGGTCGAGCAGTGCCGGCGTTAATACGTCACGCATGTTCTTGCCGAGGAACTGTTCAGGACGACGGAGCAGCAAACCGGGATCAGGTGAGTAGTAGTCCAGATAGACCCCGTCCGTCGTCTGAAGGAACATGAGATCTGGCATGGCACGCAGGATGGCGTGGCTGCGCGCCTCGCTCGCCTGAAGCTTTTCTACGAGCTGCGATGCGCGGAGCAGGTCGCGGCTCAACTCGTATCCCATCACCGCAACCAGGCCGAGGTACAGCCAGCTGAAGACGATCGGCCCCTGGATGTTGGCCCAGGCGACCAACACGGACCAACCGAATGAGGTGAGCAGGAAGAACCCGATGCTCCCGCCGACCATCAGTGCCTTCCGGCCATCGCCTCGTCGCCACGCGGTGAAACCGGCGTCGGCGACGAAGACGAGGATCAGCACTACGGAGAGCTGTCCCACCAGGATGACAGGATTGGGTCTGCCGCTGCGGATCGTGACGGATTCTCCGAGAAACTGGATCTGCCGTAGCGCGGTGACAGTCTGCTCGTTCAGAAACGTCAACAGCAGATAGAACACGCGGATGCTTGTGATGGTCCACGCTAGCCAAAGCCGGCCGGCACCGAGGTAGTACCAGACAAACCAGACGATCGACACAAGCCAAAAGAACAGGGGCACCTGCGCCGATCTGACCGCGGTCTGGAATTCCGCGGGCGTCTGCGCCCGAATCATCCACAATTCGCAACACGCGAAAACTGCGGTCGAGACGGCCGTGATCGAAAAGAGCAGAGTGGCCCACGCGGCGCGGTTCTTGTACCAGGCCAGCGCGTAAATCGCTGCCAGCGTGAGGCACGCCGATGCGATCATCGACCAAATGACGGTGACCCAACTCATGAACTCAACGTCCTGACTTCGATGAGGTCGGGTGCCACCGCCCGGTGAATGTACGGTGCCGACGAATCGGTGAATCGAGACGACACGGGGAGCGCATTTTACGCCCAGCAGACTGCGTGCAACGCGGATTCACCCTTCAAAATCTCCGCGGTTGCACAACATTCTCGATTCTCGCTACGAGGATGGCTCGAGCCGAATGGTTGAGTTTTGGAGCGCGTCACCGCCCGTCGTGAGACTGTTTCCCGAGCCCTCAGCGTTTCGAGGAAGCTGGGTACTTCTCGAACATCGCCGCCACCACCTTGTTGATCGTGGCTTCGATCGTCGCTATATCTCTCTCGATCGGAGTGTCCGTGCGCACGCGGAAGAGCACCTCACTACTGGTGGCGTCGTGCAAATCAACAACGAGCGTACCGACGGCGTACTCACGTGCGGCAGCGTCCTTCGGAGCGTTCTTCGTGTTCTTCACCTCCACGTCGGTTCGACCGAGGCTGGCGTAGGAGGCCGTCACGTCGCTCGGCCCCGAGGGAAGTTTCATGAAGCCGCGCGCGCCCAACTCGCGATCGACAGCGGCGACGATCATGGCATCAACGCTCTTGTTGAACGATGGACTCCCTTTGGTCCACACATAGGTTTTGGCCTTGGCCAACGCCGCCGGCTTGGACGTCTTGACCGAAACGCCATACTTCGTCTGTCCGACTGCCGCGAGCGGGCTGGCAACCAACCACACACAGACAAGGATGAAAGAGGCGCGTGATATTCGCATCCGAGGACTCCCCGCAAGGAGTGCGCCAGCTGGAATCGGAACAAATCACCAACTGGGCGGCGGACAGAGGGCGTCGGTGCGACCAGCGGTGACCACGGGCCGTCATCATTCACTCGACTTCCCGACGCCTGCCTTTGCCGCATCGCGCCGCTGCGTCTGCTCGGCCAGCAGGCGGTAGGCGACGTAGTACTTGAAGATGTTGCTGACGTAGGTGACCGTCTCGCGTCCGATTCGCTCCGAGGCGACGCGTTCGACGTTTCCGAACCAGACGTTGGGATTGAGACCTCGCTTTTCCGTCTCGCGGCGCAGCTGTCTGAGGCGTCCAGGTCCGGCGTTGTACGCCGCGAACGTCATCAGGCCCTTGTTCAGGTCGTCCATGGGTTCATTCGCGAAGTACTGATCCATCATGAACCGCATGTACTTCACGCCCGCGTGAATGTTGGAATCGACCTTGGTAATATCGCCGACGTTCAATTCCTTCGCGGTTGGCGGCATGACCTGCATCACACCGATCGCACCCACTGTGCTCTTCGCATTCTGGTCCAGCGTCGACTCCTGATAGCCCTGCGCGGCCATCAGCAGATAATCGAGGTTGTACTGCGCCCCGTACTTCTTGAACAGGGCGACCACGTCCTGCAACTTCTTGCGTTCGGTTTCGGCCGCCGCGTTCTTCGCGTACTTGACGCTCTCGAGATAGCGACGTTCGATCACGTTTCGAAAGGCGTCGCTCTCGCCGTGCTTGCGGATCCACGCATTGACGACGCTTCGAAGCTTGGGATTGTCCTTGCGAAACGCCACGGCCAAGGTGCCGCCTGAGCGCACCGTGAGGTCACGGTGCACTGTGATCTTGGTAAACACCTTGCTCCAGAAGTCGGCCAGGTAGTCGTCCACTACCGTAATCGGAGCGAGGCCGGCGTTGACCATCTCGAGCACGTCATCATCCTCCAAGACCTCGGGTGCGTCCTTGATGACGACCGCGGGTTTGCCGCGCACCTTCAACTGCTCGTTCACGGCGGCGAGGCTCTCCGCGTAGATGCTGCCCTTGCGGACGAAGACGGCCTGATCGGCGAGATCATCAAGCGTGACGATGGCTGGTGCGCCTGGGCCTGTCACCACCACCTCGCTGACGTTGGTGCGCGTCGGTTCCGAGAACGCGACGAGCGTCTCCCGCTCGGGCGTGACGGTGACCATGGCCGCAACCATGTCGACCTTGCCGCTCGTGAGTGCGGCGTACAGCTGATCGCGTGACATCGGCACGATCGCGATGTGCACCTTGAGATTGCCGGTCTTCAAGTCGGTGTTCAAATCGCTCTCGAGGCGCTTCAACAACTCGAACGTCAGGCCCCGCTCCTGTCCCTTGTCGATGAAATAGTGCGTGCGATTGAACGTCACGGCCACGCGAATGGCGCGGCGCGCGACGAGCGCGTCGAAATCGCCAGTGAACGGCGCGCCCAACGCGTTTCGCACGCTTTCGGGAAGCGCGTCGTACGGCGAGGCCGTTTGCGGGATGGGCGTCTCAGCGGCGGGCGGCGTCGGGGCGGGTGCCGCCGGCGGGGACTCTTTGTAATCTGCGCAGGCGATCGCGCCTACGACAGCCACCAGGGCGGCCGCGTATTTCGTGAGTGACGTAGCCTTCATGGTCGCGAGGCTTCCGCAATTGGCGTGCCGCGCGACGCTCGATCCGCCCGGGCAAGGCTACTTCACGGGCGCGGGATCATTTGAACGTCATGGATAGGCCGACGAGATCCACACTGGAGCCGACGAAGCTCTCGGCACTTCCCAGGAGCCACGCCTTGGCGAGGTTCAAGTGAAGCGTGCCCTGACGATGGCTGCCCGGCAATTTGACGTCAACCAGCCGGTAGCTGAGACCCAGATCGGTGGCGGGTCGCCAGGCGCGCGTGCCGTCAGGTGTGGCGACGTTCAAGAGAATGGCTCCTGGCGCGACGAACATCTGCCAGCGGCCAACGACTTTGAGCGTGGCGTGGAGGCCAATCACGCCATAGCCCACAGGCGCGTTCGGCGCCATCCACAGCGCGTCGACGTGAATGTGGTTCCACCACGTCGTATGTGTGACTTCTTCGTTCGCGGTACGTGCGGCGAGGAGTCGCGCTCTGATTTGAGCGGTGGCATAGTCATCCTGCCACGCGATCAACAGACGGCACGCGTCCGCACGCGTGCCCGCGATCTCTGCGAGCTCGCGGCACTCGTCGAATAACCAGGCCGGTGGGTCCGGCCTTGTTCTGCGATTTCGAGCGCCGAACCAGCCGGGTTCTTGCCTGCCTCGCCAGTGGTCCTCCCACTCCTTCCATTCGGTGTAGTCGCGCATCCATTGCTGCACGGCGGCGGTGCGCTGTGCCTGGTCCGATGGATTCTCGATGGCGAGAGAGATTTCAGGAACGATGATCTCGCGCAGGAGTGGAATCGTTGTTGCGGGCAGCACATCCGCTGTGCTGCTTGTTTGCGCTGAGCTCGGGGTATGCGCAGTTAGAGTCACCCCGATGGCGATCACAATCGGAAGCGCGCGTCTATAAGCCATCGCTACTAACGGAGAGCACAACAAGGAACGCTGTGAACGCAACCCGTGGCCACGTGGCCCGGATACGTAACGTGGAAACGGACTCCGGACGGACGATAGCTGAAAGCTACAGGCAGGACCTCGCACTGTCAAGCGCTGTCGTTGTCTGCTGTTACGTCCGTATGGCTGACGTGGCTCGTCGTAGCGCGCGCTTGCTTCGCGTGTTTCGTGTTGTGACAAACACCTCTGGCATAGAGCTATCTTTGTGTGCAGAACTAAAACCTGTGTGCTGATTCAAGACGAAATTCGTTGTAGTGAAATGACAGCGCCAATATAATTGGCGATCCACCCTATTGCTACGACGCTCTTAAGCGGGTTTGCCATGCGCATGATGCCGTTCCAAATTCCTATCTGAATGACTGGAGCGAGCAGGCTGTCCACCGATGTCGACAAGGGCTGTAGTGAAGGCGTGTACCGAATGCGACGGTCGTCGATACGCGGCGATCTGATCACTGCGTCATTCGAGTGTGCCCATGCGCCGATACACCGTCCTCGTTGCCGATGACCATGCCATCGTCAAGGAAGGTCTCGTCGTTCTGCTCAAAGAGTACGACTTCGATGTGGTCGGCGCGGCGGGTGACGGCCACGAGCTCATCGCCGCAGCGAAGCGGCTTCGACCCGATCTGATCGTCACCGACTTGTCGATGCCGGGGATGAGCGGCATCGACGTCTTGGCTCGGCTGAAAGCGGAGCATATCGACAGCAAGGTCATCGTGCTCACGATGCACAACGATGCGGAGATGGCCACGCGGGCGCTTCGCGCCGGAGCCTCCGCCTTTCTGCTGAAACATGCGGCCGGCCAGGAACTGTTGAACGCCATTCAGCAAGCCCTCGAGGGTCGGACGTACCTCACGCCGGCGCTGACGAAGGAAGTGCTCGAACGGATGGCGACCTCCTCGGAGCCGTCTGAGCCGCAGTTGACGGCGCGACAACGAGATGTGCTGCGACTGATTCTGGAAGGCCTGCGCATGAAAGAGATTGGGGAGGCCTTGCAGCTGTCCGCGCGAACGGTCGAAACACACAAATATCAAATGATGCAGATACTCGGCGTCGACTCGACGGCCGAACTCGTCAAGTACGCGATCGAGCATCATTTAATCGACAACTGACGGTCGCCGCTCACCACGCGAATTCTCCGCTCAGTAGTTTTTCGGGGCAGCGCCCGTAATTTCTCCGGCCGCGCCTCCGTAAGTGGGCGCTCTCCTGCCCGATCGGACCTCCATACACTCAGGCAGTTCCACGCACAAATGGGTTTTATGTCCCAGCCACGCCTTTTGCTTGCCGATGACAACGCGGAGACCGCGGAACTGTTGTGCGGTTTGCTCCAACCGGAGTTCGACGTGATCGAGCAGGTTCGAGACGGCCACGCGCTTGTCAACGCCTGCGAGCGGCTCTCTCCAGACGTGATCGTCAGCGACATCTCGATGCCTGGCCTCGACGGCATCACCGCCGCCAAGGTCATCCTCCACAAGAACCCGACCGCTCGGATCGTCTTCGTGACGGTTCACTGCGAGCCGATCATGGTGGAGCGTGGCTTCGAGGCGGGCGCGCTGGCATACGTGCTGAAGTGCGCCGCCGGCGACGAGCTCATAGGCGCAGTCCGTTCGGCGATGCGTGGCGAACGTTACGTCAGTCAGTGGTCGGGATTCTCCAGAACGTCCTGAGAGGCTTTATGTCTATCCTGAATATGTCGTCGTCACGCCCCCTCCCCGAGACGGAGCTCGAGCTCATCACGCAGATCGCGGTGACGCTCTCAGGACAGTTGACGCGGGTCAACTTCGAGGACATTTCCGGCGCGATTGCCGAAGCCGTCCAACGGATCGCCGAGTCGACGCGAGCCGAGATCTGTCAGCTCCTCGAGTTCAACGAGGTGGGCACCCTGGCCCGGGTGCACGTGCCGGCGAGAATCGCGACGACGCATGACGGACCGCCGCAGACGCGAGTGCTCGAAGATTGGCTGGTCGCGCGCCTCGCGCGTGGCGAAGTGGTGGCCATCTCGCGGCGCGAAGATCTTCCACGTGAAGCCGCGGCCATGCCAGGCCAGACGGGCGTCCGCTCCATTCTGGGAGTGCCGGCATCGGTCGCCGGGCGAGTGGTCTGCGCGCTGGTGATCGATAACGGGCGGTTATCGCGGCGATGGCCGGAGCCACTCGTCGAGCGTCTGCAGCTCGCATCGGAGATCCTCGGTGCCGCGTTGCAGCGCTGCCGGCAGGAGAACGCGCTGCGCTCCAGCGTCGCCGAGATTGAGCGGCTGAATGCCCGACTCGAAGCGGACAACGTCTATCTGAAAGAAGAGATCAAGAACTACCACGACTTCGACGACATCGTCGGTGAGAGCGTGGCGCTGCGGCTGGCGTTAGCGCGCCTCTCGCAGGTCGCGCCCACGAACTCGAGCGTGTTGCTGACCGGGCCGACCGGCACCGGCAAGGAGTTGTTCGCGCGCGCGCTCCACGAACGCAGCCGGCGGAGTGCGCGCCCGCTCGTGCGAGTCAATTGCGCCGCGCTTCCGCCGACGCTCGTCGAGAGCGAACTATTCGGCCATGAGAGAGGCGCATTCACTGGCGCTGTGGCCATGCGGCAGGGGCGCTTCGAGCTGGCCGACGGCGGAACGATCTTCTTGGACGAGATCGGTGATCTCCCACCGGAGATTCAGGTGAAGTTTCTTCGCGTGTTGCAGGAGGGGGAATTCGAGCGCGTCGGATCCTCACGTTCGAAGCGAGTCGATGTACGTGTGATCGCCGCCACTCATCACAACCTCGAACAGGCGGTCACGGAGGGGCGCTTCCGGGCAGACTTGTATTACCGCTTGAGTGTGTATCCGGTCCATCTGCCGTCCCTGCAGGAGCGCGCCGACGACATTCCTCGTCTCACGTGGTTCTTCATCCACCGTCACCAGCGCACACTCGGACGACATATCACGAAAGTGCCGCAGTCCCTGATCGACGCATTGCAACAGTACTCGTGGCCGGGCAATGTGCGCGAACTCGAGAACGTCGTCGAGCGCGCGATGATCGCTTCCGATGGTGACACGCTGCAACTCGATGCTCCGCTGGCGCTCAGCCCTCGGAGTGGCGCGCAGACTGTGCTGTCGGACAATCTCAACGAAGTGCAGCGCGCCCACATCGCGAACGTCCTCGAGCGCTGCGGCTGGCGAATCAACGGGACGGGCAATACGGCGGAGCGCCTCGGCATCCATCCCAACACGCTGCGATTCCGGATGAAGAAGCTCGGTGTGGTCTGTCCTGATGGGAGAGGGCGGCACCAGAAGCTCGCGGGGAGCGCGACGGCCTGATACGGCGTTCGGTCCGAGCGCGCGCTGACCGACGTCGGTCAGCGCGCCACGTGCCTGGCGATTTTCACTTGCCTGGTTATTTTCCCTTCGACCGGCCGGTCTTGGGTGGCGCAACACTCAGCGTCCGTTCCGTCTGCGAGTCGAGCTTCAACTGAAGATAGCCGGGCGCGCTCACCAGTGTCGCGCCCTGGCGTCGTAGTCGCTGAAGCGCCTCGATGCCCGCGTCATCGGCGGACACGAGGTCTGCGAGATCGAGCTCGATGGGACGCGCGATCGCGCAGGCTTCGAGCAGTTCCGGGACCTGCGCGACGCTCAACCGGCCGGCCAGTCGAACCAGCCGTCGATCGGTCTGCTGAACGACACCAATCCAGCAATCCACGACGGAGTCTGAGGCAAGACATACGCCACGACGCACCGAGTGCGAACGCGACTGCCACGCCTCTTCGGCCGCGGAATCCTAATGAGTCTTCTCGAACGCTGCGCCGGTGCCAGCGTTTCCAGACCGTTCTCACCGCCCGTAGTGATTTGGTCTCAACACGTTGAATGCAGTCACTCGACATCGCTGCACACTCGCTCGTGCTCTGCGCACGGAGGCCTGCGGTGGTACGCCGCTTGCCCTTCGCTCCGTTCAGTCACATGAAACGCGCTGTGTCAGTGTGGTCCGGCCCGTGCGCGCTTCTCGGACTTCTCGCCCTGCTGTCAGCGTTCGAAAGCGTGGCCCGCGCCCAGGACCTGGTGCCGGGCGCATACACGCCCGCGCCCGCGAGGATCAGCATCTTGACCGTCACCACCGTGTTCAATCACGGCGCCACCGCCTTCGATGCGTCGCTCCCGGTCGAGGATGCGAGCGCGACCGTGGGACTGGCGGCGGTGGGGATCAACCGCACACTGAATCTTGCCGGGCGTTTCGCCAGCGTCGGCGTGGGCGTGCCGTTGGTGCGCGGTCATGTCGAAGGGCGGGTGCTCCAGCAGTTCCAAGCGGCGACTCGGTTTGGGCTCGGCGATCTGACGGGCCGCATCGCGGTCAATGTGTACGGCGCACCGGCGATGACGCTCCGGGAATTTGCCGCCTATCGCCCAACGACCATTGTCGGCGTCAGCCTTGGCGTGGCGGCGCCCGTGGGTCAGTACGATTCGAATAAGTACATGAATCTCGGCACAAACCGGTGGTCGTTCAAGCCCGAGGTCGGGATCTCACGCACACGAAGCCAGTGGACGTTCGAAGGGGACATCGGCGCGGTGTTCTTCACCGAAAACTCGAGTTTCGTGAACGACGGGACGCGTCAACAGGCGCCGATCGTGGCGCTCCAGGGGCACCTTATCCGCGCGATCCGCCCTGGCTTCTGGGTGGCGGCGGACGGCAACTACTGGAAAGGCGGACGGGTGACGACCAATGGCATACGCGCAACCCAGGAGCAGGAGAACTCACGGCTCGGGGTCACGCTCGCCGTCCCGATACAGAGGCAGCAGGTGAGGGTCTCGTACAGCTTTGGCGCATACACCACGATCGGCGGCGACTTCCACTCGATCGGGATGTCGTATTCCTACGTATGGGCCGCTCGCCACTGACGAGAGTCTTCGCCGGGTGGCCGTACTGCGTTGGACGTGCGGACTGAAGGAGGATTCCCGGACTGAGCAAGCGCCGCATGCGATGGGCCGTCGCAGACGGCGTCGATCAGAAGAAGGCCGGACGTGGCGGCACGAGCGAGTTACTTCTTAGACGATTCGGCGGCGATCAACACCGCATCAGTCCAGGTCATATCGAGCCGATCGCCGACTTTCAATTGCGCGAACGCTTTCTTGTCGGCGACTCTGCGGCTGTATTTGTAGCCGTTGGGTCCCGTGACGGTGACCGACATTGTCTGGGGATCCATCTCCACTACCGTGGCCGTGATGGTTCTCTGTGCGGCAGCTGTCGCCGCGGGCTGTGCTCCCTCGCCCCGAGTGAGCGCCGCCGTATCCAGGTCCACCGCAGCCTCGCCCGGCTTCTTCAAGCGGATCACGACATTCGAGTAGTAGCGCGCCGTGATCTTGTCGCCCACCTTCAGTTCAGAGAACCGCTTCACTTCGGCAGGAACCTGCATCGTCTCGTAGATCCCCTTGTCGTCCTTGACAGTCATCGTTCTGGTGCCCTGGTCAATCGCCTCGATCGTCGCCGTCACCGACGCGGACTCTCCTTGCAACGTCTTCACCTGGGCGTTGACGAAATCGCCAGTCTTGAGAGCGATCAGCATCAAACCAAACAGCCCAATCATCACCACCGTGTGCAGCGTCTTCATGCGTCCTCCTCGTCCATGTCGCGTGGGGGCGGTCTCTACCCGAGCGGGACCAGCGTCGCACTGAGTCCCACGTTTCCTGGTGCGATCGCCGGCGCCACGTGCACGCCGTATCGCCCCTTCTTCAAAAGTACGGTTCGTGCACCGGCGATCCCCATCGCCGCGCCGAACGTCACGTCGCTCAAATAGTGCTTGTTGTCGTGCACGCGGGCCGCTGCGATGTATGTCGCTCCGAGATACGCCGGTACCGCGGCCTTCCACCCGTAGTGGCGGGTCAAAACCGCCGCCGCGGCAAAACCGCCGGCGGCGTGGCCCGATGGAAAGGACACGCCATTGCTCTGGTCGGGACGCTCACGCCGCACCGAGTACTTGAGCCCCTGGACCCAGAGCTGCGACACGATCTGCCCGCGGAGCAGATCGGCGCCGACGACGGCGAGGTGTGGGTGCCCAGACATTCGGCCGACGCCATAGACGGCAAACGATCCGCCGAGCATCACCGCAAACGCGCCGTACTTGCTCCCCGGTTCGAAGGCGCTGTTCAACTGTGGGTTGATTGCCAACTCGGTCGCGAGGTCGGTGTCCCAGATGTGCGCGACCAGCGCCGCCCCACCTCCCACCGACAGCACGACGGCCGTGTCCAACGACACGTACCGCCACAGATCGCGTGGCACCTCGCTGAACAGCGCGCCGAACGACGGAGCCTGCGCCGGTTCGACGACATGACCGGCAGGCACTTCGGTGGTCCCGCCGCCTTGTTCATCGGCGGCGAGAGCGCGCGACAACGAACTGAGCATGCACAATACGGCGCCACAACACAGTGCGGCGCGAGCGGCTGTACCTCGAGGTGCCACGTGAGTCCCAGATCCGGCTTGTGCAAGACACGGACCCGGCTGATACCGTCGACGACGGCACGATCGTCCAAGGAAGTGCGCGATTCGTGCGCCGCTTCTTGCTGATCGAGACCCCGCTCACGACATGCAGTGATCGCGGACCACGGGAAACCTGTGACGCGTGGAAACGCTCCAAAACGCGTCGCAGCGAATCACGCGCGCCGCCCGCTCCGCGGCCCCGCTCTTGCGGAGTGAGGTCGTGAGTGAAATGACGGGCCCCTCGTCGTGGCAGGTCGGTGTCGTGGGAGCCGCGCTCAGTCTGCTTCTGCTTCAGCGGGTGGAGGCGCAATCTGCGAAGGCAGAGCGTCCGCAGGGTACGACTGCGGAGCAAAGCCAGCCCGCAGAAGATCCCTTCGGTCGCAGCACTCCGCACGGGACAGTCGTCGGCTTGATGACGGCGGCTGAACACGGGGACCTCGATCGCGCCGCCGAGTATCTGGATTCCAGGCTCAAGCCCGCAGACCGGCAAGAGTTGGCCCGGCAACTGTGGGTCGTACTGGATCGCCACCTCGTCACGAGCCTCAGTCGCGTCAGCGACAAACCGGACGGGGATGACAACGATGGCCGCGTCAACCGGGACCGTCTTGGTTCTGTCGAAAGCCCGTCCGGAAGTGTCGAGTTGTTCTTGGACCGCGTGCGGCGAGGCGAAAACTCGATCTGGTTGTTCTCGCCGAGCACGTTGCAGGAGATCCCGCGGCTCTACGATGAAGTCCACCCGTTGTGGATCGAGCGGTATGTACCGCAGTGGCTGAGCACGACTCAATTGCTGTCGCTCCCACTCTATCGATGGATCCTCATCCTGCTCTTCATTCCCCTGCTCTTCGTGGTCGCCGCGCTGTGCACGCGTGCGTTTTCGGCTCTGCTCGGTCCATTGATCACCCGGCTGACGCGAGAAACGGACCACCGCACGGTGGCCAGCGTGGGGCCATTGCGCTTGCTGGTTCTCTCGGCGTTCTTCTATATCGCGTCGCTCGTCGGCCTCAGCCTGAACACGCGATCCTTTTGGAGTCGTGTGGCCCTGACCTTGGCGGTCATTGCTGTGGCCTGGCTCCTGTTACGCCTGGTGGACGTTGTGGCTGCGGTGAGTCTCAAGCGCCTGCAACGAGTCCACCGGTCTGGAGACGTGGCGCTGGTGCGCTTGATCAGTCGCCTGTTGAAGGCGACCACGACGATCGTGGCGGCCCTCATGCTCCTCTATCTCTCGGATGTCGACCTCACGGCCGCGCTCACTGGGCTGGGCGTCGGCGGGCTCGCGATTGGCTTCGGCGCACAGAAGACGATCGAGAACCTGTTCGGCGGCATCATGGTGATTTCAGACAAGCCGGTGAACGTGGGGGATGCGTGCAAGGTGGGAGATGTCGTTGGAACGGTCGAAGATATTGGCATCCGTTCCACGCGTATCCGGACGTTGGATCGCACCGTGGTGTCCGTGCCCAACGGTGTACTGGCGGCCATGATCCTGGAAAACTTCGCCATGCGTGACCGCATGCGGTTTCACCACACGGTCGCACTGGGGCGCCAGACGACCGCAGAGCAGTTGCGTGATGTGCTGGCCCGGATCCGCCGGCTGCTCGATGCCTATCCCAAGGTCGAGTCCTCGTCGGCGCGCACCCGTTTTATCAAGTTCAGTGGCGCGTCGCTTGACATCGAGGTCTTCGCCTACGTGCTCGAGAGCGAGCTGGCCGCGTTCCTGGCCATTCAGGAAGACCTCCTGCTCGGGATCATCGACATCATCGATGCCTGTGGTGCCTCGGTTGCCGCTCCCGCCCCTGCAGCGCCTGTTGCGCAGGGGCGAGCGGTCACGATCTAGCTCTTCTTCCCCTTCGTCCGTTCCACCATCAAGGTGGCCTCGACCTCATCGCGTTGCAGCTCCAGGTCTTTCGCCTCGATGCGCCCGAAGAGATCAAGCAGCGTGGCAACCGTACCGGTCCACCCCGTCTGGTGGCTGGCGCCGAGCCCCGCTCCGTTGTCGCCGTGGAAGTATTCGTAGAAGAGAATCAGATCGCGCCAGTGCGGATCGTCCTGGAACTTCGCCGTTCCTCCGTAGACTGGCCGATGCCCGTTCGCGTTGCGCAGGAACGTATTCGCGAGCCTGCGGGAAATCTCCTCCGCGATCTCGAACAGCGTCATGGACTGCCCCGAACCGGTCGGACATTGCACCTTGAACTCGTTCCCGTAGAAGCTGTACAGGTTCAAGAGCGCACGGATCAGGAGCACGTTGACCGGCATCCAGACAGGGCCCCGCCAGTTGGAGTTGCCGCCGAACATGCCCGTGTCCGATTCTCCAGGCAGGTAGGTGACTCTGTATTCTTGACCACCGGTGTGAAACACGAACGGATGCTCCAGGTGGTGGCGGGAGAGCGCGCGAATACCGTGTGGTCCGAGAAACTCCTTCTCGTCGAGCAGGTAGGCGAGCACGCGCTCCAATTTCTGCTTGTTGAGGAGCGCAAGCAGACGCCGGCGGTTGTAGCCGATGAACCCGTCAGTGGTGGGCGCCACTTGGGACGCCAACTCGGGATGGCGTTCGCGGAACTGGGCGACCATCGCCATCAGCTTCGGGTGCCGCTCGACGGTACTGGCTTCAAACACGGTTGACGCGCACAGCGGCAGAAGTCCGACCATCGACCGCACCTTCAGGCGCATCGCCTGTCCGTCGGGGAGCCTGAGCAGATCGTAAAAGAACCCGTCCTGCTCATCCCACATCTCGTCGTGATGCTCGCCCCGGCGGTCCATCGCATAGGCGATCCACATGAAGTGCTGGATGAACTTGAAGGCGACCTCTTCGTACTTCTCGTCGTGATCGGCGAGCACGAGGGCGATCTCGAGCATGTTCTGGCAATAGAACGCCATCCACGCCGTCCCGTCCGCCTGCTCGAGGGAGCCGCCCGTGGGGAGCGGCGCGCTGCGGTCGAAGATGCCGATGTTGTCGAGGCCGAGGAACCCGCCGGCAAACACGTTGCGCCCGGACGGATCTTTCCGATTGACCCACCAGTTGAAATTCAGCATCAAGCCTTGGAACGCCTGTTCCAGGAAGCGACGGTCCGCTCGCCCGAGATTACGCTCCATCTTGTACAAATAAAGCGTCGCCCATGCGTGCACTGGCGGATTCACATCGCTGAAGTTCCACTCGTACGCGGGAATCTGTCCGTTGGGGTGCGCATAAAGACTGCGGAGCATGAGCAGGAGCTGCTCCTTGGCGAAGTCGAAATCCACCAGGGACAATGAAATCGTGTGGAACGCCAGGTCCCACGCCGCGTACCACGGGTATTCCCACTTGTCCGGCATCGAGATCACGTCGGCGTTGAGCATGTGAAACCATTCGGTGTTTCGCACGCCGCCCCGGGCGGATTCGAGCAGCGGATGGCTTTTCTTCTCACGCAGCCACTTCTCGAGGTCGTAGTAGTAGAACTGCTTGCTCCAGAGCATGCCGGCCAACGCCTGGCGATGCACGTGCCGTTCGTCCTCGTTCAGCGACGTCGGCGCAATGCGATCGTAGAATTCGTCCGCGTCAGCGATGCGGCTCTTGAACGTCTTGTCGAAGCCACCGAAGGCGTCGTCGACTTTGAAACCTCCGAACGCGGCGTCAACCTCCGCGGCCGCAAGGCGCAAACTGATGGTCCGGCTTCCGCGAGCGGGTACGTCGAGGACATAGTGGGCCGCGGCCTTGGTCCCGGTCTTTGCGGGGTTGACCGCGTTGCCGCAGCCCGAGATGACGTACTCGTGAAACGCATCTTTGACGTACGGTGACGCGTTGGGCTGGCCCCAGAGTCGGGATGCGTTGCTCTCGTTTTCGGTGAAGAGCAGTTCCGGGGCTCCATCGCAGAACAGCCAGTATTCGCCGAGTGCGGGGTGTGTGGCCTGAATGACACCGGGTCCCACCTCGTGGAGCGAAGGCTTCGGCTGATTCGCGTCCCACGACCAGGTGTTGCGGAACCAGAGCGTCGGCACCACGCGAAGCCGGGCTGCTTCGGGGCCGCGATTGTGCACGGTGATGCGGACGAGGACGTCTTCGGGGCTTGCCTTCGCGTATTCCACGAACACGTCGAAGTAGCGGTCGTCATCGAAGGCGCCGGTATCGAGCAGTTCGTACTCGAACTCGTTCCGCGATCGGTGTCGGTTCGTGTCGATCAGGTCCCGGTACGGAAACTCCCGCTGCGGGTACTTGTACAGATACTTCATGTACGAGTGAGTGGGTGTGCTATCGATGTAGAAGTAGTACTCCTTGACGTCTTCGCCGTGATTGGCTTCGCTGTTAGTGAGTCCGAACAGCCGCTCTTTCAGAATCGGGTCGCGCTCGTTCCACAACGCAAGGGCAAAGCACAGTTGCTGCTTGTCGTCGCACAGTCCTCCGAGCCCGTCTTCGCCCCATCGGTACGCCCGTGAGCGAGCCTGATCGTGGTTGAAGTAGTTCCAGGCATCGCCATTGTCGCTGTAGTCCTCACGGACCGTGCCCCACTGTCGTTCGCTGAGATAGGGCCCCCATTTCTTCCAGGGAATCCGCGCCTCGCGCGCGTCGTTCAATCGTTTCTGCTCAGTGACGTCTGCGTGTGCGCCCAAGGGATTCCTCCTTCGGAAGTGTCACCGCTGTGGTCGTGCGGCGTTCGCACTCGAGCAAAGAACGGGCCGGTCAATCACGATGGAGACGGCCGGAGGATTGCTTCAAAGAGCGAACAAATCACCCGCTCGTGCACGGGAACCGAGAGGATCGGTTGCAGGCTCACAACGGGCGGGAAAAGCGCCGCCCATTGGCTGCCGTTCGCCCGACTGCCGCGATCACAACGCGCTGGTCGCGACGCCGTAGGGCGGTGGTCACAGGAAGGAGTACTCCGATGTTTCGCAGCCGCGTTTTTCTGCTCCGCGTGCTCGCCGTATCTGGAGTCGTGGCTCTCAGCATGAGTACGACCTCAGCGCAAGTGGCGGTGCCCAAACCGCGCATTGCCAATCTCATCGTGAAGGTGGAGAACGGCGTCGACGAGTTCCGCAAGTACGCTGACAAGCGTGAGGACCGGGCCAAAGACACCGCCGAGAAGGCTCCCAAGGGAGGGCAGGCCCGTCGCGGGGCCACTGAATCTCAGAAGGAGCGAGCGAAGTCGACGAAGGATGAACTGGACGACGCGCTGGGTGAGTTGAATCGGTCGACCAACCGCCTCCGGCGGAAGTTCGATGCCACCGACGCCTGGATTGAAACCAAGGTCGAAGTGGAACGTGTGGTCGACGATGCGCGAAAGATCAATCAAGCATTGGCGCGTGGCAAGTATGGGAGCGAAGCCGATCGCCTGTGGGCGGTGCTCAGGTCGGCGATCAACGATCTCGCCGTGCCGTACGGCGTCGCGCGCCTTGGCGTGTGAGCACGCGTCCTCTTCGTACTGGCTGTCGGTCCGAGGGCCCTTTACTTCTTCTTTTCCTGGATGGTGATCGGCGAGCGGAGCTCGAATGCCACCACCGTTTCTGCCGGAATCACGGCGGCATCGCCACGCATCACCGCTCCCGCGCCGCCTCCGACGAGTGCACCAATCGCTGCGCCCTTTCCGCCACCTGCGATGGCGCCGACCGCCGCGCCTGCACCCGCCCCGATACCCACCTTTGCCGCATCCTTGCCTTTGCTGGCTGAGGCTTCAGAGCCAACCGGCGTCGTGACGATGTCCACTTTCTGGCCGTCGCTGGTCGTCAGACTTGTGAGTTCGAGTGTGAGACTGGCTTTTCCTTTGATGCGTCCGCCCTTATCCGCTTCGACGATGCGGCCGTCCATCTTGGCGCCCGCGGCCGCCACGACCCAGTCGTCGACCCTGATCGGCTCTTCCAGAATCGCGGAGAAAACGTCTCCGGTCTTGATCGTCTTTGTCGAGAGCTCGCGGGTTGTTCTGATCGTGAGCACCCGACCTGCATCCAGTTGAGCGACCCTGGGCTTCGGCGGTGCGGGCGGACGCGCCGGCGCGGGCGCCGGCAAAGGCGCGGGCGCGGCCGCGGGGCCGGGCGGCGATTGGGGTCGTGGCGCCGCATCCGGACGTGATGCCTGAGCGGACTGCGGGTTCTGCGGTGGCGCGCCTTGCCCAGGCGCTTCGGCCGGCGAGGCAGCAGGCGGTTGAGACGCTGGCGTAGAGCAGGCGGCGGCCGCAATTGCCATCGCTGCGATCGTCGACATCACAAGGCGTGTAGTTGTCGTTCTCAAGACGTCACCTCGATAATCCCGTGTGAACGGCGGAGTGCGCTCTTCGTCGTGGTGGATCCGCACGCGAAGTCTGACGACGCGAGGGCATGCGATCACCGCGGGCTGTGAGCCTCGATCGCGTTGCCCCTGTCTTCAGGTCATGCGGACGAAATTCACGAGAGGAGCAGCAATTTCAGGGCCGTGCGCGTCGCAGCACTAACGCCCCGATCACGCCGGAGATGATCGATGCGCTGAGAATTCCTACCTTCGCCGAATCGAGGAGAGCCGCATCGTCAAAGGCGAGCGTCGCGATGAACAGCGACATCGTGAAGCCGATGCCGGCCAACCAGGCGCATCCATGGAGTGCCAGCCAGCTGACCCCGTCTGGCAACGAGGCGAATCGCAGTCGAACGGCCGCAAGCGCGGCACATGTGATGCCGAGAGGTTTGCCGAGCGTCAATCCGACCAGGACGGCGAGCGTCACTCGTCCAGTGCGTACTCCAGTCAGTTCAACGCCCGCATTCGACAGCGCGAAGAGCGGCATTACCACAAAGGCCGAGAAGTGGTGAAGCGCATGCTCGAGCCGCAGCAACGGCGCCGTCACGCCCTCGCTCGCGCGTTCGAGTCCGAAGATCGCATCCTGCTGCCCCTTGCTGGTCAGCACGAGTCCATCGCCTGTCTCCGTGCGATCGAAAGAGTCGAGCAGGCTGCGAGCTCGTGCCGAGAACTCGCCGGCGTTGATTTGCGTCCGCGTTGGAATCGCAAAGGCGAGCAGCACGCCGGCGATGGTTGCATGCAGGCCCGACTGGTGAACGAAGTACCACAGCAGGAGCCCGAGAAAGAGGTAAGGCGCGAGCCGCCGGACTCGCAGGAGGTTCAGGGCGGCGAGCGACAACAGGATCAGACCGGCCCAGCCAAGCGCGGTCCACGTGACATCGCTGGTGTAGAAGAGCGCGATCACCAACACCGCTGCCACGTCGTCCACAATGGCCAGCGCTGCAAGGAACACCTTGAGTCCGCCGGGTGCACCGGGCGCGACGAGCGCCAGTGCGCCCAGGGCGAACGCGATGTCGGTGGCCATCGGGATCGCCCACCCACGTGACCCGACGCCTCCACCGTTCGCGATGAGATAAATGACGGTCGGGACGACGATGCCCCCGATTGCCCCTGCGATTGGCAAAGCCGCGTGGCGGGCTGATGCCAACTCCCCGGCAAGCACCTCACGTTTGATCTCCAGCCCGACCAGCAGGAAGAAGACCGCCATGAGCCCGTCGTTGATGAACTGATGCACCGTGAGCGACAGCACGTGCCCGCCGCCATCCACGGCGATGGTCGCGTTCAGGAGGCGATGATAAGTGGGGGCCCACGCCGAATTCGCCAGGGCAAGCGCGGCGCAGGCGCACACGAGAAGCCGCGCTCCTCCCGCCGCTTCCGTTTGAAAGAACTGTTGAAACGGGTGCGCGGCGGAGAATGGCCGGGCCACGCAAGTGTTCCGCAGTGCGTCGCCGTCAGAATCTGAAGACGAATCCCAGCGAGCCGCGCGTGAAGTCGAGGTGGCCAGCCTCGCCGCTGGCGCCGATGCTGAGGAAGTCGGCGGCCTCAACCGTGCGAATGTAGCGCAGGTCGCCGCGGATGCCGACGTGGGACGCGAAGAACACCAACACGCCGCCGCCGAAATCCCAGGCGATCTTGTTCTCGTTGAATGACAGCGGGTTGGCGAATGCGTCGCCGTTCGCGCGAATCACTCCCAAGCCGACGAGCCCGTACGGGCGAACGCCGAATCCCTTTTGTCCGCCGAAGGGAACTCCGACCACCAGGTTTCCCATCGCACTCAAGACGCTGCTTCCGCCGATATCGGTCTTACCGAAGAAGTCGGGACTGTAGCCGAAGTCTCCCTCGACTCCGACCACGCCGCCGCCCATCCACAAGAAGCTGACTCCCCAGTTAAGGCGTTTGGCATCGAACGCGTTCGACAGCTCGCTTCCGCTGTCGCCGCCAAAGTTGATGCCGACGTGCGGAACGATCAAGCCGTCGGCGCGCGCGTCGTTGGGCGCCAGGACCGCAACGATCGAGAGCAGAAGACAGATTCGCCAGAACGACGTGCGCGCGCGAGTCGGTGTCGTGCACATGCACGCAGTGGCTGCAGAACATGTGCCGGGCATCGCCCGCGGATGCGGCGCTCTGGTGGACCGTGAAGACGAGGGCCACGCGATTCGCTGACGGCGGTTGGTACGTGGTGGCAATAAACGACGGCAGGCGGTGAGCACTGTCTCACCTCGTGGTCTGCAGAGCCAGCGTCGACGCGAGGAAGAAATCGGGTGTTACCGCTGCCGCGCGATTCTGATCGAGATCGCCATCGAGATCTGCTGCTTCTCCTCCAGGTTCGCATGCGTCCCATAGAATCCGATGTCGAGACCGACGCCGCGGCCGATGCCGATGCCCCAGGTCGGATCCCAGTGGTCGCGCGAGTACCTGGCGCCGCCTCGCAGCGCAATCGGGCCCAGGCTCTTCTCGCCGCCGCCGTGGAAGCTGGTGCCGTTGAAGCCGTGCACCACTGACGCTCTGAACGCATACCCGTCGCCGTCGTAGCCGACGTTGCCACTGGTGACGATCGGCAGCTCGATTGTGAGGCTGCCAGGCGGGTTGGCGAGCGTTTCTTCGACGAAGTCGCCGCCGTTGGTCAGGCTGTTCTGGGTGAAGCGCTTCAGCGTGATGTCCGTCCACTCGATCCGATTTCCGATCCCGTTGACGCCGAATCCGCCTTCCCACCGGTCGCGAACGACCTGCATGCCGATGTCCACTGCCCGCCCGGTTCCCTTGTCCGCCTCGAGGTCGTTGATCACGATGGGCGTTGTGGTTGGATTCACGGTGATCAGCCCCTGATTATCGGTGTCGAAGCGGACCGTCGTGTCGGGCTGTTGGTAGTTGAACCCGCGCAGGTATCGATAGTTCGCGGCGAGATAGACGCCGTCGCGACGGCCGGACCATCCCGGCACTTCCACCCGGGCGCGGTATCCGAACACGATCGACATCGCCAGCTGCACGCGGGCGTCGTCTTGTACGAACAGCGAACTGTTCGGATAGTGGGAGCCGTTCTCCAGGATGTCGGTCAGACGCGGATCGAACACCGCATCGGTGTCGAATGAAAAGTACGGTCCGGCGCCGATGAAGACGCCCTGAAACGCGCCGCTCGATTGCTTCGCGAACTTGATGGTGCCGCCCCACGCGGGTGACGCGAGCCCTTCGGCCGTGATCGTTTCGGGCAGATGGAAACTGCTGTAGGTCGCAAGATCGCGATTGAGATCGCCGTTGACGAGATCGCGCATGAAGCGGGCCGCCGGATCGTCGCTGCCTGGCGAATTCCGCCCGAAGGTGTAGTGCAGCGGGTTCGACGCAGCCTCAATCGCCCAGGCCGGGTCGAACTGGTCGCTGCTCGGATCGAACGCGTGGAGGTTCGAAAACACCTGGATGAGGCCGATGGGAATGGGAATGACGATGTACCCGCCGACAGGTTCGACCATCGAGATCGCGATATTCGAGGTCTTGCCGCCGCCTCCCATGGCGACCGTGCGGGCGTCGGTGGTAAAGGCCTGAGCAAACGTGTCACTCGCAAAAGCCAGACAGACGAGAATCGACAGAGCGACGACAGGGAATCGAAAGGAGAGCATGGCACTGTTTATACATCAGCTTCGAACGAAACCGACCCTCAGTTTGCGTGTGTGATTCGGTGTGCGGCTTGCACAACTCAGGTCTGCGATGCTCAGTGACTCGAGTCACACGAACGTTGAGCCGGTGCATGTGAGTCTGCCGCTGTTCGAGCCGCGCACGCTCGACGTGAACGGCGCGACCGTGTTTCTCACGATCGGTGGCAATGGTCCGCCGCTGCTGTTGTTGCACGGATTCCCTGAGACACACATCGCATGGAGGAACGTGGCGCCACGCCTGAGCGCGAAGTTCACCGTGGTGGCTGCGGATCTGCCAGGGTACGGCAAGTCCGAGGGACCGGCGTCAGACGATCGCCACGAGCCGTACAGCAAGCGCGCGATGGCGCGCACGCTCGTCGAAGCGATGGCAGCGCTCGGATACCCGCGCTTCAGCGTCATCGGTCACGACCGCGGCGCGCGGGTCGCGTATCGGATGGCGCTCGACCATCCGGATCGAATCGCGGCCGTCGGTGTGCTCGACGTGATTGCGACGCTCGATGTGGCCGAGCGGCTGACGTATGCGACCGCGCGGCAGATGGCCACCTGGTTCTGGCTGGCGCAGCCGCCTCCGCTCCCAGAGAACACTATCGCCGCAAATCCGCGTGGCTATGTGACGTTCGTCCTCGAGGCGTGGGGCGGCACGTCGGCGATCGGGCCCGAAGCGGTCGACGAATACGTGCGCGCGTTCAGCCAACCGCGATCGATCCACGCGATCTGCGAGGAGTACCGCGCCGGCGACACCGTCGACATCGACATCGATCGCAAGGATCGCGACGATGGCCGCCACATCGCGTGCCCGCTGCTCTGTCTGTGGGTGGAGCACGGCTTCGCAGCCCAGTTCGGCGATCCGATCGAGATCTGGAAGCGCTGGGCCAGTGACGTGAAGGGGCAGTCGATCGGCGGCGGACACTTCATGATGGAGGAGTCGCCGGAGGTCATTGCCGCCGCGATCGAGTCGTTCGTCGAGGAGGCGCTGCAGGACGCCGGCGCGCGCGGCGCTGCGGACGCGTCGCGCTGACGAAGCGATACGCCGTCTGCACGAGATCACGCAGCGCGTCGGGATGCACCCGCGACAGCCGCACCAGCACACACGGATAGTCGACGTAGTGGTCCTTCAGGTAGTACACGGCCGGGTCTTCGTCGATCAGCGCATCGCGCTGCGCGATGTCCATGCGGACGACCAACGTGTTCGGCTCGGCCTGCTTGTTGATCGCCTGGCAGACGAACATCGTTCCATGCACTTTGAGCGCCGGTGCGCCCCACGACGTAGTCTCCTCGACATCAGGCAGGCCGGTGGCCGCGGCGCGGACTTTCGTAAAATCGATCGCGTGCATCGATGCTCATTCTAGCTGCGCGACGACTCGACCACGCGCTTCAGATTCTGCAGCACCTGTCCCCACGCGTCCTTGTTGGTGTTGAAGAACGCGCTGCGCTCGTCGTAGCCGGTCTGCTTGAAATCCAGGTCGGTGGCAGTGTCGTGTCCCGACAACTCGAAGATGAAGTGCGTCCCTGTCCACGCCGACGCCGGGCTGCTGGCCGGATGCGTGCTGATGCACTCCCATTCGATCCGCGTGTTTGGCATGCGGTCGACCACGCGAAGCTGGACGATGCCGTGCTCGGGACCGGGGTTGTGCTCGAGGACGAGGCCGAGATCGGTCTGCTTGGGCGTCTGCGGGTCCCACCATGTCGAGATGCCATCAGCGGTGGCGATGGCTTCATATACTCGGGAGGCTGGTGCGTCGATGCGGAGATGATGTTCGATGGTCTTCATATCTAGACGATAGGCAAGTTCCGGCTTTGGCGCTAGCATCGTCGCGCACTCGTCCCAGGCGGTGAACACGTGAGGAGGATGAGCATGAAGCGCCGCACCTTGGTCCGCGTCGTCGTCGCACTCGGCGTCGTGTCGACCGCAGTCCCGCTGGTCTCTCAGAGTCAGCAGCCGGCACAAGGCTCGGCCGACGATGGGTCGCCGGCGTGGTTCCTTCAGGGCTCGTTTCCCGATCCGACGGGCCGGACGATCGTGGATCGCGATGGCCACGTCACAGTGCCGGCTCGCGGCACCGGTGCCGCACCCAACGCGGCGGCTGCGTCGACTGCGGCGACGGCCGTCGTGGACACGCCACCGTGCCGACGATCACCGCTGTGCGGAAGTCGTCTTGGCCGAAGCCGTCAGTCGCTTCAACGAGTGCAGTGGAAGCAGACGATGGGATACACGTTCGCGTATCCGTATGTGTTGCCGCCAGGGTTCGGTGGGGTTCCTGCCGTCGGGCTCGATTCTAAGGGCAATCTGTGGGTCTTTCAGCGCGCCGATCCCGGCAAGCCGCAGCTGTTCAAGTTCGATGCGAACGCGACGTTGATCCTGCAGGTCGGTCCCGATGTCATCGGCTATCAGGACAAAGCCCACGGGATGGCCGTCGATTCAGATGACAACGTCTGGATCACGGCCGCGAACGGCGCCACGGTGATGAAGGTCAGTCCGGACGGCAAGCTGCTCATGACCATCGGCGAGCGCGGACGCCGCGGCGATTGGAATGAAGCGAAGAGCCAACGCCTGCTGTGGCAGCCGCTGATGATCGCGTTCGCGCCCAGCGGCGACATCTACATCGGCGAAGGACACGCGAACGAGAGCCCGAACGACGCCGACTCAGACGATCCGGCGAACAACATCGGCGCGGCGCGGATCATTCATCTCGACAAGAACGGGCGATTCATCAACCAGTGGTACGGCAACGAGGTGGGCCAGGGGAAGTTCAGCTCGGCGCATGGCCTCGCGATCGATCCACGCAATGGGGATGTGTGGATCGGCGACCGCGAGGAATACCGCATCGTGGTCTACACCAGCGACGGCACGTTCAAGAAGACGATGCAGATGAGGAATCTGGTGTGCGCGCTGTACTTCGATTCGCACGGCGAGCCATGGATGGCGACCGGGCAGGACGGCCAATTCCTGAAGCTCGATCGCAACGGCAAGGTGCGTGGCGCGATCGGCAATGGCATGGGCATCGGGCCCGGTCAGTTCATCGAGGCCAGCTACTGGGTGATGGACAAGCAGGACAACCTGTATGCCGGCGACACGAGTGTCGGCCGCGTCACGAAGATGGTCGCGCCGCGCCGGTAGACGTGGGGTCCGCCTAGGCGGACCGTTGTCGTAGTGTCCGGCTTCAGCCGGACCGGTGTTCGTACGCGGGACGGTTTCGACGTTCCGATCACGAGATTCGAGCGCAATTTCGCTCACGACGGGTGGCGCGTTGATTGCGTAGCGTGCCTACACAATGTTGTGTAGACAGCCTACGTCATGACACGCGACGCCTCCTCTCGCCTCGAACTGCTTCGCGGCACGCTCGAACTGCTGATCCTGCGCACCCTGCTGCCGGGACCCACCCACGGCCATGCGATCGCCAAGCACATCCAGCGCACCTCCGAAGATCTCCTCAAGATCGAAACCGGAACCCTGTATCCCGCGTTGTACCGCCTCGAAGCACAGGGCTGGATCTCCGCGTCGTGGACGACGTCGGAGAAAGGCAAGCGCGCTCGGTACTACAAGCTCACGGCACGTGGTCGTCGGCAACTCGTTGGCGAGAAGTCGAAGTGGGACGCCTTTGCCCGTGCGATGCGGTTGTTGCTCGACCCGCAGGAGGAACGTCGATGAGACGATGGCTTGGCCCGCTGGCGTGGTGGCTCCAGCGTCATCGCCGCGAAGACACGCTCCGCGAAGAGCTCGAGTTCCATCTCGCCGAAGAGGCCGACGAACGTCGAAGCGACGGGATGGCCGACGAGGACGCCGCATGGGCGGCGCGCCGCGATCTTGGCAACGTGACGATGCTGCGTGAGGATGCGCGCAGGCTGTGGACGTGGATCTGGCTCGAGCAACTCGCGCAGGACCTGCGCTTCGCACTACGTACCATGCGCCGGAGCCCGACGTTCACGGCGATGGCGATGTTGACATTGGCGTTGGGCATCGGCGCGAACACGGCGATCTTCAGCTTCATGGACGCGCTCCTGTTGCGGACGCTGCCGGTGGCCGACCCAGATTCGCTGGTCGTGCTCACGTGGCGGAGCCGTCCCTTCGACATGAGGGGAGAGACGTTCGTGATGCGGGGCATCAATGGCTCGACGTTCCGCGAGAACTCGGAGATCACGGCGCGCATCTTCCCGTTTCCTGCGTTCGAGCGACTGCAACAGGCGGCAGATCCCGTTACGTCAAGTCTGTTCGCGCACTTCAAAGGTGAAGTGCTGCACATCGTGACCAACGGTGAAGCCGAAGTCGCGCAGGGCGAGTATGTCTCGGGCGACTTCTTTCACGGTCTTGGTGTCACTCCGGCCGCAGGGCGGCCGATCGTCAACGACGATGATCGTCCTATGGCGACACCGGTCGCCGTGCTGAGCCTGGGATTCGCGAATCGACGGTTCGGCGATCCGGCCGCCGCCGTCGGCCAGCCGATTCGCATCAACAACGTGCCATTCACGATCGTCGGCGTCGCCCCGGCGGAGTTCACCGGAGTCGATCCCAGCATCGCGCCAGTGGTGTATCTCCCGCTGCATAGCCGAGAGGTGTCCCCCGACGCCAATTCCTATTGGCTGGAGATGATGGCCCGCGTGCGTCCAGGCGTCGATGTCGGGCCGGCGCAGGCCACGCTCGCGACGGTGTTCGATCAGTGGGTCGCGACAACGGCGACCAACGATGCCCAGCGTCAGAATCTTCCGCGCCTGCGTCTCGAGTCGGGCGCCGGCGGGCTCGACACGCTTCGCCGACGCTATTCGACGCCGCTGAACGTGCTGATGGGCATGGTTGGTCTAATTCTCGCCATCGCTTGCGCGAACATTGCCAACCTGCTGCTCGCGCGCGCGAGCGCGCGGCGGCGCGAAATCGCCGTGCGTCTCAGCATCGGCGCCGGTCGCGGACGGATCCTCCGTCAGCTGCTGACCGAAAGCGTGTGCCTCGCATGCATCAGCGGCGCGCTCAGCGTGCCGATTGCGTTTGCCTCGATGCAGGTGCTCAGCACGCTGCTCGCCAACGGGCAGGAGTCGTTCACGTTGCATGCCGACTTGAACTGGCATGTGCTGGTCGTCACACTCGGACTCTCATTGTTGTCGGCCGTCGTCTTCGGCCTCGCGCCGGCCTTGCAGTCGACGCGCCCCTCCGTGCTGCCAGCACTGAAACAGGCACTCGTCGGCGAGGCGATCAGGTCTACTGCTTCACGAACCATGCGAGTGCCGCTGATGCAGACACTCGTCGTCGCGCAATTCGCGATCTCCGTGCTGCTCCTCGTCGCGGCGGGCCTGTTCGTGCGCACGCTGATGAACCTCGAATCAGTGCATCTCGGCTTCAAGCCCGACGGCGTGTTGTTGTTCGATGTGAACGCTCAACAGGCGGGATATACCAAGGAAGACATCGCCGGTTTCTACGCCGACTTGCGTCGCCGCCTCGCCATGGTTCCCGGTGTGCGTGATGTCACGCTGTCCCGTAATTCGCTCGTCAGAGCGGGCTTTAGTCTGCGTCTGATCGTCGACGGCAAGCGGGTCGACGGCTCCCGTCTCATGGCGGTGGGCCCGTCGTTTCTGAGGACGATGGGCATTCCGCTGGTCGAGGGTCGAGAGATCGACGAACGCGATCGGCCGGGACGGCAGATGGTGGCCGTTGTGAACGAGCTGTTCGCCCGCACGTACTTCGGCAGCGGAAACCCGATCGGCCGTCATTTCTCGGTGGGAGGAGGACCTCAGATACCAAAGCCGGGAGAGCGTTTCGCGCAGCCGACCCTACTGGACGTCGAGATCGTCGGCGTCGCGACGATGGCTCGGTACGGCGCGCTTCGATCGCAGACGCCTCCGGTCGCGTACTTGCCGTACGGAGACATCAGCTTTCCGCCGATCGCCCAGATGACGTATGCGCTGCGCACGACTGGCGATCCGCTCGCCATTGCCGGCATCGTGCGCGAGCTGGTGCGCAGAGCCGATCCGCAGTTGCCGGTGACGAACGTGCGCACGCAGACGATCGAAATCGATCGGACGATCAACCAGGAGATCATCTTCGCGAGGCTGTGCAGCGCCTTTGCGATCCTGGCGCTCGTGATTGCGAGCGTCGGACTGTACGGGACGATGTCTTACGCTGTCGCGCGGCGAACGAGCGAGATCGGGATCCGAATGGCGCTGGGTGCCAGAAGCGGCAATGTCGCCTGGATATTCCTGCGCGATGTCTGCGTGATGGCAGCGCTCGGGCTGGCGATCAGCCTTCCCATTGCGCTCGTGACGTCGCGCCTCGTGCAGTCGTTCCTGTTCGACGTCCGACCGAACGATCCGTATACGGTCATGATGGCGGTGGTCGTCATGGTTGGTGCGGCTCTGGCGGCAGCGTACTGGCCGGCGCGCCGGGCCACGCGAATCAGCCCGATGAGCGCACTGCGTACCGGTTGATCGCGCACTCGTAGAGGCGGGTCTTGCTTGGCCTGAGCGAAGTCGAAGGCAGACCCGCCGGCGCGCCTGCGTGCCGATTGAGCGGAGGACGCAGTAGGATCAACGTCATGCGCGCGCCCGCATGTCTGGTGATTGCTCTCGCGGCCCTGGTGCTCATGCCACGAGCCGCGTTCCCGCATCATTCGTTCGCCGCCGAATTCGACGGCACTCAGCCAGTGACGCTGCGCGGCACGATCACGCAGGTCGAATGGGTGAATCCCCACGGCTGGATTCACATCGACGTCAAAGGCAGCGACGGACGCACCATCAACTGGGCGATCGAGACCGCGGGACCCAACGCGCTCGCGCGGCGAGGCGTGCGGAAGACCGACCTGCCGAACGGCATCGAGATCGTCGTCAAGGGCTATCGCGCGAAGAATGGAACGCCGACCGCGAATGCCAGCACGCTCACCCTGCCGGATGGACGCGAGCTGATCACGCAGTCATCAGGAACCGGCGCGCCGAACGATCCTGGCGACAAGACCGGCAAATGAGCGTCGGCATTCGCGCGCGTGCAGCGTCCGCGGCGTGTGTCGCGACGTGCTGTGTCGCGCTCCTCTCCGCAGACCAGTCGCCGCCGCGCTCAGCGCCGCGCGCGCGCGATGGTCATCCGGATCTTTCCGGCTACTGGCAGGTGCTGAACACCGCGGCGTGGAACATCCAGGATCATTCGGCGCAGCCCGGTATCCCTGCCGGTCAGGGGGTGGTCGACGGCAACGAGATCCCCTATCAACCGTGGGCCGCGGAGAAGAAGAAGGAGAACTTCGCCAATCGCGCTACCGCCGATCCGGAATCGAAATGCTATCTGCCCGGCGTGCCTCGATTGATCTACATGCCGTTCCCGTTTCAGATCGCGCAGACATCGAAAGAGATCGTCATGCTGTCGGAATACGCACACGCGGTTCGTACGATCCACGTCGATGGCAGCGCGCATCCCTCGACCGCCGTCGAATCGTGGCTCGGCGATTCGCGCGGCCGCTGGGAGGGCAACACCCTCGTCGTCGACGTCAGGCATTTCAACGACAAGACCTGGTTTGATCGCGCCGGCAATTTCCACAGCGATGCGCTGTATGTGGTCGAACGTTACACCCCGAGTGGTCCCGATCACATCGAGTACGTCGCGACGATCACCGACGCCACGGTATTCACGCGGCCGTGGACGATGCGGATGACGCTCTATCGACGCAAGGAGAAGAACTTCCAGTTGCTCGAATACGAGTGTTATGGTTTCGCGTACGAGAAGCTGTATCCATGAGCGAGCGAGTCATGTGGAGGACTGTGTGCGCCGCCGCGATTGGCCTGCTGTTCGTGCCGTCGGCGGTTGTGAGTCAGACGTCGCGCGATCTCCAGGGCTTCTGGACCGCTGCCGTGCCAGGAACGTACGATCTCACCGATCCGCGAGGTGGTGAGATTCGAGTCGAAGAGGTGGCGAGCGCGGCGCGCGGCAATGTTCGGAAGCCCAATGCGAGCCGCGTCGTCGATCCGCCGGACGGCCAGATCCCATATCAGCCATGGGCCAAGAGTAAGCACGCCGAGCTGCGCGCCAACGTCGACAACCCAACCAAGCCCGAGCACATCGACACGCAAAACCGCTGTCTGCCCGACGGGGCCCTGCGCGACCTTATGCACGGTGCGTTTCGGATCGTGCAGACGACGGGCTATGTGTTCATCCTCGGCGAGGAGAACTACGGCTATCGCGTCATTCCGCTCGACGGTCGTCCGCACCTCGGCCGCGACCTGAAGTTGTGGATGGGTGATTCACGCGGTCGTTGGGAGGGCAACACGCTCGTCGTCGACGTGACCAATTCCAACGGCAAGCCGCGGCTCGACATGGTGGGCAATTTCTACGGCGAAGGCGTGCGCTTCGTCGAGCGCTTCACTCGCGTGGCGCCCGGCACGCTCGACTACCGAGTCACGGTCGAAGACCCGGCCGTGTACACACGCCCGTGGACGCTGGCCGCGCGCTTCACGCGCGCGTACGACGATCACTACGAGTTTCTCGAGGACGCGTGCCACGAGGGCGAACAGAGCGCCGACAAGATGTTGATTCGCCCCGGCGCTCCCGTGCCTTGAACGTAGAGGCGGGTCTTCAGACCCGCCTTCCTCCGGTGTAGACTCCGCGCATGGAAAAGCGATCCAAGGACGGCATCGACCGCCGCGATTTCATCGGCGCGGCCGCATCGGGTGCTGCGGCGTTCGTCACGCCCGACCTCGGGCAGGCGCAGCAGCCGTCGGCTCAGGATCTCGGGCACCAGGTTGTGCCGTCCGATCCCGCGCTACGAGTAAAGGCGCTCGAGTCGCTGCTCGTCGAGAAGGGGATGGTCGACCCGAAGGCGCTCGACGCCGTCGCCGACGCATACGAAACGAAGATCGGTCCGCGAAACGGCGCGCGCGTGGTCGCCCGGGCCTGGGTCGATCCCGAGTACAAGCGGCGCCTGCTGACGAACGGAACGGCAGCGATCGCCGAATTGGGCTACGGCGGATCGCAGGGCGAGCACATGACGGTGCTGGAAAACACACCGAAGGTCCACAACCTGGTCGTGTGCACACTCTGTTCGTGTTATCCGTGGCCGGTGCTCGGCCTGCCGCCGACCTGGTACAAGTCGGCGCCGTACAGGTCGCGCGCGGTGATCGATCCGCGCGGCGTGCTGCGCGAGTTCGGCACTGAGCTGTCGGACGAGGTCGAAGTACGCGTGTGGGACAGCACCGCGGATCTTCGCTACCTGGTATTGCCGGAGCGGCCGAAGGGAACCGAGAACCTCACCGAAGAGCAGCTCGCCGCGTTGGTGACGCGCGACTCGATGGTCGGTGTGCAGAAGGTAAATGCTCCTGGAGGACCCGCGTGAACGGCATTCACGACATGGGCGGCATGCACGGCATGGGGCCCATCGTCCGCGATCCCGACGAGCGCCCGTTTCACGAGCCGTGGGAGGGACGCGCGTGGGGACTGATTCGCGCGATGGGTGCCTTCCGCCGTCCGGGACGACGCAAGAACTTCCGCTACGAGCACGAGATTCTGCCGCCGGTCGATTACCTGCGCATGAGGTACTACGAGCGGTTCATTCACGTGATGGTGATGCATCTGCTCGAAGACGGCGTCGTCACGCAAGCCGAGCTCGATTCGAGCAAGCCTGATCCGGCGGCCGCGCGCACGACTCCACGCCTCACTCCTGCGATGGTGGCCGAGCAGATGGCGCGCCGAGGTGGCAGTCTTCGCAACGACAAGGTGCGCGTGCGCGCGAAATACCGAACCGGCGATCGCGTGCGCGCGCTCAACATCAATCCGGTCGGACACACGCGCCTGCCTCGCTACCTCCGCGGTCACGAGGGAACCATCGTCACCGATCACGGCGTGTTCAACCTGCAGGACACCGACGCGGACGGCTACGCGCTTGGCGAGCGTCCGCAGCACGTGTACACCGTGCGCTTCACCGCACGCGACCTGTGGGGCGATCAAGCAAACCGCCGCGACTCGGTGTATGCCGATCTCTGGGAGGACCACCTTGAGCGCGCCTGAACGCACGTTCTTCCGACCCGCGCTGGCATGCCTGATCGTTCTGCTCGGTGTCGCTCTGTACGCGCAACGCGGCACGAGCCGGGCTACATGGTTCGAGAACGCGCGGCTCATCGTCGGCGACGGCAGCGCGGCGATCGAGAGCTCGGCGTTTCTCGTCGAAGGCGATTCCTTCACGTGGGTTGGCAAGAAGGGAGAACGCCAGCCGCCGCAGGGCGCCACTCGCGTCGACCTCTCTGGCAAGACGGTGATCCCCGCGCTCATCGACGGGCACAATCACATGGGGCTCGTCAACGAACACGACGGAAGCAACAGCAAAGCCAACTACACACACGACAACCTGATCGACCAGCTCCAACGCTATGCCTACTACGGCACTGCGGCGACGTTGAGCATGGGTCTCGAAGCGGATCAGGAGCTTGCCTATCAGCTTCGCGATGAAGTCGTGCCTGGTGCGGCGCGCTTTCTCACCGTCGGCAAAGGCATCGCAGCCACGCCGATCGCCGGTCCTCCAGGCGAGCCGCGACTGGGCATCCCGTACGGGGCGCGCACGGAAGCGCAGGGCCGCACCTACGTGCGAGAGCTGAAAGCCCGCGGCGTGCACTTCGTCAAGATCTGGGTGGACGATCGCAACGGCACCGTTCCCAAGGTTCAACCGAGCGTGTATCGCGCCATCATTGCCGAGGCCCATGCCGACGGCATGGAAGTGCTCGTGCATCTGAGTCGCACGTCGGGTCTGCCCGACGCGAAAGATCTTCTCAAAGTAGGCGTCGATGGCTTTGTCCACACCGTGCGCGATCGCGATGTGGACGAGGAGTATCTGTCGCTCGTGAAGGCGCACCCGAAGACATGGACGGGTCCGAACATTCCAGTGCCGTCGACACGAAGCACGGTCGACTCGCTGGCCGACACGCTGCCCGCGAATCAGATCGCGCGGATGCGCGCCGAGCTCGATGAGCGGCAGAAGAAGGGCAACCCACCCGACGCGCTGTTCGATCTGCACTGCCGGAATCTGAAGAAGATCCACGACGCCGGGATGGTGATCGGGCTCGGGACCGATGGCACCGGCGACGGATTTGGCGCGCACGAACAGATGGCGGCCTACACGCAGTGCGGCATGACGACCATGCAAGCGCTGGTCGCGGCCACCGGCACGAACGCGCGCATCCTCAAGCTCGATCGTCTCGGCACGGTCGCGGCGAGGAAGGAAGCGGCCTTCGTGGTGCTCGACGCCAATCCGCTGGATGACATCCTCAACACGCGGCGAATTGCGTCGGTCTACCTGCGCGGCGAAGAAGTCGATCGCAAGAAGCTCCGGGCGAGCCTCCAGCAGGGGCCCTCGTCCAAGTAAACGCTGTCGACCGTTCTGCGGTAGTCGTAGTGTCCGCCTTTAGGCGGACCATGGGAGGTTTAGGTGCAATGGCGTTGAGACTCACACTCGCGAGCGTGCTGGCGTTGTTTGTGGCCCTGTCGTCGACACTACTTGCGCAGTGGCCGTCGCATCCGACGCCGGGCGTGCCGCGCGCGGCGGACGGCAAGCCGATTCTCGATGCTCCGACGCCGCGAACCGCGGACGGCAAGGTCGATTTCTCTGGCATCTGGCTGCGCGCCGGTGGCGGCGGCGGTGGCCGAGGACGTCAGGCTGGTGCGCCGCCGGCACCGACGACCACGCCCGACGGCATTCCGCTCTCGACCTTCGGCGAAGTCGCGGGCCGCGGCTTCGCGCTGCCGCTGCAGCCCTGGGCTGCGGATCTGAAGAAGCGGCGCATGGCCGACAACAACAAGGACAACCCCGATGTGTGGTGCCTGCCGATCGGGCTGATGCAGTACCACAATCATCCGCAGCCGCGGCAGATCGTGCAGACCAAGAACCTGATGCTGATCACGTACGAGTCGAACTACGGTCTGCGCTACATCTACATGGACGGGCGTCCGGCGCCCACCAACGATCCGACGCCGTGGTGGTTCGGCTACTCGCGCGGCTGGTTCGAAGGCGACACGTTGGTCGTCGAGACGACGAACTTCCGCGGCGACGAGCGCGCGGGCTGGCTCGACGTCAACGGCAGTCCGTACACCGACGCCCTCAAGATGACCGAGCGCTTCCGTCGTCCGAACTTCGGGACGCTCGAAATCGACATCACCATCGACGATGCGAAGGCCTACACCAAGCCGTTCACGGTGCGGGTCAACCAGCGCATCATGGTTGATCAGGAGATGATCGAGTTCATCTGCAACGAGAACGAGCAGTCGAGCAAACACCTCGAGCCGCCGAAAAAACCGTAGCGGCTCCTCAATCGTTGATTTGGTGATCTTTGATCTTTGAATCGTTGTTGAATTGCGATTGGCGATCGTTGATTGAGAGCTGAGCAACGGAGACGCGCGAGCCAGCTCGAAGCGTTTTCAATCAGCAATCAATAGTCACCAATCAACAACGATTCACCAATCAAAGATCATCTAATCATGAATGCTCGGTCCAGAAGGACGGGTCCGCGGCGATCCACGACGTGTCGGGGAAACTCCAATCGGAGCGAACGGCAAAGAGGTTCGCTTCCGGTCCGATGCGCGCGCGGGCGGCATCGGCTTCGGTGCGTGTGCGTACCGCGCACACGATGTAGCGAGTACCGTCCGCAGCCGCGAACACGGTTCCATCGATCGAGCGATCGTCTCGCGTGACGGCGATGACCAGGAATCGGCCATGCCCGACGCTCCACGGGGCGCCGCCGCTTCCGTGTGAAAGGAATCGCGCCAAGACCTCGATGGCCGGCAACGTGAGAGCCGCCTTCGCCACGCTGTTCTTCTGCAGCGCTTCGAGCAATGGTGCGTTCTTCGCGTACGCGTCGTACACCCCTTGCCTGTCCTCGTCGGATTCGTAGGCGTTGAACCACCACACTTCTTTCGGGCCGGTGAGCGATTCGGCCGCCAGGTAGGGGTGAGGGCAGCCGAATGCCTTTGAGATGCGCGCCTGGTCTCGCTCGATGGCGTCGTAGGCGGCTTCGCGTCCTGGCTTCAACGGTTCGCGAACGATCTGAAGAATGCGAGTGGTCAACAGACGCCCAGAGTGCGACACTTACGAGGTCAGATCAAGTCACCGGCGTGCCAGCGCCGATCACGATCCCGAAAGGGCGGTCATGAGCGTGAAATCCACTGCAGTGTGGGTGTCGCTGGCAATCCTCACCAGTCCCATCGCCGCACAGGCGCAGTCCGCCGACAAGGTCATCGAGCGCTATGTCAGCGCGATCGGCGGAAAGAACGCCCTCGAGAAGATCGTCAGCACTGAGATCTCCGGCCGTGTGTGTTCTGCCGATGGACGGTCTGGAGTCTTCACGCAACGAACCAAGCGGCCACAGCTGTTCTCCGTGAGCCTGTCGTGGGGCGAGTCGCGATGGAGCACCGGCTTCAACGGCCGCGCGGCGTGGCAGGACGGCAGCATCGACGGGGCACAAACCTTGTACGGCGAGTCTGCTTCACGCGTGCGAGCAGAGGCCAGCTACGCCAACACGCATTTCCTCCTGCCGGACAGAGTCAGTGAGGTCTATCTGGTTGGACAGGAGCAGGTGCGGGGCCACTCCGTGATCGTGGTCATAGCGGTTGCGCCCGACGGAGTCAGGCGGACGCTGTCGTTCGACGCCGACAGCTACCTGCTCGTGAAGGACGCGCTGCAGACCGAGGCTGGCGTGGAGGAACGCTTCTTCGACGACTATCGCCGCGTTGATCAGGTGTTGGAACCGCACCGGATTGAGTGGCATCGCAACGGCGACACGTTCCAGATCGTGGTGGAGCGTATCACGCACAACCTGCCCCTCGATGCCGGGATGTTTGCAGTCCCATTGCGCGCGGCTGAGCCCCCGGTCGATCTCGACGCGGTGCTCTCGGCCGCGGCTCGCGCCGAGCAGCGAACGCAACCGGTGCCTGCGTCGTACACCTACACGTCGACCTCGACGTTCATCAGGTTTGACGAGCAGGGTCGCGCGAAACAGGAAGAGGGGATGTCGTTCGAAGTCTTCAGCGTCGGTGGCAGGATGGTCTCGAGATTGATCAAGAAATATCGCGGCCAGCCGTTGAGTGAGGCGGAGCGGCGACGCGAGGATGACCGTGTGAACCAGCTTGTCCGGGAGTACCAGCGCCAGCGCCCATCACAGGAAGCCGTACGGCGAGCGCAGCAGCCCGGATCCGGTTTCGTGATCGTTCGCTCGCTTCTGGGAGCGCCCGATTCATTGTTTGCGTATCTTCGGATGTCTGAGTTCAGCGGCGTCCGCCGTGAACGGCTGCGAGGCCGCGTGGCGATCGTCGTTGAGTTCCAGCCCAAACCACGCGTCGATCCGAGCAATGATTTCGAGCGTCAAGTCAGCAAGATCGCCGGGACTCTCTGGATTGACGAAGCCTCGCAGTCGGTCGTCCGAATCGAGTCGTACTTCACCGACGACGACAATCGCAACGTCGAGGGTTCGACGCTGCGGATGGAACGAACGTTGGTCAACGACGAAGTCTGGCTGCCGTCGCGCCTGGAGATGAACCTGCGGCGAAGCTGGGCGTTCGGCAAGTTCTCGAACTGGATCGACACCGTCGATTACACGGGCCACAAGAAGTTCTCCGTCGACTCCGGCTTCACGATCACCCTGCCCGACGCCGGGCGATAGCGGCCGACCTCTGTTGCTTTCCCACAGGAA
>Ga0075425_100000253_pt1 | contig 49193 bp, 55 predicted proteins | sample SoiMethybrSBSTD4_FD_75300 | JGI IMG/M metagenome (GOLD analysis project Ga0075425, IMG submission 75300) | Bulk soil microbial communities from a Populus tree surrounding site in Tennessee, USA - Soil MetaG P. TD hybrid SBSTD4 | ecosystem: Environmental > Terrestrial > Soil > Tree plantation... | reverse complement strand
GCTTTTGCGCTCGGCGGCCGAAGCGTTCGGCGACGTCTTGAACAAGATGCAGAACAAGCTCGAATTCGGACTCAAGGTGCTCTGGGATCGCGACCAGGCCGTGCGCGAGGTCGAGCAGGAAGACGAGGACATCAGCCGTCTGAAGAAGGAGATCTCCGGTCAGAAGGGGCCGACCTATTTCGCCCGCATGCAGTACGGCCGCCTGATCGACTCGGCGCTGCAGGCGCGCTCGGAGCGCTACGTCGCCGACATCCTCGAGCAGCTGCGCGAAGTGTCGGTCGCGTCGCGCATCAACAAGCCGATCGGCGACAAGATGATCATGAATGCCGCCTTCCTCATCTCGCGCGATCAGGAGACGGCCTTCGACGCCAAGGTGAAGTCGATCGCCGGCCGCTTCGACAAGCTGACCTTCAAGTACACCGGCCCATGGCCGCCGTACAACTTCGTCAACATCCGGTTGAAGCTCGAACGCGCGTAAAAGCAATTGCTAATTGCAAAATGCCAATTGCTAATTTATTGGCAATTTTCAATAAATCAGCAATTGGCAATTAGCAATTAGCAATGTTTATTCTGGACTCGCTGCTCATCGGCGGCCTGCGCTTCGTGCTCGACAAGGTCGTCGCCGCAGCCGAAGCCGAGATGAACGACGACACGGCGCTTCGCGATCAACTGCTGGAGGCCCAGATGCGCCTCGAGCTCGGCGAAATCAGCGACGAGGAGTTCGCCGCAACCGAGAAGGACGTGCTCGCCGCGATCCGCGAGATCAAGCGCCCGCAACAGGGTGCGCTGACGATGTCGCCGAAAGACAAGATCACTGGCGTCGACATTGAAAGCTTCGACGAAAAAGAAGACAGCTAGCCTGGTGTTGTTCGCCGGCAAGGGCGGCGTCGGCAAAACAACCTGCAGTGCCGCATACGCCCTCTCCCGCCACGACCGGCGCGTCCTCCTCGTCTCCACCGACCCGGCGCACTCGCTCGGCGACGCGCTCGGCGCGCGGTTGTCCTCGAAGCCGCGGACCGTCGCGCGTGCCCTCGACGCCGTGGAGCTCGACGCGCCGAGAGCCTTTGCGCGCTGGCTGAAACAGCATCGCCGTCCGCTCGGCGACGTGATCGAGCACGGCACGTGGCTCGATCGCGAAGACGTCGAAGCGCTGCTCGATCTGTCGATCCCTGGAGTCGACGAGCTCGTCGGCATCATCGAGATCGCGCGGTTCACCGATTCCGGCGCCTACGACCTCATCGTCGTCGACACGGCGCCAACCGGCCACACGCTGCGCCTGCTGGCCGCGCCGGAGACGGTGGCCGCGGTCGCCGATGTGCTCGACGCGCTGCAGGAGCCGCACCGGATCATCCGCGATCAGCTCGCGCGCGTGGGTCGAGCGGAAGCGTCGGACCAGCTGATCTCGCTGCTCGCGGCGCAGGCCCGCGATACCTCCTCCTTGCTCCGCGATTCGGACTCGACCGCCTTCCACTGGGTGACGCTGGCCGAGGATCTTGCGTCTGCCGAGGCCGCGGATGGTATCGCGGCGCTCGATGCCGGCGCGATGTTGGTCTCCGAGATCGTCGTCAACCGCGTCCTGCCGGACTACGGACCATGTCCGCTCTGCGCCCCGCGTCGAGCCGACCAGCATCGCGTGATCGCCGATCTTCGTCGCGGCCTGGGACGCGGCCGTCGTGTTTCAATTGTGGCGGCAGCGATGGCCGAACCTCGAGGTGTCGAGGCGCTCGCTTCGCTCGCTGATCGCTCAGCTAAAGCTTTCGCGCTCCCACGGTCTCGAGAAGCGCGAAGCCTTCAGCCGAGCGATCACGGGTCTGATGGAGCGCGACGGCTTCAGCCGAGCGATCAGTTCAGCGACATCGCTCAGGGCGCTTCTCTGCTCTTCTTTGGCGGCAAAGGCGGCGTCGGCAAGACGACGGTGTCGGCGGCAACTGCCTTGTGGCTGGCACAGGCGGCCCCCGAACGGCGCGTGCTGCTGCTGTCCACCGACCCGGCGCACTCGCTTGGCGACGTCTTCCAGGCGCGCATCGGCGACACCGCTGGCGCGATTCCGCACGGGCCGGCGAACTTGCTCGTCCGCGAGCTCGACGCCGCGCGCGCGCTGGCGGTTCGGCGCACCGTCTTCGAAGCGGCGCTCGACGAGATCGCATCGGCGTTTGGCGCGGGCGCGGTCGCCGCATCCGGCGGCGCGTCCGAGTTGATGACTCTCGCGCCGCCGGGCATCGACGAGCTCTTCGGCGTGGTGTCGGTAGTCGACGCGCGTGCCGACTTCGACGTCATCGTCGTCGACACCGCGCCGACCGGGCACGCGCTGCGGCTGCTCGAGATGCCCGATGCCGCGCGCGAGTGGGTGCAGGTGTTGCTGCGCGTGCTGCTCAAGTACAAGACGCTCGTCCGCCCGGGCCAGCTGGCCGCGGAGCTGGTCGACTTCTCCAAGGCGATTCGCGGGCTGCAGACGCTGCTCCGCGATCCGGCGCAGACGCGCTTCATCGTCGTCACGCGCGCCGCCGTCGTGCCGCGGCTCGAGACGGTCCGGCTCCTCGCGCAGCTGCGCCGTCTGCTTCTCGCGACGCCTGCGCTCGTCGTCAATGCGCGGACGCTGGTGCCGGGCCGGTGCGGCTGGTGCCGCGCGACGGCTGCCGCGGAGCGGCGCGAGCTCGACGCGCTGCGCCGCGTCTGCGGCCGAGGCTGCGCTATGATCGAGACCCCATTGGTTGCTCCGCCGCCACGCGGCGTGCGGCAGCTGAACGAATGGGCCGCGACATGGCTGCAGCCAAAGGCACCTACGTCTACGCCGTCGTCGCCGCGGACACGCGCCCGCGCCTGACGCGTGTTCCTGCCGGCCTGGCTGGCGCTGGCACAGTTCGCCTGCTCGACGTCGGGCCCAATCTGTACGTCGTCGTTGCCGACGCACCGCTGGATCGCTACGGCGAGGCGGCCATCACCCGTGGTCTCGGCGACCTCGACTGGGTGTCGCGCGCCGCGATCGCGCACGAGGGTGTTGTCGAGGCGTTCATCGGCGAGACGGCGGTCCTGCCGATGAAGCTGTTCACGATCTTCATGAACGACGAACGCGCGCTGGCGCATGTGCGCGGCGAGCGCACGCGGATTGGCGCGATGGTCAAGCGCGTCGCCAACCACCAGGAATGGGGCGTCCGGGTGGTCCTCGATCGGGTGCGCGCGGCCAACGCGCAGCGGACGCCGGCGAAAGCGCGAAAGGCACGGCCGGCGGCGTCGGGGCTTGCCTATCTCGCGCAGAAGAAGGCGCAGCGCGACGCCGCCGCGGAACTTGCGACGAACGCGCGCCAGACCGTCGCCGCGCTCTACGACAAGTTGTCGGCGCGGGCGCGCGACGCACGCCGCCGTCCGGCGAGTGAGATGCCAATCGACGGCGGACCGCTGCTCCTCGACGCCGCCTTCCTCGTGCCGCGGGCGCGCGCGGCGTCGTTTCAGACCTTGACGGCGCGCGAAGCGAAGTCGCTCGAGCGCCAGGGCTATGGCCTGACGGTCACCGGTCCGTGGCCGCCGTACACGTTCGTGAAGGACTGACGTGGCGCGTCCCGCGAAGCGAGCGATGACGCGAGTCGTGGCCGAGCAGGTGCTCGAGGGGCCGGAATCGACCGTCCTCGACGTGCTCGATCATCTGTTGACCAAGGGCGTCATGCTGAACGGCGACGTGACGCTGGGCGTCGCCGGGATCGACCTGATCTATCTGCGGCTGGCGTCGATTTTGTGCGCGGCCGACCGCGTGCTGCCACGCGCGCCGCTCCGCCCGACGCGCCGCCGGCGGCAGCGGCCGCGATCGCTCGCCAAGTCGCGCGCGTGAAAAAACGCCCGCGTCACAAACCCGGAAAAGCCAAGCGGCCAATTCGCGGCCGTGCGCCACGCGCCGTCGCCGCCGCGCCGGTCACCACGGCAGAACTGCGCGCGCTGCGCGAGGAGATCGATCGCCGGATGCGAACGGCGACGACCGCCGCGGTCGGCAAGCAGCGCACGGCCGCCAGGCAGCGCGGCGCTCGACCGTCGCGCGGCGGTGCAGCGCCGCTGCGCTGGAATCCGCAGCCAGACGATGTGCAACGCTCGGTCGCGCAGCTCGTGCTGACGATCGTCGAGTTCCTGCGACGCCTGATGGAACGGCAAGCGATCCGCCGCATGGAACAGAAAACCCTGACGCGGAAAGAAGTGGAAGCGGTCGGCGACGCACTGATGAAGCTGGAAGAGACCATCCGCGAAATCGGCGCGAAGTTCGGACTGACGCCCGAGGATCTCAACCTCGATCTCGGCCCGCTCGGCAAGCTGATGTAACGCCAATCCCTAATCCCCAACCCCCAATCACCGACGGAACGGTAGTTCGTACGAGAAGTACGCGAGGAGCGCGGCATTGGTGTCGCCGTTCTGCCGGGTGACCGGCACGGCGGCGCCGACCACCAGCTGCCGGTCGCCGAAGTTCCAGGCGCGACGGAACCCCGGCGAGATCGTCGCCGACTCGTTGATCAGGAACACCGCTTCGAGCATCAGATTGAGCATCGGCGCCACCCGCCAGATGCCGCTGCCGGCCACATTCGGCGTCCGGGCGACGTCGGGCAGCCAGGTGAAACCGGCATTCGCGTGCACGTACAAATCGCCGAACTGCTTGCTCGCCGGGAGGTTCACTTGCAGCCCGACGACATCGTCGCCAAGGCCGCGATCGGCGCGGCCGGTCGGGAGAATCGCGCTCAGCCGCGGCGAAATCGCCGGGCCTCCCGATGTTTCCTCGCGCAGCTGGAAGCGATAGTTGATCAGCAGGTCGTTGATCCCGGACGTGGCCCCGGTATCGGAGAACGGGATCGTGTACGACAGCTGATGGCGGACGGCCGGCGCCGGCCATTCCTGCGTGAACGCCGCCGCCCATGCGCCGTCGCGGCTATGAATCCACGTGAAGATGTTTTGAAAGACGCCCGCCTCCTGGTTGAACGACTCTTCGACGAGGAAGGAGTTGTCGAGGATCTCCCATTTGCGAGACGGGTCGAGCCCCTGCGAGCGGACGGGTACCGCCCAGAGCAGTGCAGCCAGGATGGCGGCGACGCGCACGCGCATGTCAGCGCGGATCAATTTCCACGAGCAACTTGGACGCGGCGCGCGCACCGATCGTGATCTGCCGATCCTTGCGGCGCAGCAGCACCGCGTCCGCGGCATCGTCGCGCGATTCGACTTCAACTGCTTCGCCGGGCTTGAGGTCGTTGCTTTCGATGAAGCGGAGGAATGCCGGATCCTGATCGGCGATGCGGGTCACTTTCAGCGGCGTTGCCAGCGGGCAGGTCAGCAGGTTGTCGAGATGGCGCGCAGTGATTTCGCCGTCGGGACTCGGGATCGGATCGCCGTGCGGATCGTGCGTCGGCCGGCCAAGCATCTCGTCGATCCGATCGATCAGCCGGTCCGAGACGACGTGCTCGAGTTGTTCGGCGTCGTCGTGCACTTCAGCCCAGCTCATGCCCATCACCTCGACGAGAAACGCTTCGACGAGCCGATGGCGCCGCAATACGAGCCCGGCGAGCTTTTCGCCGGCGGCGCTCAGGCGCACGCCGCTGTACGGCTCGTACTCGGCGAGGCCCGATTCGGCGAGCGCCTTCACCATCGTCGTCGCTGTTCCCGGCGTGACGCCGAGTGCCGTCGCGACCTGCCCCATGGGCACCAGGCGCTGGTCGCTGGCGAGCGACGACTGCCCCTGATAGATCGCCTTCAGGTAGTTCTCGACGGTGCTCGACGGGAGCATGCAACGATAATATCCGACATGTCGCTCGGCGACCGAATCGCGACGCCCGATGGGAAGCGGCGCTACGTGCGCGCGTTGTTCGCGACGATCGCCGATCGCTACGATTTCATCACCGTTGCCCTCTCGTACGGGCAGGACCGCCGCTGGAAGCGGCGCCTCGTCGATCTCGCGTCGCCGCGCCGCGGCGCGCGCGCGCTCGATCTGGCGACCGGCACTGGCGACATCGCGTTCGCGCTCGCCGCGCGCGGCGCCGACGTCGTCGGTCTCGACGTCACGCTGCGGATGATCGAGCTGGCGAACGCGAAACGCGAACGCTCGCCTGAAAAGCTCGCGCTCCTGACCAACGCCCCCCTCGTCTCCTTTCTCGTCGGCGACATGCTCGCGCTGCCGTTCCCGTCCGCGTCGTTCGACATCGTCACGACCGGATACGGACTGCGCAACGTCCCGGATCTCGATGGCGCCATCGATGAAATCGGCCGCGTGCTGGCGCCGGGCGGCCAGTTCCTCTCGCTCGATTTCAATCGGCCGGAGAACGCGATCGTGCGCACCGCATACCTGGCGTACCTGACGGCCGTCGGGGGCGCGCTCGGGTGGACGCTTCATCGCGACCCAGACACGTATCGCTATATTCCGGCGTCGATCCGCCAATACCCCGGCGCTGGCGCGGTGGCACGGCGTTTCGAGACCCGCGGCTTCCACGTCCGCTGCTACGCCGTCCTCGGCGGGTTGATGGCAATTCATCATGCCGTTCGAGCTTGACACGACGACCTGGTCTGGCGAGGGGACGTTCACGCAGCTTTTGGTCGATCGACTGCGCGAGGTGACGGGCGTCCGCTTCGTTCGCGTCGAGGACGCGCCGGCCACGCGATCCGACGCCGATTACAATTTCATCAGCAACGAACTCTTCGTCGGCTTCGACACCACGGCGCGCACCGAGCGCACCACCCGATTCGGGTTTTTGCCCGCAACGCGCACGGTCATCGAGAAATCGATGACGCTCGGCGGCCTCGAATCGGTCCTGACGGCGATCCCCGACGTCGGCGCACCCGATTACGGCGACGAGGGGATGTTGCAGTACCTCCGCGCGGAGCGGATCGTTCCGCCCTACCAGACGCGCGGCTACAAGATCGTCGAGCTGGTTCGGATCTACGAGGTCGGCACGCCTCGTCGCGAGTAATGAACCCGACAGTTCTGACCGAAACTCTTTTTGTCGTACCGTCTGCCCGCGGTGCGAACTTGTGCAGCCGCGTGAATAAATGAGCCTCGTTCCTTCACTCCTCCAGGCCATCGTCAAAGCCGACGGCGAAGCAATGGTGATGCACGCCGGCGACAAACCGTATGTCGTCTCGCCAACCGGCCAGGTGGAGCTCGCCAGCCGAGGGCTGACCCTCGACGCCGTAAACGGCATCGTCGGCCAACTGCTGCCGTCTGAGATTCAGAACGCGCTCGAGGAATTCGGCGCGATTCAATACGAGCTGCCCGCGCTGCCCGAATTTCCGAGCGAGCATTTCACCGTGGTCGCGGCGCGCGGCGGCGACGACGTGTGGGTCGAAATCCGGCGGCGGCGCGTCCCGGACGAGGACCGCGTTCCCGATGAATTGTTTCCGGCGGCGGCGGCCGCGGTGTCTATGGCGACACCCGTCGCGCCACCACCGACCGCGGTGGCCACAGCGACGCCGGCCGTTCCTGTTCCTGTCGCCGCTGTTGCGACGGCGCACGCGCCGCAGCCGGAAGCGATCGCCGCGCACGCCACGACGCCGACGATGTCCGTGGCACCTGAACCGGTGCACCAGGCAGTGCCGCCGGTCGCGGCCGTTGTTGGCGCCGTCGCCGCTGACGAAGGCGAGGAGGTCAATCTCGACGACGATCTGGCGCTGCCCGACGAAACCCAGCTCTTTGGGGCGCCGGTGAAGCCGTTTACCGATTCGGAACTGGCCGAAGGCCGCGAACGCGAGATCGACGTCGACGCCGAACCCGAAGTCGCCGGCGTTCGCAAGAACGAGCCGGTGCGGGAAGCCGAGATTCGGCCTGCTTACTCGGTGGCGCCGTCCGTGCCCCCACCGCCAGCCGAATCACCGGCCGAAGCCGTCGTCGCAAAGGCGCCCGATGCCGTAGCGGAAGTGATGGCGCCCGCGACGCATGTCGAGACGCCGCTCGCGCGCGATATCGCGACGCCGGAGCCAGAGGCGCACCCACAAAGCGCGCCGCATCTCGAAGGCGCTCCTCATCTCGAATCGGTCGTGCCGCCCGAGCCGGAAACGATTGCGCCGCCCCAGACCGCAATGGTTGTGGCGAAAGAGCCTGAGTGGTGGATGGCGGAGCCTGAGCCAGAGCGGGAGTTGCTCTCGGAGATTGCGACGCCGGCGGAACTCGTGGCGCCTGCGGCCGAACCGGTCGCGTCGCCGAAGCCGGAAGTACCGGCGTGGCCTGATCCGGAACCGATCGCGGAGATCGCACCTGTTGAACTGGCCGTGGCCGCGTCGGTTGAACCGGCCGCGTCGCCAGAAATTGATTTGATGGCGGCGCTCGAATCGGACCTGGTCGCGCCGCCGGCCGTCGAAGCGATCGCGCCGGAACCGGCCGAAGTCATCGCCGCGCCGGTCACCAACGCGCACGTCACGCCGCGGTCGAGCGAAGCGTCCGCAGACGTATGGGTCGATGTTGGCAGCCAGGTCGCGCCGCCGCAGCCGGAGATGATCGCAGCGGCCGCGTACGAAGCGATTGTGACGCCGGAGGCGGAACTGATTGCGGCGTCGGTCGCCGAGTCACAGGCAACGCCGCCGGTCATCGACGAGCCGCACGCGGCCGCGACTATTGACGGGCCGCCCGCGACCATTGACGTGCCGTCCGTCGCTGCGCGCGTCGATGTCCCGGCCGCCGAGCGTCGCGTCCTGCCGCGGCGTGCGGCTCCGCCGCCGCGCCCGGTTCCCACTGCCGCGCCCCCGGTGCAGCGGTGGACCACACCGCCGAATGTCGAGCCAGCGTCGCGTCACGTGCCGGTTGACGAAGCGTCGGTGTCGCGCGTCGACGAGCCTTCTCCCGCCGCGCCTGAGCCGCGCGGCGTCGTACCGGTCATGGTGTCACCCTCCGCGCACACCGACGAATTTCACGAGATTGCCGTCGCGCCCGCGCCGCAAGCGGCCGTCGTGCTGCCGATTTCACGTAGTCCGATCCGCGGCGACCAGCTCGCCCCGGCCTTGAGCGAAGCGACCATGCCAGGTCTCGACCGACTGCTGCGCCTCGCGTCCGCGCGCGGCGCGTCGACGCTGTATCTGTCCTCCCAGTCGCGGCCGTCGATGCGCGTCGACGGCGAACTGCACGTCATCGATGCCGAGCCGGTACACGCGTCGCGCGACGTCGAATCGCTGCTGCTGACGCTGATGCCGGAGCGGAATCACGAGGCGCTGCGCAGCGGCGCGCAGACCGAGTGGATTTGCGACATCGACGGTGTCGGCCGCGTCCGCTGCATGAGCTTCCGCGATCATCGCGGGCCCGGCGGCGTGTTCCGGCTGATGCCGACGCGGTCGGTCTCGGTGGAGCAGCTCGGCCTGGCGCGGCACGTACAGTCGCTCGCGATCGAGCCGTCGGGCCTCGTCCTCATCGCCGGGCCGCGCTCGAGCGGCAAGCGCACGTTGATGGCGGCGTTCGTCGACCTGATGAACCGCACCCGACGCGATCACATCATCACCATCGAACGCGAGATCAATATCGTCCAGGAAGGCGGCCACTCGTTCATCAGCCAGCGTGAAGTCCGCGGCGACGACGACGAGATGGTGGCGGCAGCGCGCACGGCGCTGCGCGAGGATCCGGACGTGCTGGTGATCGAAGACCTGCGCACCGGACCGCTGATGAACGTCGCGCTCGAGGCGGCGGCGGCCGGACGACTGGTCGTCGGCGGCTTCTCGGCGCACACGGCCGGCGGCGCAATCGACCGCATCATCGATCTCTATGCGCCCGAGTACCGGCGTCAGGTGCAGGTCGCGCTCGCCGATTCACTGCGCGGCGTCGTCGTTCAGGTGCTGTTGCGCAAGGTCGGCGGCGGCCGGATCCCGGCGCGCGAAGTGCTGCTCAATACGCCGGCGGTGTCGAGCGTCATCGCCGAAGGCAAGACGTCGCAACTGCCGGTGGCGATCGAAGGCGGGCGGCGCTACGGCATGGTGCCGATGAACGACGCGCTGGTCGCGCTCGTTCAGAGCGGCGCCGTCGAAGCGCGCGAAGCGTACCGCCAGTCGCCGGACCGTGCGGGTTTCCTCGGATCGCTGGCGAAGAACGGCCTCGATACGTCGTTCGTCGAACGACTGGCGTAACCCTGATCGCTCGCCTGAAGGCTTCGCGGTCCACTGGCACGCCAGCGACGGAGCGCGAAGGCTTCAGCCGAGCGTTCAACGTTCGACGAACGCCTCTATTTCCTTCACCAGAAAATCGAGCACGTCGGCCTCGGTGAGGGCGTCGGGGCTGCCGATCCCCCGCTCGTTCTCGGTGACGCGCCGGCCGCGGCTGTGGCTCGCGTGCCCGACAACCTGCGGCGCGTCGCCCGTCGTGTCGAGGGTCAACTCGACGAAATCCTCCGCAGTGCGATCGGACATCAGGCGGACGCTGCCCGACGGCGTGAACACGCTGAACGGATACCCTTCGGATTTCAGCACGTTCGCAACCTGCCGGAACAGCGGTACGGCAACCGTGTCGAGAAACGTCGAGTAGGCGCGCGCCGCTTCGTCGCCGCGGGCGCGGCGCTCGGCGGCGCGCTGCTTCGCGCGCTCGAGCGTGCTGTGAATGCGTTTGCGAACGTCGGCGATCTCCATTCAGCCAGCCCCCAGCCCCCGGCCCCGAGCCCCGCTTGGGCGGGCTGAAAGCCCGCCCCTACATTCAGATGACACCGTCGGCGCGAAGCGCTGCGACGTCGGCGGCGCTCATGCCGAGATCGTTTCGGAGCACCGCGTCGGTGTGCTGGCCGAGCGTCGGCGGCGCGCTCCGCACGCCGCCCGGTGTATCGGACAGCTTCACGTTGACGCCGAGCGTTCGCAGCTCACCGATCGTCGCGTGCTCGACCCGCGCGATCATCTCACGCGCCTCGAGTTGCGGATCGTCGAACAACTCCTGCAGGTTCCGGACCGATCCGCACGGCACGCCAGCAGCGTTGAGCCGCTCGATCCAGTGCTGCCGTGGTTTCGTCCGCAGGCGATCGGCGACGAACGGGCGCAGTTGGTCGTACGTGGTGACGCGCTGGCGGTTGGTCGCGAACCGCGGATCGGCAGGGAGTTCCGCGACCGCGCAGAATCGCCGCCACTGATCGTCGGTGCCGACGGCGAGCACGAAGTCGCCGTCCGACGCGGCGAAGGTTTCATACGGCACGATGCTCGGATGACGATTGCCGAGCCGCGTCGGCGCGTTGCCGCTCGCGAAAAAATTGCCCGCCTGGTAGGTCAATAGCGCCGTCACCGCGTCGAGCATCGCGACGTCGACTTCCTGTCCCTTGCCGGTCCGCTCGCGCGCCAGCAGCGCCAACGCCACACCGTAGGCGGCGAACATGCCCGACACGATGTCGGCGATCGCCACCCCCAGCCGATATGGCGGTCCATCAGGCGAGCCGGTGATGCTCATCAGGCCGCCCTCGCCCTGCATCACCGCGTCGTAGCCCGGCTCTCTGGTTCGTGGTCCGGTCTGGCCGAACCCCGAGACCGAACAGTAGACGAGCCGCGGATCGCGCGCCGCCAGCGTTCGATAATCGAGGCCGATCTTGGCCAGCGTTCCCGGCCGGAAATTCTCGACGAGCACGTCGGCGCGCGCGACGAGGCCGTCGAGGATCGCGCGTCCGGCTGGATGTTTGAAGTCGAGCGTCACGCTTTCCTTGTTGCGGTTGATGCTCAGGAAATACGCGCTCTCCCCTTCGAGAAAGGGCGGTCCCCACGCCCGCGTGTCGTCTCCCTTGCCCGGTTGCTCGATCTTGATGACCCGCGCGCCCATGTCGGCGAGAAGCATCGTGCAGTAGGGCCCGGAGAGGACACGGGTCAGGTCGAGGACCATGATTCGGTCGAGTGGCGCCATAATGAACTGATGATTATCGTCTACGCCGGCAGCGCCTGACGCAGCTGCGAACAGGTGAAAGAGTTTCTTTCACGAGCCGCTGCGCCGTTCACGGCATACAACGTCGACGAGGACGACCGGGCCTACGACGAGCTCATCGCGCGCGGTTTCCGATCGGTGCCCGTCACCGTGATCGGCGACCGCGTCGTGAGAGGCTACGACGCCGATGCCTTGACGGCTGCGCTTGCGGCGTGGCGCGCGCAATCGTAATCAGGTCGGACAGCAGGGCGTAGGCGGTGTGCGTGAGGCTGCCGCCGCGCTGCACAATCGCAATCTCGTCGAGAAGCTCGGTGCGCAGCAGCAGCGCGTTGTGCTGCGCCTCCACCCCCGCCAGAATATCGTTGGCCGGCAGCGCTTCGAGCGATACCCGCGCGGCCACACCGCGCGCATGACGGGTCGCGCTCGCCACCAGTTTCAGGCGTTGTCCGGCGGCGATGGCCTGACGGGCGCGGCCCGCGGCGGCCGGCGAAATGCCTTCGCGCTCGATGTCGTGCGGCGTGATCCGCGCGTCGAGCCACACGTTGGCGAGCGCCGCGGTCTTCGCCGCGGCATCCCAGCCATCGATGTCGAGCGTCGGATCCGCTTCCGCGATGCCGCGCGCCTGCATGTCCGCGAGAGCGGCGTCGAACCTCTGGCCCTGTTCCATCGCCGTCAGGATGTAGTTGGTGGTGCTGTTGACGATGCCGCGAAAACCGCCAATTCCCACCACCGGCAGCGTCTCGCGCGCGAGGTTGAACACGGGCACACCGTCCATCACCGCGCCCTCGAACAGAAATCGTCGTCCCGCTCGTTCGGCCGTTCGCGCGAGCGCCCGGTACGCGAACGCCGCGGGGCCCTTGTTGGCGGTGATCACGTGCGCGCCGCCGGCCAGCGCCGCACGGACATGGCTGATCGCTGGTTCTCCACGCTCGATGTCGAGGGTGGTGGTCTCGACAACGACCAGGCGTCCCGCCCGCGCTGCCGACGCGTCGCGCCGGCAGGCTTCGCGGATGAACGACACCGCCGAGGTGGCGCGAGTCCGCCCGAACTCCTCGCCGAGATACCGCGGTCCGTCGCGACGCGTCGCCACCCCGATGATCGCCGTCGACAGCCCGCAATCGCGCCTCAGGAGATCGGCCCGCTCACCGAGCAGCTCGACAAATCGCTTCGCGACGTTGCCGTAGCCGACGAGGATCAGATCGAACACAGCAGGTCGCGGACGCGGTCGAGCGCCGCGTGCAGGTAGGCCGGCGAATCGCCGAAGCCGATACGAAGGTAGCCGTCCATTCCGAAATGATCACCCGGGACGACCAGGACGCTCTTTTCCGTCCGCAGTCGCGTGACCAGCTCGGTCGAGTTCAGCGGGTAGTGGTAGCGGGCATAGACGATGGCGCCGGCATCGGGGGGCGAATAGCTGAAGGCGCCGCCCTGGCCATCGAGCCATTCGGCGATCGCCGGAAAATTGCGGTTCAGGATGTCGCGCGTGCGGGCGAGAATCTTTGTGCGGCGCGCTGGTGCGAGCGCGTGCCGCGCGAGCACATCGCTCAACGCGCCAGGCGCGATCGTCGTGTAGTCGTGATACGACCACAGCGACGCGACGACGTCGGGCGGCGCCACGATCCAGCCGATGCGCAGGCCCGGCAACCCGTACGCCTTCGACAGGCCGCTCGTCACGATGACGCGGTCGGTGCGGCCCCACAGCGACGGCGTTTCGCGTCCGTCCCGTTCCGCGCCGCGGTAGATTTCGTCCGACAGGATCCAGGCGCCGTGGCGCGCCGCCGCCGCCGCGATCCGATCGAGCGCCGCGGCGTCGAAGCGTGCGCCGGTCGGGTTGTTCGGATTGCACACGATGACGAGTTTCGTCCGCGGCGTCACCAGCCGGTCGAGCGTGTCAGCGTCGATCGCCCACCGCGATCCGTCGTGCAGCAGCGGCCATTCGCGCACGCTGGCGCCGAATGCGCGCGCGACTCCCCAGGCCTGCATATAATTCGGCACCATCATCACGACCTCGTCGCCCGGCTCGACGAGCTTCCAGGTCGTGATGTAGTTCGCCTCGGAGCCGCCGTTGGTGACTTGCACGTGATGGCGAGTCGCGCCGGCGTAGAGGGCGGCAATAGCTTCACGAAGCTCGGGCGTGCCGTTCGATTGCGTGTAGCGCAACGGTTCGCCCAGCAGCGCCTCGCGCGCGGCCGGATCCTCGACCAGTTCACTGAGCGTCAACGGATGCACGCCGCTCTCTGAGAGGTTGAAGTCGACCGTGTTCTCGTAGGTCGACTGCATCCGTTCCATTGCGAACGTTTCAAGCTGCATGCGCGTCACTCTACACGTCTTTGGCTGTCCGGACGCCGCGGACTCCTGGACTATACTGACCCGTCCCGCACGATGAGCATTGCGGCCCTGCCGAACCTCGCGCGCATTCCTGCCGGAGAATTCCTGATGGGCGCGGCCGATTTCGAGGAAGACGAGCGCCCGATCCATCGCGTCGCCGTCAGCGAATTCTTCATCGGGCGCTTTCCCGTCACGCACGACGAGTACGCACGGTTCGTTCGCGCCGCCGGCTACCCGGCGCCCGGGATTCGCGATCTGCCGCTCATCACCGCGAACGGCCGCGACGAAGTGTTCCGCGAGCTGGCACTGCCCTACACCTGGCAACGCGATCAGCCGCCCTCCGGCCACGGCAGCCACCCCGTCGTCCTCGTCACCTACCGCGACGCGCTCGCATACTGCGACTGGCTGGGCCAGGACTTGGGCCGCACCGTCCGGCTGCCGACCGAAGCGGAGTGGGAACGCGCCGCCCGCGGCGGCCTCGATGGCTATCGCTACCCGTGGGGCAACGACATCGACGCCACGCGCTGCAACTATCTCACCGACGCCTCCGCCAAACGCCAGCGCGGCACACGGCCGACCGGGACCTACCCGCCGAACGCGTTCGGGCTGTACGACGTCTGCGGGAACGTGTGGGAATGGGTGTCGGATTGGTACGGGCCCGACTACTACGGCGTGGGCGAGACGAAAGACCCTCGCGGTCCGGATTCCGGATCGATGCGGATCGTGCGCGGCGGGTCGTGGGTGAACGATGATGTGACGATGCTCCGGTGCGCCTACCGCCACAAAGTTCCGCCCGACACATACGCGTACAGCGTAGGATTCCGGATTGTATGTCCGGCCTGATGCTCGCAGCGCTGCTCGTTGCTTCGGCCACTGCCGCCGCGGCGCAGGAGGCCCTGAACGTCGTGGTCACGACCGGCGAAGCGGTCGTCCAGCGCGCACCCGACCGCGCCTTCGTCACGATCGCTTCGGAAGCGCGGGCCAAGACGTCCCGCGACGCCCAGCGCCAGAATGCGGACACGATGTCGGCGGTCCGCCAGCGGCTGACGCAGGCCGGGATCGCGACCGATGCGGTCCGGACGCTCGGGATCGATCTGCAGCAGGAATTCGATTTCCCGCAGGGTCGCCGCGTGCCGCGCGAGTACGTCGCGCGCAACACGATCGAGGTTCGCATCGACGATCTCGCGCGCGTCGGCGACGTCCTCGACGCGGCCGTCCAGGGGGGTGCCACCTCGAGCGGCGGCGTGCGCTTCGATCTCCGCGACCGCAGCGGCGCCGAGCGCGAAGCGCTGCGGCTGGCCGTCGCTGACGCGCGGGCGCGCGCCGACGCGGCCGCCGCCGGCGCCGGACGCACGATCGATCGGATCGTCAAGGTCGAAGACACGCGCGACAACCTGGTGATCGTGCCCCGCCCGATGATGGCCGGCATGGCGCGCGCCGAGGCGGCCGCGCCGCCGACGCCGGTCGAGGCGGGAACGATCGAGATCCGCGCCCGCGTCACGCTGACCGCGTCGATGAAATGATGCAGCCGGCGGTCACACCCACCACCTCGCTGACGCCCGAAGGGTACGAACGCGCGCGCCGTCTGCTGATGCGGCGCGATCCCGTCCTCGGCTCCGCGATCAAGACGATCGGCCCGTGCGGCATGGCCGATCGGCAGCGCAAGGATCATCTCAGCGCGCTCGTCGGCGCCATCGTCAGTCAGCAGCTGTCGACGAAAGCGGCCGCGACGATCTTCGGCCGCCTGGTTGGGTTGTTTCCCGATCAGCACATCGCCGACGCGGCCGCGATCGCGGCGCAGACCGATGCGCAGCTCCGCGCCGTCGGCTTGAGCGGGCAGAAGGTGAGCTACCTGCGCGATCTGTCGGCGCGGATTCTCGACGGCCGGCTGAATCTCGACGAGCTCGACACGCTGCCCGACGAGGCGGTGATCGAACGGCTGACGGCAGTGAAAGGGTTCGGCCGGTGGACGGCGGAGATGTTCCTGATGTTTCGTCTTCACCGGCCCGACGTGCTGCCGGCCGGCGATCTCGGGATCGTAAACGCGATTCAGCGTTTGTACAAGCTGCGTAAACGGCCAGATGCCAAGCGCATTCTCAAAATGGGCGAGGTGTGGCGGCCGTATCGATCGGTCGCGGCGTGGTACCTCTGGCAAACCCTCCGCAACGCGCCGCTCACCGTCGACACGCGAAAATCCAAACAAAAAACGTCGTAAAGCTGGAATTCGCGCTTACGGCGTTCGAAACCACACGAGCATCGACGCGTAACTCAGCATGGTCGCCTCGACCGCGATCCACGCAAACTGCTGTGTGAAACGGCCAATCGCCGGATCGGCAGCCTGTTTGCGGGCGCTGCACGGCAGGAGATCATCATGAATGTTCGTTATGCGCTCTTTATCCTCGTGTCGATGTTCGCCGCCGCGTGCGGCTCCTCGTCTTCGTCGTCGACTACTGCTCCGACCACCAACACCGGCACCCCAGTGTCGATCGTGTCGGGATCGTCGACGCTGACGACGACGGCGTACTCGCCGAATCCGGTGACGGTGGCGGTCGGCGGAACCGTAACGTGGAAGAACAACGATTCAGTCACGCACAACTCCGTCGCCACCAACGGCGCCTGGAATTCCGGCAACATCGCGCCCGGCGGATCGTTCAGCATGACGTTCCCGTCGGCGGGCAGCTTTCCGTACCACTGCTCGATCCATCCGGGAATGGTGGGCACGGTCACCGTGCAGTGACGCGCGCGTGTCGCGCGACTCGATCGTAGGTCCGCCCTTTCAGACCGACGCGCCAGGCGCGGGGGCATCCTGAAAGGATGCCCCTGCAGCGTGGGAGCAGCGGTCTAATTCAACTTCAGGATCCCGGCGGCAAACCACACCGCGCCGGTACCGTTGCGGATCAGCAGGACCGGGCTGGCGCATGCGGTAGGCGTGGGCGTGAGCATATCGTCGATCTCGAAATCGCCGCTCGCGTCGAGCGGGACCGGTGTGGTCGTCGTAAACAACTGCGTTCCAGCCGCATCGCAAATCAGCGTCGCCAGGACGCTTTGGCCGCCGTTCAAGCCAATGTTGTTGCCGCCACCAAGAAGCAGTCCGCGACCGGCTGCCTTGATGCGGCCGTCGGTGTCGATGTCAGCGCGAAGCCGGCTGATGACCCAGATCTGTCCTGGCGAGTTGATCCCACGGACCACATTGCGCGACGCAGTGGTCACGCCGTTGACAACGGTGACATTCGATATCGGAATCACACCGATCCCGCCATCGAATCGGACGAGGCTGTGGTCCTCCGCGCGAAGCGGGGACACGAGAGCAACCAACAACGCACACGACAACGCCAACACCGTCTTCTTCACACGCTGCTCCAATCCGACAGGTCTGGAGGAGAGCCGTTGGGGCGCGCCATTGTCAATCCGCGGCCGGGTGGTGTCAACGAAAGGTTGGCGGTGTTACTGCCTCGTTACGATCGCAGCTTGATCCACACCAGGATGTAGCCCGCCGCGATCGCGATCAACGTTCCGCGCTCGCTGAAGAACGTGTCGCGCCACGAGAACGCCGCGTCGGACGCCCTCGTCCTCGTTGCGCCTTTGCGCGTCGGCAGCCAGCGCGGGATCATCGCCGCGTACTCGCGATACGCGCCGGCGAGACGCGCCTCGAGCAGCCGTTCCTCCCAGCGAACGATCGCGTGATACTCGAGCCCGAGCAGGGCGATGACGACCGGCGCCAGCCAGACCAGCCGCGCCGTCAGCGCGAAACCGGCCCACAGCGCGATGTTCCCGATATAGAGCGGATTGCGCACGTAGCCGAACGGACCGCTGGCCACGAGCGGGCCAAGGCGCTCGCTGCGGGTGCGCGAGATCGCGCCGATGTGATGCACACCCCAGAGGCGCAGGAGCTCGCCGCCGGCCGTGATTGCGGCCCCGACGACCGTCAGCGCCACCGATGGGGGCGCCTGGCCGATTCGAAGCGTCAGAATAGCGAGCGCAACGGGAAGGGCAAGGGCGGTCCGGTGCCGGAACAGCCAGGCGCCGAGCCGGGTCGTCGTGTCGGGCGCGGTTTCAACCAAATTCGGGTCAGTTTGACAGGCTTCGGCGCGTTGGTAAAATCAGGACTCATTCGGTCGTATATCGCAATGGCTGCCCCCAACACCTCATCGGTTGTCGATCGCGCGCGGGGATCGTCTGTCCTCGACATGATCGGCCGCACGCCGCTCGTGCGCCTGGAGGAGTTCGAGCGCGAGACGCCCGGCGTCGAACTGTATGCGAAGGCCGAGTGGCAGAACCCCGGCGGCTCGGTGAAAGATCGCGCCGCCGCCCGGATGATTCTCGACGGCGAAGCGTCCGGCAGGTTGACCCGCGGCAAAACGATCCTCGACGCGACCTCCGGCAACACCGGCATCGCCTACGCGATGGTGGGCGCGGCGCGCGGCTACAGCGTCAAGCTGTGCGTGCCGGAGAACGCCAGCCCCGAGCGAAAGCTGATTCTGCGGGCGCTCGGTGCCGAACTGGTGCTCACCAACCCGCTCGAGACGACCGACGGCGCGATTCGCGAAGCCCGCCGCCTGTACGCCGAGGATCCCGAGCGCTACTTCTACCCGGACCAGTACAGCAACGACGCCAACTGGAAAGCGCACTACGACACGACGGCGCCGGAAATCATCGAGCAGACGAGCGGGCGGCTCACCCACTTTGTCGCCGGTCTCGGCACGAGCGGCACCTTCGTCGGGACCGGCCGACGGCTGCGCAAGCATAGTCCGGCGATCAAGTTGATCTCATTCCAGCCGAACTCGCCGTTCCACGGCCTCGAGGGGTTGAAGCACATGGAATCGGCGATCGTGCCGGCTATCTACGATCCCACGCTCGCCGACCAGGATCTCCGCATCGATACCGAGCGCGCCTATCGGATGGTGCGCCGGCTGGCGCGTGAGATGGGCCTGCTCGCCGGTATTTCTTCTGGCGCCGCCGTTGCGGCGATGCTCGACGTCGCGACAAAACTGACCAGCGGCGTCGTGGTCACGATCTTTCCCGACGGCGCGGAAAAATATCTGAACGAAAGTTTCTGGAACGTCAACGATGACTGACGGTGCGCGAGCCGAAGGAGCGCGAGCTTTGCAGGCGAGCGATCTGACCATCACCGCCGCGGTCGACGAGGCAATCCGCGCGCACGGCCGGCAGACGTACCCGCACGAATGCTGCGGCGCGCTCCTCGGACGCGACGGCCATGTTACCGATCTCGTGGCGCTGCCGAACACCACCGAAGAGGGCCCGCGGCGACGTTTTCTCGTCCGACCCGGCGACTACAGGCAGGCCGAGCAGCGCGCCACGGCGCTCGGTGTCGACTTGCTCGGGTTCTATCATTCCCATCCGGATCATCCGGCGCGGCCATCGCAGTACGACCTCGATCATGCGTGGCCGACCTTCGCGTACATCATCGTGGCGGTCGCCCAGGGCGCTGCTGCGGAGATGACCGTCTGGTTCCTCAAAGACGATCGATCGAGTTTCGAAGAGGGCACTCTGCATCATGGCGAAAATCCTCATCCCGACGCCGCTGCGGCCGTACACCGACAAGCAGGACGCGGTTGACGCGTCCGGCGCAACAATTGGCGAACTGCTCGCCGACTTGACGCGCCGCCATTCCGGCCTGAAGGCGCATCTCTACAACGAGCAGGGGAAGCTGCGCAGCTTCGTCAACGTCTACGTCAACGACGAGGACATCCGCTACCTGCAGAAGGAGCAGACGCCGGTCGCGGCCAACGATACGGTGAGCATCATCCCGTCGGTCGCCGGCGGCGTCGACGCCCCGGTACCGGGGTCGGGAAGGGTTTCCGCACCCGTCATGACGGAAACCCTTCCCGACCCCGGTACCTCTACGCTGCCCACGCTCACCAACGACGAAGTCAAGCGCTACTCGCGGCACCTGATCATGCCGGAGGTCGGCGTCGACGGGCAGCGCAAGCTGAAGGCGGCGAAGGTGCTGTGCATTGGCGCCGGCGGACTCGGATCCCCCGTCGCGATGTACCTGGCGGCCGCCGGCGTCGGCACAATCGGCCTCGTCGACTTCGACGTCGTCGATTTCTCCAACCTGCAGCGGCAAATTCTGCACTCGACGCCGGACGTGGGGAAGCCGAAATTGCAGTCGGCGAGGGAGAAGCTGCACGCGCTGAACCCGGAGATCGAGATTCGCACCCACGAAGTGGCGCTGTCGTCGCAGAACGCGCTGCAACTCTTTGCACCCTACGACATCATCGTTGATGGCACTGACAATTTTCCGACGCGGTATCTCGTCAACGACGCGTGCGTGATCCTCGGGAAGCCGAATGCCTACGGCAGCATTTTCCGGTTCGAAGGGCAGGCGTCGGTCTTCGCGATGAAGAACGGACCGTGCTACCGCTGTCTGTACCCCGAACCGCCGCCGCCGGGACTGGTTCCGAGCTGCGCCGAAGGCGGAGTGCTGGGCGTCCTGCCGGGCATGATCGGAATCATCCAGGCGACGGAGACCGTGAAGCTGATCATGGGGATCGGCGAGCCGCTGATCGGCCGCTTCCTGATCTACGACGCGCTGCGAATGCGCTTCCGCGAGCTGAAACTGCGAAAAGATCCGGATTGCCCGGTATGCGGCACGCACCCGACCGTCACTAAGCTCATCGATTACGAACAATTCTGCGGCGTCACGCCTGCCGCACCGGAGCCGGCTACCGTGAACAACGCGACCGAACTGACATCGCTCGAGCTCAAGCAGCGGCTCGACCGCGGGGACACGCTGACGATCGTGGACGTGCGGGAGCCGAACGAGCTGCAAATCAACCGGATCCCCGGATCGGTCCACATCCCGTTGGGGGATATCCCGAAGCGCTACAACGAGCTCGATCCCGACGCCGAATTGGTCATGCAGTGCAAATCCGGCGTGCGCAGCGGCAAGGCCGCCGATTTCCTGCGGTCAGTCGGGTTCAAGCACGTCCTCAACCTGAAGGGTGGCATTCTCGACTGGATCGACAAGGTCGATCCGACGCAGCCCAAGTATTAGCGCCGTTGCGCTGGGCGGAGTCGAAGGTGGTAATATACGACTATCGCGGTCGGATATGTTGAGGCTTTCAAAAAAGGCAGACTACGCGCTGATTGCCATGAAGCACCTCGCGCTGCGGGGCGACCGCGGGTCGTCGAGCGCGCGCGAGATCGCCGCAATGTACGACATCCCGATCGAGTTGATGGCGAAGGTTCTGCAGCGGCTCGTCCGCCGCGGCCTCCTCGCTTCGCAGCAGGGTACCCGAGGTGGCTACCAGTTGGCGCGGGTGCCGACGCTCATCTCGGTGGCGGACGTCATCCAGGCGATCGATGGGCCGGTGACCGTGACGGCGTGCTCGTCCGAAGAAGGACAGTGCGAACAGTTTGCGAAATGTAACGTGCGCGATCCGTTGTGGCGCGTGCGCGAACGAATTCTGTCGGCGCTCGGCGAATGCACGATCGCCGAGCTGGCGGCCGATCCACCGGCCCCGCCGGCCGCGCAGCCGGCGGTCCTGCATACGCACTTGTGACACTGGAGGGCGAGGCTTTCAGCCGCGCCGAAAGAGACGATATGGCAATCAAGCTTCCGATCTACATGGACTATCACGCGACCACGCCGGTCGATCCGCGCGTTGTCGAAGCGATGCTGCCGTACTTCACCGAGAAGTTCGGCAATGCCGCCAGCCGCAATCATCCCTTCGGGTGGGAGGCCGAGGAGGCCGTCGAGAAGGCGCGCAAGCAGGTCGCGGATCTCATCGGCGCCAGCGCCAAGGAGATCGTGTTCACGAGCGGCGCCACCGAGTCCGACAACCTCGCGATCAAAGGCGTCGCCGAGATGTATCGCGAGAAGGGCAACCACATCATCACCTGTGTCACCGAACACAAGGCGGTGATCGACACCTGCAAGCGGCTCGAGAAGGACGGCTACCGCGTCACCTACCTGGCGGTGCAGAAAGACGGACGGATCAGCCTCGAAGAACTTCGCGCCGCGATCACCGACAAGACCATCCTCATCACGATCATGGCTGCCAATAACGAGATCGGCGTCATCCAGCCGATCACCGAGATTGGCGCGATCGCGAAAGAGAAGGGGATCCTTTTCCACACCGACGCCGTGCAGATCGTCGGCAAGGTGCCGTTCAACGTCAACGAACTTGGCGTCCACATGGCATCGCTGAGCGCCCACAAGATGTACGGACCGAAGGGCGTGGGCGCGCTCTACGTCCGGCGGCGCAACCCGCGCGTGCTGCTCGCGCCCATCATCGACGGTGGCGGCCACGAGCGAGGCATGCGTTCCGGCACGCTCAACGTTCCGAGCATCGTCGGCTTTGGCAAGGCAGCCGAGCTGTGCAAACAGGAGATGGCGAAGGAGAGCGAGCGCCTTCGCGGCCTGCGCGATTATTTGAACGACAAGCTGCACAAGCAGCTCGACGAGCTCTACATCAACGGATCGATGGACCACCGGCTGCCGCACAACCTGAACATCAGCTTTGCGTATGTCGAAGGCGAGTCGCTGCTGATGGGCATCAACGACGTCGCCGTCTCGTCGGGATCGGCGTGCACGTCGGCGAGTCTCGAGCCGTCGTACGTGCTCAAGGCGCTTGGCGCCGGCGACGACCTCGCGCACTCTTCGATTCGATTCGGTCTCGGACGTTGGACGACCAGGGAAGAAGTCGATTACGTCGCCGACAAGCTGACCTCGGTGGTCAGCCGGCTGCGCGACATGTCACCGCTCTACGAGCTGGCGAAGGAAGGCGTCGATCTGTCCACGATGCAGTGGCAGACAGAAGGACACTAAAACTATGGCTTACTCGAACAAGGTCATCGATCACTACGAAAACCCGCGCAACGTCGGCTCGCTGCCGAAAGACGACGTCAACGTCGGCACGGGGCTGGTTGGCGCGCCTGAGTGCGGCGACGTGATGAAGCTGCAGGTCAAGGTCAACCCGGCGACCGGCGTCATCGACGATGCGAAGTTCAAGACGTTCGGGTGCGGTTCGGCGATCGCCTCGTCCAGCCTGGCGACCGAGTGGCTGAAGGGCAAGACCGTCGACGAAGCACTCGCCATCAAGAACACCGACATCGTCAACGAGCTCAGCCTGCCGCCGGTGAAGATCCACTGCTCGGTGCTGGCCGAGGACGCGATCAAGGCCGCGATCGCCGACTACAAGAAGAAGCAGGCGGCTGAGGCAAAGACGGCCGACACGGTCGCGCAGCCGACAGCGTAATGATTCAGATTTCCGAGACCGCGGCGCGCAAGATCCGCACCTTGATGGCCAAGCAGGGCATCGAGGAGGGCGGACTGCGCGTCGGCGTCAAGGGCGGCGGCTGCTCGGGCCTGAGCTACACGTTTGCCTGGGAGAAGCAGCCGCGCCTTGGCGACGAGGTGTTCGAGGGGCCGGACGGCGCGAAGATCTTCGTCGACAAGAAGAGCCTGCTCTTTTTGAACGGCACCGTGCTCGACTACGACACGAACTTGATCAGCAAGGGCTTCGTGTTCAACAACCCGAACGCGAAGACCACCTGCGGCTGCGGCAGCTCATTCGGCGCCTAGCGCGCCCCGTATGGCTTCCTCGACATCCCCGACGCTTCAAGTGTGTCGTGATTGCGGCGGCGGTGCGCCGGTCGATGCGCATTTCTGCCCGCAGTGCACGAAGATCCTCTCGCTCGGCCGGCACGGCGACTATTTCGCTTTTCTTGGGGTGCCGCGCAAATTGCAGCTCGATCCGGGCGATCTCGAACGGCGCTTTCGCGAGTTGAGCCGGCAGTTCCACCCCGACTACTTCTACAACGCCACCGCGGCGGAGCGTCGCGCCAGCCTCGAGCGGTCGTCGTATTTGAACGACGCCTACCGCGCGCTCAAGAACCCGGTCACGCGTCTCGAGTACCTCCTGCGCGTGGAAGGGGTGCCGGTGAGCGGCAGTGCGGAGACAGCCGAGCGCGAAGGCTTCAACCGGGCGACTCCTCCGCCGGCGCTGCTCGAACAAGTATTCGCGCTCAACGAGGAGCTCGACGAGATTCGCGAGGCGCGATCGAGCGGCGCGCCCGCGGCGGCGTGGAAGGCACGCCTCGACGCCGCGCGGCTGCCGATCGAGGCAAAGCGCGATACGCACCAGGCCCAGGTGGACGAGCTCTCGGCGAGGTGGGATGGGCTTGTCGACGACGGCGGCAGCGACGCCGCGAAGCGCGACGTCCTGCAGGCGCTTCGCGACTGCGTGCTGGAACGCAACTACATCAACAACCTGCTCTCCGGGATTGAACGGGAACTGAATACCGTATGAGCCACGTTGTCGGAATCGATCTCGGCACCACCAACTCGCTGGTGGCCTACGTGAAGGATGGTGTGCCCGAAGTGATCCGCGACGAGCAGGGCGACGCGCTCCTGCCATCGGTCGTCTCGGTGGGTGACGCCGGCACGATCCACGTCGGCCGCGAAGCCGAGCGGCGGCTGCTGACCGAGGCGCAGCGCACCGCGTACTCGGTGAAGCGCTTCATGGGCAGGGGGCGCGAGGACGTGCAGCACGAGGCCGAGCACTTCCCGTTCCGCGTCAGCGGCGAAGCCGGCGGCGTCGTGCGGATCGGCCTTGGCGAGAAGGAGTACACGCCGCCGGAAATTTCCGCGTTCGTGCTGCGCGAGCTGAAGCGTCGCGCCGAGGCCTTCTTTGCCCAGCAGGGGGAATTCGACAACGAAGTCGATCGCGCGGTGATCACGGTGCCCGCGTACTTCAACGACGCGCAGCGGACGGCGACGCGCGACGCCGGCCGCATCGCCGGCCTCGAAGTGCTCCGCATCATCAACGAGCCAACCGCGGCCTCGCTCGCCTACGGGCTCGACAAGAAGCACTCGGGGCTGATCGCCGTCTACGATTTGGGCGGCGGGACCTTCGACATCTCGATCCTCCGCGTCGAGGACGGCGTCTTCCAGGTGCTCTCGACCAACGGCGACACTCATCTCGGCGGCGACGACATCGACGTGCTGCTGATCGACACGGTGCTCGCCGAGGATGACGCTCCGGTTGCGTCCGGCCGGACTCCCGAGCAACTCCAGGCGATCCGTAAAGCCGTCATCCAGGCGAAGTGGGATCTTTCCGACCGCGAGGAAACGACGCTGAACGGCAAGCGCTTCACGCGCGCTAGGTTCGAACAGCTGATCGCACCGGTCGTCGAACGGACGCTTGGTCCGGTCCGCCAGGCCCTCGCCGACGCGGCGCTGGAGCCTTCGCAGATCGACGAAGTCGTCCTCGTCGGCGGGTCGACGCGCATCCCGATGGTCCGCCGCAAGGTCGCGGAGCTGTTTGGCAAGACGCCGCACAGTGAGCTGAACCCCGACGAAGTGGTGGCGCTCGGCGCCGCCGTGCAGGCCGGGATTCTGGTCACCGGCAACCGCGACATGCTCCTGCTCGACGTGACTCCGCTCTCGCTCGGCATCGAGACGATGGGCGGCGTGGTGTCGAAGATCATCATGCGCAACTCGACCATCCCGGCATCGGGCAGCGAGATGTTCACCACCGCCGTCGACAATCAGACCGCCGTCGACATTCACGTTCTGCAGGGCGAACGCGAGCTCGTCGCCGACAACCGATCGCTGGCCCGCTTCAAGCTGCGCGGCATTCCGCCGCTGCCGGCCGGCATGGCGCGCGTCCAGGTCCAGTTTCAGATCGATGCCAACGGCATCCTCAGCGTCACCGCGCGCGAGCTGCGCACCGACGTCGAGCAGACCATCGAGGTGAAGCCGTCGTACGGGCTCACCGACGAGGAAGTCGAGCGCATGCTGCTCGATTCGTTCGAGCACGCCGAGGCCGACTTCGAAGCGCGCATGCTGATTGAAGCGCGCAACGAAGCCGACAGCGTCATCCAGGCGACCGAGAAATCGCTGCGCAGTCCCGACTTCGCAATGATCGAGAAAGACGAGCTCGCGCCCGGCGAGCGGCAGAAGATCGAGTCGGTCATGGCCGGCCTGCGGATGGTCCTCAATTCCACCGATCGCGAGACGATTCAGAAGTGGACCCAGGCACTGAACGACGCGACCAGGCACCTCGCTGAGGTGATGATGAACCGTTCGGTGAAAGCCGCCCTGTCGGGCAAGAACGTCGACTCCTTTAGAACGTAGCGCGAAGGCTTTAGCCGAGCGAATCGGCTCAGCCGAGCGTTCAGCAAGCGAGAGCGAATGCCTAAAGTCACCTTCATCATCGACGGCGAGCCGACCGTCGTCGAGTTCGAGCACGGCAAGCTGCCGTACTCGCACCACGGCAAGCCGGAGTCGTTTCTCGACGTCGCCAAGAATCTGCACGTGCCGCTCGAGCATGCGTGCGGCGGCAGTTGCGCCTGCACCACCTGCCACGTCATCATCCGCGAGGGCGCCGACAACCTCAGCGAGATGCAGGACGACGAGGCCGATCGCCTGGACACGGCGTGGGATCTCACGACCGACTCGCGGCTCGGCTGCCAGGCGGTGATCCACGGTGACGTCGTCTGCGAGCTGCCGATGTACACGCGCAATTACGTCCAGGAAGGCGGCGGCATCCAGCTCGGGAAATCCGACAAGAAGGCGCGCAAGGCCGAGGCGGTGCAATCGTGAAGTGGACCGACTCGGAAGACATCGGCATCGCGCTCGCCGAGAAATTTCCCGGCGTCGATCCGCTGACCATCCGCTTCACCGACCTGCGCGAGCGCGTCCTCACGCTCGACGGCTTCGCCGACGATCCGAAGGCGTCGAACGAACCGAAGCTCGAGGCGATCCAGATGGCGTGGTACGAGGAATTCAAGGACGCGCAATGACCGCCGCCGGGATCTTCCGGCCCGGGATGCGCGCCTACTTCATCCCGTTTGTCGCCGGGGTGGTGCTCGCTGTGAGCGCCTTTCTCCCGTGGGTGATCGTCGGCGACGTGTCGATGAACGGCGTTCCCGACCTGTGGGCACTGTGGGTCGCCGGCCTTGGCGCGCTCGCCGCGGTGCTCGCGATGCTCAGCCTGATCACCCGGCGCAACTCGCGGCATCCGCTGCTCATCATCGGCCTCTGCGCGCTCGGGATCATGTTCCTGTCGTGGCGGATCCTGCCGCGGACCGCCGGTGAACGCGCGCTGACCATTTCGCAGGCGTTCGCGATCGTCGAGAACACGCCGATGGCGACCACGCCGGACGCCGCCGTCGGCTACGGCATCTACCTCGGCCTCGTTGCCTCCTGTGTGCTCGTGCTGTTCGGCCTCACGATCGTCGTCAAGCGCGTCTCGACCGCCTACGTCGTCGCCAGCCCGGACGACGACGTCGAGTGACGGTAGCGCGAAGGCTCAAGCCGAGCGATCAGCGACAGCTCTCGCCGACATGCGTGTTCTGATCGTCGCGGCGACGGAGACCGAAGTCCTGCCCCTCGTCTCCGCAATGGAGCGGACCTCCGATCGCGGGCCCCGCACGACCAGCTATACTCACGCCGGCCACGATATCGTCGTGTTGACGACTGATGTCGGCATGGTCGCCACCGCGGCGTGGTGCTCGGCCGTGATGAGCAACGCGACGTTCGATCTCGCGCTCAACTTCGGCGTCTGCGGCAGCTTCGATCGCATGCTCGAGCCGGGACGCGTGGTGCATGTCGTGTCCGATCGCCTGGCCGAACTCGGCGCTGAAGACGGCGAGGCGTTCCTGTCGATCGACGAGCTGCAGTTGCCGGCGGAGCACGAGTTCGTGAACGCCAACCCTCCGCCGATCGACGCGCTGTCGCGCTTGCCGGCCGTGTCGGCGATCACCGTGAACACCGTCCACGGCAGCGATCGGTCGATTGCGGCAGTCGTCGAGCGGTGCGCGCCGCAGGTGGAGAGCATGGAGGGGGCGGCGTTCATGTGTGCCTGCCAGATCCACGGGGTCCCGTTCGCGCAGGTCCGTTCGGTCTCGAATATCGTCGAGCGGCGGAACCGCCGCGGGTGGAAAATCATGGAGGCGATCGCGTCGCTGAACGACGCGGCCATTGCCATCGTGGAGGGTGCGTGAAGCTCTCGCTGGCGTTCTCGCCGTGTCCGAACGACTGCTTCATGTTCGACGCGATCGTCAACCGGCGCATCGATCTCGAAGGGCTGGAGTTCGCGATCCATCTCGCCGACGTCGAATCGCTGAACGACGCCGCGCTCGCCGGGCAGGCGCAGGTCAGCAAGCTCAGTTACCACGCCTACGCGTACTGCGCCGATCGCTACGCGCTGCTCGACGCCGGCAGCGCGCTCGGCCGCAACTGCGGGCCGCTGCTGATCGCGAATCGCGCCATCTCGCCGCGCGAGATCGCCGCCGGCGAGCTGCGCATCGCCATTCCGGGTAAGCACACGACGGCGAATTTCCTGCTCGGCCTCGCCTTCCCGGCGGCGCACAACAAGACCGCGTTGGTGTTCTCGGACATCGAGGGCGCGCTGCTGCGCGACGAGTTCGACGCCGGCGTGATCATCCACGAGAACCGGTTCACCTACGAGGAGAAGGGACTGCGCAAGATCGTCGATCTCGGCGAGCTGTGGGAACGCGACACCGGCGCGCCGATCCCGCTCGGCGGCATCGTGATCAGCCGCGCGCTGCCCGACGAGGTGAAGCGCGCCGTCAACCGGATCGTCCGCCGCAGCGTCGAGTACGCCTTCGCGCACCGCGAGGCGAGCCTGCCGTTCGTGCGCGCGCACGCGCAGGAGATGCGCGAGGACGTGATGTACCGCCACATCGATCTGTATGTGAACGAATACTCCGTCGACCTTGGTGCCGACGGGCGCCGCGCCGTTGAGGTCCTCTTCGACCGCGCCCGCAACGCCGGCCTCATCCCGGCGACTCCCGCTCAGCTCTTCATCTCGACTGCAGCGTTGTCGCGCTGAGTCGTTCGGGTTGAGCACGGCGAATGGCGAGGCCATTGCACACGGTCGCCGGGGAGCATCCGTATGGCATACGAGGACCCACGTCACGAATCACTCACCGCCACACTTGGCAAGATCGTGGACGACGTCCGCGAGCTGTTCCGGGAAGAGGTCGCGCTCGCACGCGCCGAGCTGCGACAGGAAGTCAGCGGCTTCACGTCGGTCGCGATCTGGTTTGGCGCCGGCGCTGTTGCCGCCGCCTTTGCGCTCTCGTTCCTGCTGCTTGGTATCGCCCAGGCGTTCGCGGTGCTGGTCGGCTGGCCGGTGTGGGCCGGCTACGCCACGATGGCCGTTCTGTTGGGCATCGTCGCGCTGATCGCGATCCAGGCCGGGCGGCGCCGCGCGCGCACTGTTTCAGCCGTACCGCAGCAGACCGTTGAGTCGCTCAAGGAGACGAAGGAATGGATTCAACACCGGATCACATCCGAGCGCGGATAGCGGCGACGCGCGCGTCGCTCGACCGTCACCTCGGCGAGCTCGGCACGCAGGTGGACGTAACCAAAGAGCGCGTCGCGAGCAATGCACAGTACTGGGGCGGCATCAGCGCCATTGTCGCGGGCGTCGTCGGTGCGGCGGTAATGTGGCCGCGCCGCGCTCCGCGTCGACGCGTGCTGCATTCGTTCCAGAAGGCGATGTAACCCGTGCGCACGATCTCACCACCGTAGGGGCGCCCTTTCAGGGCGCCCGGAGGGCAGGCTGAAAGCCTGCCCCTACGTTGGATTGTCGAGCGAGGCCAGCGCCGCGTGCAGCTGGCGCACGCCGTCGGTGAGGCTCGCCGGCCCCGGCTGCAGGATGTAGGTCGACTTGATCTCGAAGATGCGATCGTCGCGGACGGCGCTCACCTGATCCCAGCCGGGTCGCGCGACGATCGTCGCCTTCCGCATCTTCTTGCCGCACCACGACGCGAAAATCACTTGGGGGTCCCGCCGCGCGACCTCAGCCGGATCGACGATCCGATCCCGCGCGAGCGCTGCGCCGGCCAGCTCGGGGAAAATCGGCGCGCCGCCGGCAATCTCGACGAGCTCTTCGACCCAGCGGATTCCCGAAATCAGCGGCTCGTCCCACTCTTCGAAGAAGACCCGGCGTCGGCGCGGCAGTCGCGCGCCGTCGCCCCGCATCCGATCGAGATCGGTGGCGAGCCTCGCGGCGAGCTGTTCCGCGCTCGATTGGCAGCCGATCAGTCCGCCGAGCATCCGGATCATCTGCAGGATTTCGGCGACCGATCGCTGGTTGAAGACCACCACGTTCATGCCGCGTTTGACCAGCTCGCTGACGAGATCGGCCTGCAGATCCGAGAAGGCGAGCACCAGATCGGGACGAAGCGCCGCGATCTTGTCGAACTTCGCGTTGATGAACGCCGAGATCTTCGGTTTGCTGCGCGCCTCGGGCGGACGCACCGTATAGCCCGACACGCCGACCACGCGGTCGCCTTCGCCGAGCAGGTACAACGTCTCGGTCGTCTCTTCGGTCAGACAGACGATGCGGCGGGGATAAGACATAAGTCCGTGAACACGAACCCGTCACGCTCGACCGTGATCCCCGTTCCCACGCGAATCGGTGCGCGGAACATCGGACCGTCGTAGGCGCAGGTGTGGAACTCGCCGCGTTCCGCGCACGGGTCGACCGAGGCCGGCAGGTCGTCGAGCAGCGCCGCGTCGAACTCGCGGCCGGCGAAGCGGGCGTCGAGTCGCTTCGGGTTGAGGCAGGTGATGCGGGCCTTCACGCCGGCAGCGATCATTTCGCGCGCGAGCCGCGACGTCCAGGTCGGCTCCCTGTCGAAGAGCGGAAAGAGCGGCGTCAACCCGCTGCCGGCGAGCCGATCCTCGCGGTAGCGGCGGATGTCGTCGAGGAACAGATCGCCGAACGCCGCATGAGTGAAGCCTTCGCGTGCGGCGCGCGCCACGGTTTCGGCCATCGCCGCCTCGTAGACCGCATTGGGACATGGCGACGGAATCGGCACAATCCAGAGCGGCGCGCCAATCGACTCGGCCTGCGCGCGCAGCACGTCGATGCGGACCGCGTGCATCGCCACCCGCTGCGCGCCCTCGTTGATCGTCGTCAGCAGCGCGCCGATCGCCACGTCGCCGCGCTGCCGGAGCACGTGCACGAGCCAGGCACTGTCCTTGCCGCTGGACCACGACACCAAGATCTTGTTCATTTGAACCGCTCAGGATGCAGCGCCCGCGCCATCCGTTCGGTTGCGGCGCCGACGCGTGGACCTGGTACGACGAACTCCTCGCCCTGGAGCAGCAGCACACGCCGGTTCTTCACCGCCGGGACCGACGCGAGCGCGTTCCAGGCGCGCAAATCCGACGCGGCCGTCGTGTCGCCGCGCGCGTAGCGCAGTTCGATAATCACCTCCGGCGCGCGCGCCAGGACCACCTCGGTGCTGAGCGTCACCGATTGCTGCTTCAGGTCGGCGAGGACGTCGACGCCGCCCGCGGCCTCGAGCATGTCGTGCAGGAAGCCGACGCCGCCGCTCGCCTCGATGTTGCGCAACGTCCCCGTTTCGCGGCCGAAGACCAGCAAGGTCTTCGGCCGTGCCGCGCCGGCGACGCGCGCTCGTACGTCGCCGAGCTGTTTGTCGATCGCGTCGGCCAGCCCCGTCGCGGCGGCGGCGACGCCGACGCGATCGCCGAGCGCGCGGATCGTCGCGGTGATGTCGGGCAGCCCGCGATGGACGTAGGGGAAGTACGCGACGCGCGCGCGATCGAGCTGCGTCCGCAAGTCGGACTGCGTGCCGTAGAGGATGACGAGGTCCGGCCGCAACGACAGGATCCGTTCGACGTTCGGATCGAGCAGCGCGCCGACGCGCGGCAGCTGTTCGACGGCCGCCGGAAAGCGATCGTAGCTGCCGACCGCAACCAGCCGATCGCCGGCGCCCATCGCGAACAGCATCTCGGTGGTCGCCGGGATGATCGAGATGATCCGGTGTGCGTCTTCGAAGCGCGAAGGCTTCAGCCGAGCGTACTCATCGGCTGTCGATGATCGCTCAGCTAAGGCTTTCGCGCTCCATCCCGAGGCCAGCGCGGCGACTGCCGCGACGACCAGCCACGCGGCCCTGCGTCTCATCGGAACCTGCGGAACAGCAGCCATAGAAAAAACGGTCCTCCGAGGAGCGCGGTCACGGCGCCAACCGGCATACCGCCAGCGCCGAACACCGTCCGCGCCAGCAGATCGCACAGCACCAGGAAGGTGCCGCCGAACAGCGCCGCCGCCGGCAGCACCAGGCGATGGTCGGCGCCGACGATCAGCCGGACGATGTGCGGCACGATGATGCCGACGAAGGGAATCGGACCGCCGAGCGAGACCGCCGATCCGGTGAGCACCGACGCGCTCACCAACGCCAGCCGCTCCGCGCGCCGGACGTCGACGCCGCGCGACTCGGCGGCAGCGGCGCCGAGGCTGACCAGGTCGAGTACCCGCGGCAGCGTCGCCACCGCCACCAGCGCCGCGGCAATCGGCACGAACGAGACAACGACGTCAGTGTAGCTGCCGACATCCAGCGATCCCATCATCCACCGGATGCTGCGGAAGGTATCAGTGAAGTCGCCGAGCACTTGAATCAACCGGTTGAGCGCGCCGAAGAACGCGCTCAACGCCACGCCTGCGAGGAGCAGCACCGTCGTCGAGGTCCCGTGCCGCCGTGCGATCGACATGGCGTACACGATCCCGAGCGCGATCGCCGCGCCGAGGAAGCTCGCGATCGGCACCGCCGAGATGCCCAGCACGGCGGTGTCGATGTGAAACGTGATCACGATCACGGCGCCGAGAGTCGCGCCCGTCGACAGGCCGAGCGTATCGGGCGAGGCCAGCGGGTTGCGCAGGAAGGCCTGGAACACGACGCCTGCCACCGCCAGGCTGCTGCCGACGAGGATGGCCGCGAGCACCCGCGGCAGGCGCGCGACGAAGAACACCTGCGCGTCGACGTTGTCGGCGAACGGAATGGTCCGGTCGAACACGCGTGACAGATGGATCGCGGTCGCCCCGACCAGCGGCGCGGCGACGCAAACGACGAGCGTCAGCGCGCCGAAGCCGGCGATGGTCACCGCAATCCGCCGCCGGAGATCACTCTGCACGGGCGAGCGGTACCACCGTGAGATGCCGGGCGCGCGGATGGTGGACGACCTCGGCGTCGACGCCGTACAGCGCGCGGACGTTGCAGCTGGTGAGCACCGACCGCGTGTCGCCGGCGGCGATGACATGGCCGGCGCGCAGCATGACCAGCGAACCGCAGAGCGCGGCGGCGAGATTCAGGTCGTGCGTCGACACCACCATGGTCACGCCGCGCTCGGTGTTCAAACGGGCCAGCAGGGCGGCGACATCGAGCTGAAATCCGAGATCGAGCGACGCCGTCGGCTCGTCGAGCAGCAGCACGTCGGACGCCTGTGCCAGCGCGCTGGCGATGACCACACGCTGCTTCTCGCCGCCGCTGAGCGTCGCGAACCGGCGCGCCTGAAGTGCGGTCGTGCCGGTCGCGGCCAGGGCTTCGCGCGCGATCGCCAGGTCGGCTCCGCCTTCGAGCTCGAACGCGCCGAGGTGCGGGTAGCGTCCCATCATCACGATCTCGAGCGCGGTAAAGTCGAACGCCGAGTGGGTCTCCTGCGGCACCACGGCGATCCGCCGGGCGATCTCGCGCCGCGGCATCGCCGCGATCGAACGGCCGTCGAGGACCACGCCGCCGCTCGCCGGCGCCAGCGTCCCCGACAGCAGCCGCAGCAGCGTCGTCTTGCCCGACCCATTCGGACCGAGCAGCCCGACGATGCCGCCGCGCGGCACGCGCAGCGAGACGCGGTCGAGGACGCGCGCGCCGCCGCGCTCGTATTCGAAGCTGACGTCGTTCGCTTCGAGGAGCGTCATGCGGCCACCGTCACGTCGAGCGCCCAGCAGCCGCCGCGCTGCACGCGCTCGCCGCACGCGAGCGTCAACGGCCGCTCGAACAGCGGCGTATTGACCACAACCGTGTGGTACTCGCCGTGCTCGCCGCATGGATCGACGCCGAGCCGCGCGAACTCGTCGAGCATGCCGTGCTCCAGCGTCCGGCCGAGCCACGAGGCGTCGAGGTGCTCGCATCGCGCCGTGACGATCACCGCATCGGCCCCGCTCGCCGTCCATTCCTCGAACAGCGTCGTCGTCGACGAGCCGAACAGCGGTTCCACGGCGACGAGCTGGTGCGGCGCACACATCGATTCTGCCCAGCGGCGATGCTCTTCGAAAAGGATGTCGCCGAAGATCACATGCGTGACGCCCTCGGCGCGCACCTCGGCGAGTGCCCCGGCGAAGGCGTCGTTGTAGGTCTGCCACGTGCACCGGCCGACGAGCCGGCGCAGGCGTAGCCGTTCGGCCTGCGCATCGAGGATCTCCGGTCGCAAGCCGTGCGAACGGCTGCGCTCCGCCGACTCGTCGCACATGGTGATCATCGCGACGATCTCGTAATTCTCACGTGCGCGCGCGAGCGCGGCGCAGCTGTCCTTGCCGCCGCTCCACGAGATGGCTGCCCGCGGCCTCTCGTCGCGCAGGCCGTCAGGCCTGCCGGGGGTCGCGGCGGCAGCCCTGAAGGGCTGCGCTACCGTAGGCTTGCCACCCATTTCAAAATCCCACGCGGACGCCGCCGCGTACTGCGCGGCCCAGCGTCGGGTAGCCCAGCGGCTCCATGTAATCGGCGTTCGCAAGGTTGTCGATCGCGAGCAGCAGCGCCACCTGATGGACCAGCACGACCGAGAGACGCGCGTCCCACCGCGCGTAGCGCGGATGTTCGAGGATCGGCGGCTGCAGGGACGAGAAGTCGCTGTCGACGAATGCGCCGACGAGCATGCCGCTCAAGTCGGCCGAGAGGCGGCCGCGGCCGTAGCTCGCGCCGACGAACCCCGAGTGCCGCGGCCGGCGGAACAGGTACTGCCCGACTTTCAGCACGGTGCTCGACGGTGAGGTGCTGTCGATCACCTCCGACGCCAGGAACGTGTAGCCGGCCCGCACGCGGACGCCGGCGATGGGCGCCGCGTCGGCGATGAGCTCCGCGCCGCGCGCGCGCGTCCGCCCGATGTTGAAATACTGCGCCTCGAAAGTCGCCGGATTGGTCGTCCGCGTCGAGATCAGGTTGCGATACTCGTTGTCGAACCAGGTCGCTTCGAGGCGCAGCCGATCGGCGGCGAGGCGCTGTTCGACGCCGGCGTCGACGCTGCGCGAACGCTCCGGCAGCAGATCCGGGTTGCCGCGGAAGAACGGCGACGGGCTGAACGACTGGAGAATCGTCGGCTCCTTGATGCCGAGCCCGGCCGACGCACGAAGCCGCGTTTCACCGAAGGCGGCGCCGGCCCTCGCTTCGCGGATGACGAAGACGATCGCGCCGCGTGGCACGGCAGCGGTGCCGAAGCTGTCGTTGTGCTCGACGCGCCCGCCGCCGGTGACGATCACGCGCGGCCACACGGCCTGGTGTTGAACAGCGACGCCGATGTTGTTGCGCGTCGCCGGGGTCGACGTGCCGGCCAGCCGATCGTCGAGGGTCGCGCGCTCGCCGTCCCAGTCGACGAGCATCGTCAGCAGTTGACGGCCGTAGGCAGCGTTGTTCGCGACGCGCACGTCGGCTTGGTAGCTCGCATGGTGCCGCGTGAGCTCGTTCAAGCTGTCGAAGAGGAAGTCGCTGAATGCAAACGGCGCCGTGTGACCGTCGAACTGCGGCGTGTACGGCGGATCGGCGACGAGGTTCGTCGACTGCTGGTGCGACACCGCCACCGAGTAGCTGGCGCGCTGGCGGAACGCCGGCGTCACCTGCTGATCGAAGGTTGCGCCGCCGACGCCGTCGTGGCGCTTGAAAAACGCGTCCAAGTCGGGCCGGCCGAACGCGGTCTGGCCCGGCGTGCCGTTGTGCTGGAACTGACCGCGCGCCACGACCCGCAGCGTGGCCGTGCCGCTGATCGCCATGCCGGCGGTTCCCGAAATCGTCGTGTCGGTGAAGCCGTTGTTCGGTTCGCGGTTGTCGGTGTCGAGGCCGGCGGCTCCAACCGAGTAGTCGAACCGGCCGGCGGCGCCGTTGACGTTCGCGTTCGCGCGCAGTGTCGCGTAGCTGCCGGCTTCGAACGACGCCGAACCCGCCGGCCGCGCGCCCGGCGACGCCCGCTTCGTGACCAGCTGCACGACGCTCGACATCGCGTCCGATCCGAACAGCGCCGACTGGGCGCCGCGCACGATCTCGAGCCGGTCGAGATTGTCGGTGCTGAGCGCGCTGAAGTTGAACGTGCCGCCCGGTTCGTTCAGCGGGATGCCGTCGAGGAGCACCTTGTTGTAGCTGCTCTCGCCGCCGCGGACGAATAGCGACGTGACGCCGCCCGGCGCGCCAGTCGTGATCACGTTGACCCCGGGCGTGGTGCGCAGCAGATCGGCAACCAGCGGCACGCGCCGGCGTTCGATGTCGGCGGCGCTGAACGCGGTCACGCTGGCGCCGGTCTGGCTCGCCGGCGTTTCGGTGCGCGTCGCGGTGACGATCACCGTCTCGGCGACCGGCGCGACGCGCAGCGTGAGCCGCAGCGGTTGCTCGCTGTCGCACGGCGCCGCGCCTGGCGTGAAACCGGTGAGCGTCGCTTCGACGTGGCAGTCGTCGGTGGCGACGCTGACCTGGAATCGGCCCGCTTCGTCGGCGAAGACGCCGGCGAGTTCGCGACCGCCGCCGTCCAGCGCGCGCACGTAAGCGCGCGGCACCGCCCGGCCGGAATCGTCGACGATGACGCCGGAGAGATCGCGGGCGGCTGCAGACAGAGCTCCGCCCAGGACAAGAGAGATCGACAGCAGACTGGACGAAAGACGGGTGCGCACGGGTGCTCCTTGCGGCGTCGCTCGCGCCGAAGAAAGACGCCCCCGGGATCAGGTTTCCTGACTCGCGGATCGCTGCGTCACGGCCTGTCTTCCCAGCCCGCCTTCGCGTCTCCGTGGGAGACGCTTCGGCGCGCCAGTGACCTGTCTGACCGTGACGCTAGCCGCTTACAGTGGCGGGACCGTGTGGGCTTCGCACCCACTTCGCGTGACCGCCGGGGCTTGCGTCGAATTGTCGCGTAATCGTAACATTCACTGTTCGGGACAGCAAAGGCCAAGGCATGAGCAAGAGCTCCACCGTCACCGTCCGCGAGAAGCCCGTCGCCCACGTGGCCTCCGCGAACGCTGGCAGCCTGACGATTCACGGCGAGACGTTCGTCGTCCAGACCGATCAGCGCGTCGAAGTGATCGATCTGACCAATCGCGTGATGGAGCTCGTGCGCCAGTTCGACATCCGCGAAGGCCTGGTCAGCATCTGGTCGCTGCACACCACCTGCACGCTGTTCATCAACGAATACCAGGTTGCGCTGCTCGCCGACATCAAGCGGTTCCTCGAGCGGATGGTGGCGCGCGACGCCGAGTATCTGCACAACGATCCCAACCACTCCGACTGCGATCGCATGAACGCCGACTCGCATTTGCGCGCGATGCTCCTCGGCCACAACTTGACGCTGCAGATCAGCGGTGGGGAAGTGGTCCTCGGGCAGTGGCAGCGCGTGCTGATGGCGGAGCTCGACGGCCCGCGCGCACGCTCGCTGCGCGTGCAGATCTTCGGAATTTCCTGAGGCGCGGATGCGCCAGCGAATCGCCGCCGCCGGCCTGAACGACATCGCCGACAAACTGGATGCCGGCGTCCGCCTCGATCTCGCCGATGGTGTGCGGCTGTTCGAGGCGCCCGATCTGCTCGCCGTCGGCTGGCTCGCGAACTGCGAGCGCGAGAAGCGGCACGGCGCGAAAACGTTCTACAACTACAACATCCGCCTCGAGGCGACCAACGTCTGCGTGGCGAGCTGCCTGTTCTGCTCGTTTGCGCGGTTGAAGCCGGGCGATCCCGGCGCCTACGCGATGTCGCTCGAGCAGGCCTGGGACAAGCTGCGGCAGCGCGCGCACCAGCCGCTCACCGAAATCCACGTCGTCAACGGCCTGCATCCCGATCTGCCGTGGGACTACTACACGGAGCTGCTCCGCGGCTTCAAACGGATCAAGCCGGACATCCACCTGAAGTGCTTCACCGCCGTCGAGATCGCCTTCTTCGCCGATCTCTACGGCAAGACCGACGAGCAGGTCCTGCGCGAGTTGATGGACGCCGGGCTCGACTCGCTGCCCGGCGGCGGCGCCGAGATCTTCGCCGAGCGCGTGCGTAAGAAGATCGCCAACGACGTCAACAAGTGCGACGCCGTCCGGTATCTCTCGATCCACCGGCTCGCGCATCGGCTCGGGATGCGTTCGAACGTGACCATGCTGTACGGGCACATCGAGACCAACGAGGAGCGCGTCGATCACATGCTGCGGGCGCGCACGCTGCAGGACGAAACGGGCGGATTCCAGGCGTTCATTCCGCTCGCGTTCCATCCCGACAACAACCAGATGCGCAAGCTGCCGGCGCCGACCGCCGCCGACTCGCTGCGCGTGCACGCCGTCGCGCGGCTGATGTGCGACAACATCCCGCACGTGAAAGCCTTCTGGATCGCCACCGGTGTCGAGGTGGCGCAGACGGCGCTGTGGTTCGGTGTCGACGACCTCGACGGGACGGTCCAGGAAGAGCGCATCTACCACATGGCCGGGTCGCAAACGCCCGAGGGGATGACCACGCGTCAGCTCGAGCGCCTCGTTCGGGCCGCCGGCCGCGATCCCGTCGAGCGCGACACCCTCTACAACGTCGTCCACGCCCACGCGTAAAGACATGGAGCGCGAAGGCTTCAGCCGAGCGGCCGCGCGTCGTCCGGCCTGAAAGGCCGGACCTACTTACAACTTCGCGGTCCGTGGGAATTCCGCGCGCATGGCGGGTGTTATAATTTTTAGCTCGCCACTGATGCTGATACCTGTTCTCACGGCGTACGAAAAGGAACATCTCTCCGACCGCCAGCCGCTGCCTGAGCGGTATGTCGGGCTCAGCGACGAGGAGATGGACCGCCGCATCACTGCGGCGAAAGGGAAGCTCGGCCGCCGGCTCGTGATCCTCGGTCATCACTACCAGCGTGACGAGGTGATCAAGTTCGCCGACTACACGGGCGACTCCTACAAGCTCGCCGGCCAGGTCAGCAAGCATACCGACGCCGAGTTCATCGTCTTCTGCGGCGTTCATTTCATGGCCGAGAGCGCCGACGTTCTCAGCGCGCCGCATCAGCAGGTGATCCTCCCCGACCTTGCCGCCGGCTGCTCGATGGCCGACATGGCCGAGCCCGATCAGCTCGAGATGTGCTGGACCGATCTCGAGCAGATGCTCGGCAGCACCGCCGGCGTCGTCCCCGTCACCTACATCAATTCGTCAGCGGCCATCAAGGCGTTCGTTGGCGAACGCGGCGGCGTCGTCTGCACCTCGTCGAACGCCGCGGCGACGTTGAAATGGGCGTGGCAGCGCGGCGACAGGATTCTCTTCCTCCCGGATCAGCATCTCGGGCGCAACACGGCCTACAAGCTCGGCGTGCCGCTCGACGAGATGCTCGTCTGGGATCCGAACGAGATCTGGGGCGGACACGAGCCAGACGCCGTGAAGCACGCGCGCATGCTGCTGTGGAAAGGGCATTGCTCGGTGCATGCGCGGTTCACCGTCCGGCAGATCGAACAACTGCGCGCGCAGCATCCCGGCCTTCGCGTGATCGTCCATCCCGAGGTGCCGTGGGACGTCGTGCAGGCGGCCGACGATTCGGGATCGACCGAATACATCATCAAGACCGTGAAAGACAGCCCGGTCGGCTCAGCGTGGGCCGTCGGCACGGAGATCCACCTCGTCAATCGGCTCGCCCGCGAAGTGGCGCCAGATCGCACCGTTCTCTCGCTCGATCAGTTCGGCTGCCTCTGCTCGACGATGTTCCGCGTATCGCCGAACCATCTGCTGTGGGTGCTCGAAGGGCTGGTCGACGGCGAGGTTCACAACCGCATCGTCGTCCCCGACGCGCAGAAGCACTGGACGAAAGTCGCGCTCGACCGGATGTTGTCGATTCAGTAGCCGCTGAAGTACGATCCTCCAGTTCTACCGTCCTGATCGATCGAAGGAGGATCGTCCGATGGCTCATTCGCTGCCGCCTCTTCCCTATCCATCCGATGCGCTCGAACCGCACATCGACAAGCAGACGATGGAGATCCATCACGGGAAGCATCACAACGCCTACGTCACCAACCTGAACGCTGCGCTCGACAAGCATCCCGAGCTGCAGTCGAAGAGCGCCGAGGATTTGATCCGCGGGATCGCCAACGTGCCTGAAGACATCCGCACCGCGGTCCGCAACAACGGCGGCGGCCACGTGAACCACTCGATGTTCTGGCAGATCATGGGCCCGAACGCCGGCGGCCAGCCAACCGGCGCGATCGCCGACGCAATCAACGCCGCGTTCGGCGGCTTCGACAAGTTCAAGGACGAATTCAAGAAGGCGGCAGTCGGCCGGTTCGGCAGCGGCTGGGCGTGGGTGGTCGACAACGGCGGCAAGATCGCGATCGAGAGCTCGCCGAACCAGGACAACCCGATGATGGACGGCAAGAAGCCGGTCTTCGGCATCGACGTCTGGGAGCACGCCTACTACCTGAAGTACCAGAACCGCCGGCCCGACTACATCGACGCCTGGTGGAACGTCGTGAACTGGAACGAGATCAACAAGCGGCTGCGCTGAGGCCTGGCGAGTCGAGCAGGTCTGGCAGGCCAGGCGGGTCGGAGGCGGACTCTCCGACCTGCTCGCCCTGCCCGGCCGGCTAGACCTGCCCGACCACCCGTGTCACTGTCCACTGTCCTCTTCCTGTTCCTCGCGCACCTCGGCGTCGGCATCGCATTCACGCTGCTGTTCGTGTCGCGCGACGCGGGGATCAAGTTCTTCCGCTTCACCGCCGGTCTCGGCGCGATTCTGATCGCGGTTGCGCTCGCGTTCCGCTACGGCGCACCGGCTCCGAGCCTGTCGCCGGCACTCGATCGCCGTGCCCTTCTCGCGCTGGACGCTGCCGAAGCGGTGCTCGTCGTCTACTGGGCGACGATCGGCCGGATGTTCACGCGGATTCGCACGGCGATTCTCGCGGCGAGCGCCGTCGCCGGCGTCGTCGCGGTGGTGCTGCAAGCGCTCGCCGTTTCGGCGGATCGATCGGGGATCGTGCAGGCGATCACGGTGGCGAGTTTCCTGACGTCAGCGGCAATGCTTGGCGGCGCCTGCACGGCGATGATTCTCGGTCACTGGTATCTCGTGCTGCCATCGATGGAGGTCGGCTACCTGCAATCGATCGTCGGCATGCACATCGTCTCGATGGCGGCACGCGTCGTCGTCGTCGCCGTCGCCGTCTGGTTCGCTATCGCGACCTTCCGGCCCGACCTCGATGCCGGCCCGAGTTTCCGCCACTACATCTTCTCGATCGACGGCATCTTTTTCTGGCAGCGCGTGCTGTTCGGTCTCGCCGGGCCGGCAGTGCTGTCGTATCTGACCTGGGAAACCGCGAAGATCCGCTCGACGCAGTCGGCGACTGGAATTCTCTACGTCGATTTTTTCACCGTCGTCGTCGGCGAAGTGCTCGCCAAGTACATCGTCCTCGCGACGCGCGTGCCGGTATAGTAAAGTTGACGTTTGCGGACTGCGCCGCGGTCCGGAACCTGTGCAATTTCAGTCTGTGAACCGCGTCAGGGCCGGAAGGCAGCAGCGCTCAACGGATCCTGAGATGTGCCGCAGGGACCTCCGGGCCGCGGTGGAGTCCACAAAGTCGCGACTCTTTCCACCCCATGTCCTATCAAGTCATTGCGCGCAAGTGGCGTCCGCAGAAGTTCGACGATGTCGTCGGACAGCAGCAGGTGACGCGTACGCTGCGCAATGCGCTGGCGAGCGGGCGGCTGGCGCAGGCCTTCGTGTTCGCCGGGCCGCGCGGTGTCGGCAAGACGACGACGGCGCGCATCCTCGCGCGCGCGTTGAACTGCGTGAACGGCCCGACCGCCGATCCCTGCGGCGCGTGCGAAGCCTGCCGCGAGATCGCCGAAGGGCGCGACATGGACGTCCTCGAGATCGACGCGGCTACTCACACCGGCGTCGACAACGTCCGCGAGGTGATCATCTCCGGCCTGTCGATCATGCCGGTGCGTAACCGCTACAAGGTCTTCATCATCGACGAAGTCCATCAGCTGTCGTCGGCGTCGTTCAACGCGCTGCTGAAGTCGGTGGAGGAACCTCCGCCGCACGTCGTCTTCATGATGGCGACGACCGAACTCGATGCGATCCCCGAAACCGTGCTGTCGCGATCGCAGGTCTACGCGTTCCGGACGATCAGCACCAGGCAAATCGCCGCCAAGCTGCGCGAGATCGTCGACAACGAAGGCATCGCCGTCGGCGACGACTCGCTGCAGCTGATCGCGCGCGACGCCGAAGGCAGCATGCGCGACGCGCAGAGCAAGCTCGATCAAGTGATTGCGTTCACCGGCAAGACGATCACCGTCGCAGACGTCGGCACGGTGCTCGGCCTTGTCGGTCGCGATCTGCTGTTCGACGCCGTGCAGGCCGTTGCCGACGACGATGCGCCGCAGGCGTTTTCGCTGGCGGCGCGCGCCGTCGAGATGGGGTACGACCTGAGAGCGGTCTGCCGCGAGCTGTCGCGCGTGGTCCGTGATCTGCTCGTCGTCTCGGTCGACCCGTCGCGGATTACCGATTCGGAAATCGCCGCCGAATCCGAGCGCGACCGGGTGAAGGCGCTCGCCGGACGCTTCTCGCGCGAAGATCTGCTGCGCGCGTTCGATCTGCTGACAAAGGCGGAGAACGATATCAAGACCGCTGCCCAGCCTCGTTACCATCTCGAGATGGCGCTGCTGCGCTGGATCTATCTGCGCAAGCTGACGCCGATCGAGGATCTGATTGCCGGTGCGGGTTCCGGCCGGCTTGAAAAGGCGGCCGATTCCGGTCGTAGGGCCCCCCTGTCAGGGGGGTCGGCGGACAACGCGGCACGACCTGCGGCGCCGATGGCGAAACCTGCCGCCGCGCCATCATCGGCCAAGGCTGCACCTGTTGCGCCGAAGCCGGCTGACGTCGCGCCCGCGAGAGCCGGAAATTTCAAAGATGCCCTGCTCAACGAGATCCGCAAGGCGAAGATGGTGTTCTACAGCACCGTCTGCGCACAGGCGCAGACGATCGAGGTCGCCGGCGACGCCGTCACCTTCACGTTTTCGCCGAACCAGCGCGCCCTGTTGAACATGTTCGAACAGAACCGCTCCTGGCTCGAATCGATCGCGCAGCAGGTGGCCGGGCGGCGCATCGCGGTCTCGGGCGTGCAGGCCGACGGCGGCGGCGCAGCCGCGGATCCGACGAAGAACGGCGGCCAGGCCACAACCGGCGAACCCGCTGACAAGAAGTCGGCGCTGCGCGAACAGGCGCTCGCCGACGCCGGCGTCCAGGCGATGCTCGAAGTGTTTCCCGCGGAAATCCGCGACGTCGAGGAAATGTGAACATCCAGGACATGATGAAGAAGGCGCAGCAGATGCAGGAGCATCTGCAGAAGCAGATGTCCGAGCTGCGCGTCGAAGGCAACGCCGGCGGCGGCATGGTCACCGTCGTCATCAACGGCGCCAAGCAGGTTCAGACCGTGAAGATCGATCCGGAGGTCGTCTCGAAAGAGGATGTCGGGATGCTCCAGGATCTGATCGTCGCCGCGTTGAACGACGCGTACCGCAAAGCCGACGACGAGATGACGAAGAACGTCGGTGGAATGCTGCCGCCCGGTATCAAGCTGCCCGGCATGTAAATGTCGCTGCCGGACCCGTTGCTCCGACTGATCGAGGAGCTGCAGCGCCTGCCGGGCATCGGTCCGAAGGGCGCGCAACGGCTCGCCTTTCACGTCCTCAAGACCCCGCGCGAACAGACCGACCGCCTCGTCACGGCGCTGCGCGACGTCAAGGAGCAGGTCACCTACTGTTCGATCTGCAACAACATCACCGACATCGACCCGTGCGCCTTCTGCAGCAATTCAGGGCGCGACCCGCACGTGATCTGCGTGGTCGAGGAGCCGCAGAACGTCGCCGCGATCGAGAAGACGCGCGAGTTCAAAGGCATGTACCACGTGCTGATGGGCGCGCTGTCTCCCCTGCAGGGTGTCGGTCCCGACGATCTGAAGATCAAAGGCCTGCTGTCGCGGATCAGCGGCGGCGTCAGCGAAGTGATTCTCGCCACCAATCCGAATGTCGAAGGCGAGGCGACGGCAATCTATCTCGCCCGCCTGCTCAAGCCGCTCGGCGTCAAGGTGACGCGGATCGCGATGGGCGTGCCGGTCGGCAGCGACCTCGAATACGCCGACGAAGTGACGATGCACAAGGCGATGGAAGGGCGACGCGAGGTCTGATTCGACGTGATGCTCCCGCACTCCTACGAGCTGCCGGCCGGGCTCCTGCTCGTGATCGGCGGCGCCTTGTCGTGCTTCGCGGGCTATCGCCTGTTCAAGATCATCCTCGGCATCTACGGCTTCATCCTCGGGGCGATGCTGGCGAGCTCGATGGTGGCGGCCAGCAACACCGTCGGCATGATCGCGGCGGCGCTGGCCGGTGGCCTGGTGGGCGCGCTGGCGCTGATGTTCGCTTACTTCGTTGGCATCGCGCTGGTCGGTGCCGGCCTGGGTGCCCTCGTCGCGCACGTCGGGTGGAGCTACGTCGGCAGCGGCGGCGACCCGCCGCCGCTCGCGGTGATTCTGCTCGCGCTCGTCGGTTCGCTCGGCGCGATGCTGCTGCAGCGCTACGTGATCATCCTCGCGACGGCGTTCGGCGGCGCGTGGACGATGATCGTCGGCGGGCTGACGGTCGGGGACCGCGGCCCGCGCGCGGCATCCGCCGACGTCTGGATCCTCTACCCGATGTCGCCGGCGCCAGGTCGATCGTGGGTGCCGCTCGCGTGGATCGGCCTGGGACTTCTCGGCACAGCAGTGCAGCTTGCGATCACCGGCCGCAAAAAATGACGAATCAACCAATCAACCAATCGTCAATCACCGAATAAATCAGCGATCAGCAATCAGCAATTGCTTTGGAGGCAGCGTATGGCGACGTTCGAACGGCACGTAGACGTGGACTGGCAGGGATCGGTGATGGAAGGGAAGGGCGAGATGAAGGCGGGCACGGGGGCATTTTCGCTGCCAGTGACCTTTCCATCGCGCGTCGGCGAATCGGGTGGCAAGACGAGCCCGGAGGAGCTGATGGCCGCCGCACACGCCGCGTGCTACGCGATGGCGCTCAACGGCACGATCGGCCGCACTGAAGGTGTCTCGGTCGATCGGACGGTGGTGCGCGCGACGATTACCGCCGACAAGGGCGACGCCGGCATCAAGATTCAGTCCTCGAAGCTCGAGGTGACCGCGTACGGCCTGAAGGGCGCCGACGCGGCCAAGTTCACTGAGATCGCGAAGCTCGCCGAAGGCCGCTGTCCCGTCTCGAACGCATATCGCGGGACGATGCAGATTTCGGTGGACGCGAAAGTCGCATAGCAGTTGGGGCTGGGCGCTCGGGGCTGGCTACGGTGTTCGTAGCGCGAAGGCTTTAGCCGAGCGATCAGGCAAGCCCCCAGCCCCGAGCCCCGACTGTGTTCCCGAAGGAACATGGAGCATACGGTCAGCTGCTGTTTCCGCTGCTGACCGCGCTCGCCATCGGACGACGAACGCCAGCGGCGCTGCTGCTTGCCGGCGCGGCGATCGGTGCGTTCGTCGCCCACGAGCCGCTGCTCGTGCTGCTCGGCCAGCGCGGGCCGCGCGCCGGGCGCGGGCAGCGCTCGCGCGCGATCGTGTGGTTTGCCGTTGCGGCGGGCGGCGCGATCGTGCTCGCGGCGGGCGCGCTGATCCAGGCGCGCGACGGCCTCGCGCTTGCGCGAACCCTGCTCGTCCCGGCGGCGTTCGCAGCGGCACTCGCGGCGGCGATTGCCCGTCACCGCGAGCACACCCTCGTCGGTGAAGTCCTCGCCGCGATCACCTTTTCCTCGATCGCGTATCCGATCGCGCGCGCCGCCGGCGCCGCGCAAAGCGTCGCGGTCACCTGTGCCGCGGTGTTCGCCGCGGTCTTCGTCGCTGCCACCGTGGGCGTGCACGCGGTGATTGCCCGCACGCGGCGGCCGCCGGCGATCGGCGCGCGAGTCGCCGGCGTTGTCGTCGCCGTCGGCGTGCTGCTCGTTTTGTGGCAGCTTGGCGTGCGCGGCGTGGTCTCCTCGCTGTCGGCGGCCGCCGCGTTTCCGTCCTGCCTCGTCGCCGGCTTCGCCGCGATCGCGGTCCGATCGGCGAAGCGGCTGCGGCCGATCGGCTGGACGCTGATCGCCACGACGCTGATGGCCGCCGCACTGCTGATCGTCGCATTCGGATAACTCGTGGCTTCGCGACGACCACGCGTCAACTTTTGACAGCGTGGCTCCGTCCAATCGCTCAATGAACGCCCTGCTCCGCGATTTTCGCCACGCCGTTCGCCACCTCGCCCGAACGCCCGGCTTCGCGCTCGTCACGATCCTGACGCTTGCGCTGGGTATCGGTGCGAACACGGCGATTTTCTCGGTCGTCAACGCAGTGATCCTCCGCCCCCTCGGCTACCCGCATCCCGAGCAGCTGGTTTACATCTCGAGCCAGTTTCCGGCGATGGGATTCGATCAGTTCTGGATCTCACCGCCTGAGTTTCTCGAGTTCCAGGAACGGACCCACGCGTTCGCCGTTGTCGGCGCCTTTGCGACCGGGCAGGCGAATCTGACCGCGCCCGACCGTCCCCGCCGCGTCAATGCCGGGCAGGCGTCGGCGGATCTCTTCAAGGCGCTTGGCGTCAACGCGCAGTACGGGCGCACGTTCGACGCCGCCGAAACGCGCCCGAACGGTCCGCGCGTCACGATCCTGTCGAACGAACTGTGGAAGTCGGCCTTCGGCGGCAGCGCGAGCATTCTCAATAGCGAGATCGAGATCAACGGCGTGCGCAGGACGGTGATTGGGATCATGCCGCCCGGCTTCGATGTCGCCGACGGACGGATCGAGTTGTGGAATCCGCTCGTGCTCGACCCGGCGAACCGAACCGGCAACCGCGGCAGTCACTTTCTCTACCTGATCGGCCGGCTCGCACCCGGTGCGACGCTCGCGTCGGCGAACGGGGAGCTCGACTCGCTGCTCGCCGGCTGGCGCGCCTCGCTCGGCGCATCGGTGAATGCCGCGAACGCCGGGATGGTGCATGCGCCCGACACGAAGGGCCATCGTCTGCGGCTCGACGCCTTGCAGACGCAGATTGTCGGCAGCGCGCGCACGGCGGTGTTCGTGCTGCAGGGCGCGGTGGTGTTCGTGCTGCTGATCGCCTGCGCGAACCTGGCGAACCTGCTGCTTGCGCGCGCCGAGTCGCGGCACAAGGAATTTGCCGTTCGCGCGGCGCTCGGCGCCGGGCGCGCCCGCTTGCTGCGGCAGTTCATGGTCGAAGGGTGTGCATTGTCGTGCACCGGTGCGGCGCTCGGCCTGGCGGTCGCGATCGCGGGTGTGCGCGCGCTCATAGCCGCGTATCCCGACAGCCTGCCGCGATCGGCCGAGGTCACGCTCGATCTCGGCGTCCTGGCGTTCACGCTGGTCGTCGGCCTCGCCACCGGCGCGGTTTTCGGGCTCGCGCCGCTGCTGCATCTCGGCGCCGACGCGACGTCGCTGGCGCTCAAGGAAGGCGGCACGCGCGCGACCGCCGGCGCCGGCCGCAATCGTGTCCGCCGCGCGCTCGTCGCCGCCGAAGTCGCGCTCGCGGTGGCGCTCGTGATCGGCGCCGGGCTGCTGCTGCGCACCGTAATGAACCTGTCGAATGTTGATAGCGGGTTCAACCGCAGCCGCCTCGTCACCTTCGCGGTGACGCTGCCGAACGCGAAGTACACGAAGCCGGAGCAGGTGCGCGGGTTTTACACGCGGCTGCTCGGCGATCTGCGATCGATCGGCGGGGTGCAGAGCGTTGCCGCGATGAGCGGCCTGCCGCCGCTGCGCCAGGTGAACGCCAACGACACCGACATCGAGAGCTACACGCCGCCGCCCAAGGGGCCGTTCGCCAACGTCGACTACTACAACCTGGTCACCGCCGGCTATGTCGAGACGATGGGCATCCCGGTGCTCGAGGGACGCGCGTTCCTGCCGACCGACGCGCTCGGCACCACGGTGATGATCAACGAGACGATGGCGCGGACTTTCTACAAGGGGACGAGCGCGATCGGGCGGCGCGTGCGGCCGTCCGCGCCGCCGAGTTTCAAGGTGCCATGGTTCACGATTGTCGGCGTCCTCAAGGATGTGAAGCAGGGCGGCGTCGACAAGAAGACCGGCACCGAGCTGTACCTGAACTTTGATCAGATCACCACCGTGAACACCGGCTACGGCGTCGGCACGATGAACATCGTCATGCGAACCAGTCAGCCGCCGGACACGCTGGCCTCGTCGATCCGGGCCATCGTCGGCGGTCTCGATGCGACGCTGCCGATCGTCAAACTGCGATCCGTCGACGAGGTGTTCGACGAGTCGATTGGGCGGCCGCGCCTGCTCGCGCAGTTGCTCGGCATCTTCGCCACGCTGGCGCTGCTGCTCGCCGCGATCGGCAGCTACGGCGTGCTGTCCTACATGGTCACCGAGCGTCGCCGCGAGATCGGCATCCGGATGGCGCTTGGCGCCGACCGCGCGTCGGTGCTGCGGATGGTCCTCGGCCAGGGTCTGCGGCTCACGCTGTTCGGCATCCTCGCCGGCCTCAGCGCCGCGTTCGCGCTGAACCGGCTGATCGCCTCACTGCTGTTCGGCGTCAAGCCGACCGACCCGGCGACCATCGGCGGGGTCGTGCTGCTGATTACCATGGTTGCACTGATCGCTTGCTACCTGCCGGCGCGCGGCGCGACGCGCGTCGACCCGATGATCGTCTTGCGCGAGGAATGACGGTCGGTTTACTATTGAGGTTCGCCCAAACGCACGTCGTGACCTGCCTGCGTTCCTCAGTAGCTCAATGGTAGAGCATCCGGCTGTTAACCGGAGGGTTGTTGGTTCGAATCCAACCTGAGGAGCCACTTTTTCACGGGTTCGTTCCGGTCACATGGGTAACAGTTCATTCCGAGGACATAGGTAACACTTTCGGGGTGAACGGATTGTCGATCGGCTCGAGCCGGCACGTCTCGTCGTCGAAGTAGCCCAAATCGTAGCGCATGAAGGTGACGAGCCAGACGCGCTCGCCGACCTGGGTCACGCCCACGTTCTGACCGGCGAAGACGTGGCTGAGA
>Ga0075425_100000251_pt1 | contig 49274 bp, 42 predicted proteins | sample SoiMethybrSBSTD4_FD_75300 | JGI IMG/M metagenome (GOLD analysis project Ga0075425, IMG submission 75300) | Bulk soil microbial communities from a Populus tree surrounding site in Tennessee, USA - Soil MetaG P. TD hybrid SBSTD4 | ecosystem: Environmental > Terrestrial > Soil > Tree plantation... | reverse complement strand
TCGGACCAGAGCTCGATGCCCTGCTGATCGGCCCCATATCCCGTCCCGGCAACATTAATGAAATCTTTTCCCACCCGGCGAAATTCTGCGCCGTAGCTCAGATGGTTCGAAGCGCCCTTGAGGCTCATGCGCCATAGCCCGTGATTTTCCTCCCCGACGCCGCAAAGCGCGGCCGGTGAGCTGTAGGCGAGCTCGGCTTCGGCGTCGAGCCATCGTTCGATCAGCGACGAGGTCGCGAGCATTCTGACCGCGCCGGGATTTGGCGCTGACGCCGCCGCGGGTTTCGGCTCGTCTCCCGGCTGCTTCTCGACATAATAGGTGTTTAACTTCAGCGCTTTTTCCCCTAGGCTCAAAACGAGGAGCGATTTGTTCGGCGCTTCGGGGCCGCCGCGTTTTTCGCCGATGTACGGCGGCAGGCCCGACAATCCGGAGGCGGAGAAAAACTTCCATGCTTCCGGCGCCTGGGCGTGCGCCGCCGTTGCGAAACCGAACGCCAAAATTCCGATCAACTGTGAAAACCAACGATACGTCACTGCCGCGGCCTTCTGCTTGCGCCGTCGCTGGGGGGCCCCTGATTTATCCCGGTTGTGGATCGGAGGAGAGGTTACGAGATCTGCTGACGCGCATCTCCGCTCATCCTGATATAAATACGATGCCGCTGTCAAGCGCGAACGGGTTAAGTTCGCCTTGCGAAGAAAAATCGTTCCTGGTATAAAACTTCATGTTTGCCGAAAAGTGCGAACGGCTCGAAAAAACCCAGGCGCAGGTCTGGGTTTTTTTTTACCCATTGTGGAGATGAGCCATGTTTGATCAAGAAATTCTTCCTCTCGGTCTGACCTTCGACGACGTCCTCCTGGTCCCCGCCGAGTCTGCTGTTCTGCCGCGCGATACCGAGGTCAAGACACGCCTGACCGAACATATCGACTTGAACGTGCCGCTGCTCAGCTCGGCGATGGACACCGTCACCGAGTCGCGCACCGCGATTGCGCTGGCGCAGGAAGGCGGCCTGGGATTCGTTCATCGCAACATGGCGATCGCGGCGCAGGCGGCGGAAGTCGAGAAGGTGAAAAAGTTCGAGAGCGGCATGATCGCCGATCCGATCACGGTCCATCCCGATCAGAAGATCTCCGAGGCGCGCGAGATCATGAACAAGTACGGCATCTCCGGCCTGCCCGTCACGACCAACGGGCGCCTCGTCGGCATCCTCACCAACCGCGATCTCCGCTTCGAGAAGCGGAACGACCGCCCCGTCGCCGAGGTGATGACGAAAGACAATCTCATCACCACGCGGCCGGGCGTCGACCCCGACGAGGCGAAAGAGATGCTGCACCGCCATCGCATCGAGAAGCTTCTGGTCGTCGACGACCATTTCCAGCTCAAGGGCCTGATCACCGTCAAGGACATTCAGAAAAAAACCCAGTATCCCTTCGCCTGCAAAGACCAGTGGGGCCGGCTCCGCGTCGGCGCCGCCGTCGGCGTCGGCCCCGACTGCGAAGAGCGCGTCGATGCGCTCACGAAAGCCGGGGTCGATGTGATCGTGGTCGATACCGCGCACGGTCACTCGCGCAACGTGCTCGAAAGCGTGCGCTTCATCCGCCGGCGCCATCCGGACTTGAATCTGATCGCCGGCAATGTGGCGACGGAGGAAGGCACCGCGGCGCTGATCGACGCCGGCGTCAACGGCGTCAAGGTCGGCGTCGGGCCGGGATCGATCTGCACGACGCGCGTTATCTCGGGGGTCGGCGTGCCGCAGATCACCGCGATCGCGAGCTGCGCCAAGGCGGCCGCGCGCAGCAACACGCCGATCATCTCCGACGGCGGCATCAAATATTCCGGCGACATTACCAAGGCGATCGCGGCCGGCGCGGACTCGGTCATGATCGGGAGCCTCTTCGCCGGAACCGAAGAGAGCCCCGGCGAGACGATCCTTTATCAGGGACGGACCTACAAAGTGTACCGCGGCATGGGGTCGCTCGGCGCGATGAAGGAGGGCAGCCGGGACCGCTACGGCCAGGCCGACGTCAACGAAGAGGCGAAGCTCGTGCCCGAAGGCATCGAGGGGCAGGTGCCGTACAAAGGATCGCTCGCGTTCATCATCCATCAGATGGTCGGCGGCCTCCGCGCCGGCATGGGTTACCTCGGCTGCCGCACTATCGGCGATCTGAAAGCCAAAGCGCGCTTTATGCGCATCACCACGGCGGGCTTTAAAGAAGGCCACGTGCACGACGTCTTCATTACGAAAGAAGCGCCGAATTACCGGGCGGAATAAGAAAGCTATCAGAGATCGGCATTCAGCGCCGAAAGCTGACGGCTGCAACCTTCTCCGCTATTAAGATGATCCTCATTCTCGACTTCGGCTCGCAATATACGCAGCTCATCGCGCGCCGCGTGCGGGAAGCGAACGTCTACTGCGAGATCCATCCCTTCAATCTGCCGCTGGAAAAAATCCGCGCGTTAAAACCCAAGGGCATCATTCTGTCCGGCGGCCCGGCGAGCGTTTATCAGGACAACGCGCCGAAGGTCGAGGCGCCGCTGTTCGACCTCGACGTGCCGTTTCTGGGCATCTGCTACGGCATGGGGATGATCAATCTCGCGAGCGGCGGTCGCGTCGCGCGCGCCGAGCGGCGCGAATACGGTCCCGCCGACCTCCTCATCGACGACGACAGCGATCTTTTTTACGGTTTTGCGGCGAACGGCGTCGCGCGCGTCTGGATGAGCCACGGCGACAGGATGGATGACGCGCCGAAGGGCTGGCGCGTGCTCGCGCATAGCGCGAACTCCCCCATCGCCGCGTTCGCCGATCCGCGTCGGAGATTATTCGGCGTGCAGTTTCATCCCGAGGTCGTGCACACGCCGCGCGGGCAAGAGGTGCTGAAGAATTTCATCTTTCGCGTTTGCGGCGCCGCCGCCGATTGGACGATGGGCCGCTTCGTCGAGAGCTCGATCGAAAAAATCCGCGAGCAGGTGGGCGGCGGGCGCGTCGTCTGCGCGCTCAGCGGCGGCGTCGATTCTTCGGTCGTGGCGACGCTCGTCCACCGCGCCATCGGCGAGCGCCTCGATTGCATCTTCGTCGACAACGGGCTCCTGCGCCGCGGCGAGGGGCGGCACGTCGCAAGTCTTTTCGTCGAGCGCTTCGGCCGCGGCTTCCACCACGTCGACGCGGCGAAGAAATTTCTCGACGGGCTCACCGGCGTCGTCGATCCGGAGCAGAAGCGCAAGATCATCGGCCGCCTTTTTATCGAGGTCTTCGAGGCCGAGGCGAAGAAGCTGGGCGACGTCAAGTTCCTCGCGCAGGGAACTCTATATCCCGACGTCATCGAATCGGTCTCGTTCGTCGGGCCGTCGGTTACGATCAAGAGCCATCACAACGTCGGCGGCTTGCCGCCGAACATGGAGTTCAAGCTGATCGAGCCGTTGCGCGAGCTCTTCAAGGACGAGGTGCGCCGCCTCGGCGAAGAGCTCGGGCTCCCGCGCGAGCTGATCCAGCGCCAGCCGTTTCCCGGCCCGGGGCTCGCGATCCGGGTCCTCGGCGAAGTGACCGAGGAGCGGCTCGAAATCCTCCGTTCCGCCGACGTCATCGTGCTCGAAGAGATCAGGCAGGCCGGCCTCTATGAAGAGGTCTGGCAGTCGTTCGCGATCCTGCTGCCGATCCGCACCGTCGGCGTCGTGGGCGACGAGCGCAGCTACGACTACGTCATCGCAGTCCGCGTGGTCGAGAGCGACGACGGGATGACCGCCGACTGGGTGGCGCTGGCCCCCGAGCTGCAACGGAAAATCTCCAACCGCATCACCAACGAAGTCCGCGGCGTCAACCGGGTGGTTTACGACATCTCCTCCAAGCCGCCCGCGACCATCGAGTGGGAATAGCGCCAACCCCGAATCCTGCCGCTTTTGTCTGCCCCTGATTCCCAAGTCTTGGAAATTCCACGTGGAAACATCGCATTAATGAGAGCCGGCCTGCGGCCGATGCTCCGAATGTGACCCCGCAGTGCTTAAATCAACCTTCTGTCTTGTGGTATACGGATTGCTCTGATTTTGGCGATTGAATGGGTTCGCGTAACGACGCGTCTATAGGAATAGAATGAAGCTCAAGGCATTACTCGTCGTAACTAGTTTTTTCGTTTTGCTCCACGCCGCTGCCGCCGCCGAGGACAATACCGTTGTCCAGCGGCTCACGGCGACCGCCCAGATCCTGGCCGGCATCCCTCCCGCGCCCGGCGATTCGGTTATCGACCGGCTGGCGGCGCTCGATTGCTCGAAGGAGCAGCACCAATGGATAGAGGCGCAATGGAGCCAGGTGCACGCCCGGCTCTCCGCCATGGAGCAGTGGCGCACGCATGAAATTCATATGCCGGAGGGGCAGGCGAGGACGCTCATTTACCCATTCAGCGGCCCGGATTTTCTGAACGCCTATGAAATGGCGCCGGACCATGCCCGGTATATCTTTTTCAGCCTCGAGCGCCCCGGGCGCCTCCCGGACGTGAGCGCCCAGACCCCCGCGCAGTATAAGCAGATGCTTGCCGACGTGCGCGGCGCGCTGCGCGACATCTTCGAGCGCAACTACTTCATCACCGACTACATGACCAAGCAGCTCGCCACGCCGCAGCTGTCCGGCACGGTGCCGGTGATTGCGACGATGATGGCGCTGCTCGATCTCCGCATCGTGCGGATCGAGCCGATCGATCTGTTTCCCGAACAGACGCGCGCCTACGAGAAGCCCGCGGCGATCCGGCCGCGCAAGCTCATGCGCGGCGTGCGCATTGACTTCGTCAATCCGAAAATCGGCAAGACGCAGCAGCTCTATTATTTCTCCCTCGATGTGTCCGATAGGGCGCTGGAGTTTTATCCGGGCTTTCTCGACTGGGTCGGCCGCCAGCGTCCGGCGACCGTCTTTCTCAAGTCCGCATCCTATCTGCTCCACGACGGCCAGTTCGCCAAGACGCGCGAGATGATTCTGGGCTCGGCGGACATCCTGATTCAGGACGATACCGGCGTTCCCTACCGGTATTTGAATCATTCACCATGGCAGGTGCGCCTCTACGGCCGCTACGCCAAGCCGATCAAGGCGCTGAACTACGGCTATCAGCCGGACTTGGAATCGGCGTATCAGAAACTCCAGGAATCTCCCGCGCTGCCGTTCCCGTTCGGCTATCACTGGAGGACGCAAAGGTCCGGGCTGATGGTCGCGGTCAAAGAAGCGAGGACCAACTAGTCTGAATGCGTGGGTTAGGGCTCGCCGCCTGCCTGCTGATTGCGGCCGTTCCGGCGCTCGCGTCGGCTGAGACCGTGGCGCGGCGCACTTTTCAAACCAGCGACGGCGTCAAGTTATCGGTCGTGGAAGCCGGCGTGCGCCACAAGACCGAAGGGGCGCCCACGATCGCCTTCATCCCCGGCTGGTGCATGCCTGCGGAGCTGTGGCGCCGCCAGCTCGAAGCCCTCGCGGCGCGGTATTACACCATTGCCCTCGATCCGCGCGGTCAGGGCCGATCCGACGTCCCCGCCAAAGGCTACACCGCCGAGCGCCGCGCCGCCGACATCGACGAATTTCTCCGCCCATTTCACAACGTCGTGCTCGTCGGCTGGTCGCTGGGCGCAATCGAGGCGCTCCAGTATCTGCACATGTTCGGTTCGGAGAAGATATCGGGGCTGGTGCTCGTCGACAGCTCGGTCGGCGAAGAGCCCGCGCCGGCGGCTTCCTCAGGCTTCATTGAGGGGCTCAGGCGCAACCGCGACGCCGCGCTTAATAACTTCGTCCGCGCGATCTTCTCCAAGCCGCGTCCCAAGGCCGAGACCGATGCGCTCGTGCGCGGCGCCAAGCGCATGCCGCTCGAGAACAGCATCGCGCTGCTCTCGTATCCCTTCGAGCGCACGCACTGGAAGCAGATCGCCCACGCCTTCGATAAGCCGCTGCTCTACATCGTGACGCCGCAGTTCGCCGAGCAGGCGCGGAACCTCGAAAAGAATCGCCCGGGCACGCGCATCGAGATCTTCGAGCGCGCCGGGCACGCGCTGTTCGTCGACGAGCCGGAGCGCTTCAACGCCTTGCTGGCGCGGTTCGCAGACGAGATCGCAGGACGTTGACGATTGTCTGCGATTCCAGTCCCGCTTTGGCAAAATCCCCTCGATCGTGTAATCTGCGGCTTCCCCTTTTTGGAATAATCCGTGGCGCAAAATTATCTCACGCGTATCCTGAACGCGCGCGTCTACGAGATCGCGCGCGAGACGCCGCTCGAATACGCGCCGGTGCTCTCGCGGAGGTTTCAGAACCACGTGTGGCTCAAGCGCGAAGATCTGCAGCCGGTCTTCTCGTTCAAGTGCCGCGGCGCATACAATAAAATGGTGCGCCTTAGCCGCGCCGCGCTGAAGCGCGGCGTCGTCGCCTCTTCGGCGGGCAATCACGCCCAGGGCGTCGCACTCGCCGCCGAGCGCCTCGGCGCGCGCGCGACGATCGTCATGCCGCGCACCACGCCGCAGATAAAAATCGACGCGGTGCGCGCGCTCGGCGCCGCCATCGTGCTCTACGGCGACAACTACGACGAGGCCTATACCCACGCGCGGAAGCTCGCCGCGCGCCGGCGGCTCGCCTTCGTCCACCCCTACGACGACCCCGAGGTCATCGCCGGCCAGGGGACGATCGGCCTCGAGATCCTAAAGCAGCATTCCGGCGCGCTCGACGCGATCTTTGTTCCCGTCGGCGGCGGCGGGCTCATCGCCGGCATCGCCGCCTATGTCAAGCAGATCCGCCCGGCGGTCAAGATTATCGGCGTCGAGCCGGAGGACGCCGACGCCATGCGCCGCTCGCTGGAAAGCGGCCGGCGCGTCAAGCTCGATCACGCCGGCATCTTCGCCGACGGGGTCGCGGTCCGGCAGGTCGGCCGCGAGACGCTGAGGCTCTGCCGGCGCTGGGTCGACCGCATCGTGATCGTCACCAACGACGAGATCTGCGCCGCGATGAAGGATGTCTTCGAGGACCGGCGGCTCGTCCTCGAGCCCGCCGGCGCGCTCTCGGTCGCCGGGCTCAAGCGTTACGCCGCGGCGGCCAAGTGGCGCGGGCGCAACCTCGTCGCGGTCGCCTCCGGCGCCAACGTCAACTTCGACCGGCTGCGCCACGTCGCGGAGCGCGCCGAGATCGGCGAACGGCGCGAGGCGGTCTTCGCCGTGACGATTCCCGAGCGCCCGGGCGCGCTCAAGCGCTTCTGCGCTATTCTCGGCGGCCACAACATCACGGAGTTCAACTACCGCTACGCCGACCCGCGCCGCGCGCACATTTTCGTCGGCATCCAGGTGCGCGATTCGCTGGAGATCCGCCGCCTCGCTCGGACGCTGACGCGCCGGGGCTATCAGACGATCGATATGACCGACAACGAGCTCGCCAAGCTCCACGCGCGCTACATGGTCGGCGGACGGGCGCCGAACGCGCGCGACGAGATCCTCTACCGCTTCGAGTTTCCCGAGCGGCCGGGCGCGCTGATGAACTTTCTCAGTCAGATGGGCGGGCGTTGGAACATCTCGCTGTTTCACTACCGCTCGCACGGCGGCGACTTCGGCCGCGTGCTGGTCGGCATGCAGGTGCCGCGCGGCGACATGCGCGCCTTCGGCCGCTTCCTCGACCGGGTCGGCTACGAACGCGTCGAGGAGACCCGCAACCCCGCCTATCGGCTGTTTCTAAGCTGAGAGATCCGGGCTCGAAGCTCAGAGGCTGTGGATAAGTCCAAATCCTGCCCAAAAATTCCCAAAAATACCCAAAAACACCAAAATTTTCTTGACAGAAGAATTGCGAATCGGATAGAGATTGGTGCAGCACAAACCTGCCACGGGTGATCGGAGGCCTATTGAGTTCCCAGTGGCTGAATCTTAAAAGCCAGTCTCTCCTCGAACACTTCGGTCTCAGCCGCGAGCCCTTCAATATTACGCCGGATCCGGGCTTTCTCTATCTGAGCCCCAGCCATCAGCAGGCGCTGACTCGCATTCTCTACGGCATCGACGCCCGCAAGGGCTTCATCGTCCTCACCGGCGAGGTGGGCACCGGCAAGACGACGCTGATCCATACGCTCGTCAAAGAGCTGGAGAAGCGAGAAAATCAAAGCACGCTCATCTTCAACACCATCTCACAGTCCAAAGAGATGCTGCGGGATGTCTGCGAGGACCTCGGCTTTACCGCATTTCAGGAAAACCGCCACAACATCCATACCTATCTGAGATTGCTGAACCAGCTCTTGCTCGAGTGCTATCGAAAAGGCAAAAACGTCACGCTGATCGTCGACGAGGCGCAAAATCTTTCGCCGCGGGTGCTGGAAAGCATCCGGCTGATGTCCAATTTTGAGACCCCGGAAGACAAGCTGCTGCAGATCATCATAGCCGGTCAGCCCGAGCTGGCGGTACGGTTGAATCTACCCAGCCTTCGGCAGCTCAAGCAGCGCGTGGTGCTGTACTACCATCTCAAGCCGCTGAACTTTGCCGAATGCGCGGAATACATCGCGAAGCGCATCGAGGTGGCGGGGGGCAACCCGTCGATCTTTACCTCCGAGGCGCTGCAATCCATCTACAGCTGTTCGGGGGGCATTCCCCGGGTCATCAATATTCTCTGCGACAACGGCATGCTTGCCGCCTACACGCTCGGCGAAAAACGGGTGAGGTCCGCCGTCATCCGGCAAGTCGCCGAAGATTTTTCGCTCGTATCGGCGGCGGAAGAAGCCGGCCGCGCCAAAGGCGGCACTTTCCCGCGCCGGAGCATCGAGGCCCCGCCGCTGAAAGTCGAGCCGCCCGAAGAGCGGGCGAAGGCCGTCGAGGACGAGCCGATGGCCGCGCAGGCCGACGAGGCCGCGCCGGCTTCGGACGACGGCGCTCCCGACCGCCTCACGGCCTTGATCGAGCGGCTGCAAAGGCAGAAGCATCTCAGGATTTCCCCCGAGCCGTCTCCGAATGGCGATCACCTCAACGGCGAAGCGCCCGCCGCGGCCGAATTCGGCGACGAGCCGTCGCACGCTTTGACGGAAAGGGACTCGCACGCCCCGAACGGCGCGGTCGAAGCTGCCGTGATCGTGCAGACGCCTCTGTCGGTACCCGGTTTTACCGAAGCTCCCGCGCGGTACGTGACCCGCACCGCCGTTGACATCGAAACGAGTCGCGAGATGAACGGGGAAGCCGCGATCGAGCGCGTGGAGACGCTGCGGGAAAATTTTCATAGACTGCCGGCGGGGGAGGATGACTCCGATATCCTGCCGATCGATTTTCTCGAGGAGATGATCGGCTCGCTTACCGAAGCGATGGGGCCGATGGCGCAAATGGTCATCTGGGACCAGGTCTCCGCCCTCGGCGAACAGTTCGACGCCTTTCCGAGAGCGCGTCTGGGCGAGCTGGTCGAGTCGGCGAGCCGCGAGATTCTGGAAGAGCCGCTGAGGCTTCGTTTTCAACAAATCATGTCCGCAGCGATAAAAGGGTGAGCTCCGGCGGAGGAATAATGAGTCGATCGTCCGTTTCCATCGAAAGTCAAAGCCTTCAGGTTTCTCTGGGCGTGAGCTCGCGCCGGATCGGCCTGATGTGGAAGATCGTCGGGACCTTGGCCGGGGTCATCGTGCTCTTCGGTCTGCTCATTATCGGTGCGGTCTATCAAATGACGGCCACGGCGCTGAGAGCGCAAGTCGACCAGCGCGCGCTCGCCGTCGCCACGATGCTGAGCGACGGTGCGGCCGGCAACGTCATAGGAAAAAACAGCCTTGAGCTCAACAGCCTGGTCACCAAGGCGGCTCTCCTCGACGGCGTCGCCTATGCGTTCGTTCAAGACGGCCGGGGTGAAATCGTCGCGCAGAGCCCGGCAAGCGTGCCCGCGGACGTCAAAGAGGCGCTTTCGGTCGAGGCCCGCCGCCAGCCGCGCCAGCGCGAATTGACGCTGCGCGGAAAGACGATCTATGAGACCCGCGTGCCGATTTTGGGCGGCCAGGTCGGCACCGCGCACGTCGGCATGTGGGGCGAGCGCATCGACGAACAGATCCGCAGCGCGCTGCTGCCGTTGTTGCAGATCATTATCGCGCTCGTCCTCGTCGGGGCCGCCGTCTCGGTCCTGCTCGCCCGCGGCATCATTCGGCCGATTCTCAGCCTGACGCGCGTCGCCGACAGGATCAGCATGGGCGATCTCGATGCGCCGATCGGCGTTGACACGCGCGATGAGATCGGCGACCTCGCGCGGTCGCTCGGACGCATGCGGGCAAGCCTCAAAGCGGCGATGGTGCGCCTCAGCCAGAACCGGCCGGTATCCGTCACGGCGCAAGGCTCGGAGAAAAAGTGAATCCCGCCCGGCGTAAACAAAAGCGTTTTGCATACGGCGCGCGTCTCGCGGCGACCGTATGGCTGCTGACCCTCGCCGTTTGTGCGGCTACCGTAGACCAAGCCGCGGCGCAGCCCCGCTCGAACAACATCACCATCGTTTACGCGGGCTCCTCGACCAATCAAGCGCCTGGCTGGGTCGCCTACGAGTCGGGAATTTTCCGCAAATACGGGCTCGAAGTCCAGCTGGTCCACGTGACCGGCGGCCCCAAGGCGGTTCAGGTGTTGACTTCCGGCTACGCCACCCTGGGGCAAGTGGCCGGGGCGCCGGCCGTGCAAAGTATTCTCCAGGGCTCGGACGCGGTGATTATCGGCGGCATCCTGAATACGATGAACTACCAGTTCGTCGTCGAGAAGAGCATCCAGCGGCCGGACGATTTAAAAGGCAAGGCCGTCGCAGTGAGCCGGGCCGGCAGCTCGTCGGACTTCGCGACGCGCTTCGCACTCGACAAGTACGGCCTGACGCCGGGCAAGGACGTGACCGTCGTCGAGATCGGCACGCAGCCCGAGCGTTTCGCCGCTCTGGATTCGGGACGGGTTCACGGCGTCATGCTCGAAGCCCCGCACACGCTGAAGGCGAAGCGCATGGGTCTCAGAGTCATGGCCGATCTTCAGATGCTCGGTCTTGAGTACCAGGCGACGGCTCTGGTCACCACGCGGGCAATGATCAAATCGCGGCCGGAGGTTCTGCGCAGCCTCATGAAAGCCTACGCCGAGGCGATCTATTACTATAAGACGCATCCAAGAGAATCGATGGTGGTTTTGCAAAAGTATTTGAAGATCGACGACATGGATGCGCTGCAAGAGGCCTACGAAGCGGTCGGGCTCACTCTGGTTCCCGAAAAGCCCTATCCGACGCTCAAAGGCATTCAGATGATCCTGGGCGAGCTTGCGGCACGCGAGCCCAAGGCACAGACCGCGAAGCCGGAGCAGTTCGTCGATATGACTTTTATCAAAGAGCTGGACGCTTCGGGGTTCATCGATCGGCTCTACAAGGGAAAACCCGTGGTCGCATCCGTCGAGGCCCCGAAGCCGCAGCCGGCGACCGCCAAGCCGGCGGCTGTAACCCCGGAGCGGAAAGCGCCGCCCCCACCCGCTAAGACGGCGTCGGCGCCGCCGGCACCGTCACCGCCGCAGACTGCAAAATCCGCCGGGCAGGAATACATCGTGAAGTCCGGAGATACGCTGGGCCGGCTGGCGCAAAAGTATTACGGCGATTTTTTAAAGTGGACGAGAATCTATGAGGCCAACCGGCAGAGCTTGAAAACCCCGGACTATATTTTCGTCGGGCAGAAGCTCATCATCCCCGCCGACGACATCGCGGGAAGCTTCGCCACGAGAGTTTCCCAGTAGCCGTTCTCCGCTCGTAAACGAACTTCCCTATTTACCTCGACTCGCGCTCCGTTCGCCCTTCAATGGCGAACGTTCGGACGGCTACGCTTCCTTTCGCTTGAAATCGGGCCGATTAACCGGCTTAATGGAACGAACCAAAACTCATGCCCAGCAGCGATTCCGATCTCTCCTCATTAAAAATCGACAGGAGCGCCGGGCGGGCCGGATTTTCACGCAAATCCAGGCCTCCCCGGCGGCTTCTGCTTGGGATTATAGCGCTCGCGGTCGTCGCCGCGGCTGTTTTTCTCTGGCGCGAGAAGCTCTCCCCGCGGGCTGAGGTCCAGCTAGCGACCGCCGCGGTAATCTCCCCGGCGGACGCCGAAGCGATCCTGACGGCGAGCGGCTACGTGGTCGCGCGGCGGAAGGCGGCGGTCGCGTCGAAGGGGACCGGCCAGCTCGTGTATCTTGGCGTCCAGGAGGGCGATGCCGTTAAAAAAGGCCAGGTGATCGCGCGCCTCGAGGACCGCGACGTGATGGCGACCCTCGCGCGCGCGCGGCAGAATCTCCGCATGGTGGAGGCGGACCTGAATGATGCCAAGCAGTCGCTCGCGCGGCAGAAAAAGCTCCGCGAGATGAACCTGGTCGCGCAGGCGGACTTCGACGCAGCGGAGGCGCGCTACAACCGCGTCGTCGCCTCGATCGAAGCGGCGCGCTCGGCGGTTCATGAGTCCGAAACCGCGGTCGAGTACACCCGCATCGTCGCGCCGTTCGACGGCACCGTCGTCAGCAAGAACGCCGACGTGGGCGAGATCGTGGCCCCGCTCGCGGGCGCCGTCAGCTCGCGCGCCGCGGTCGTCACGATCGCCGATCTCGGCTCGCTCGAGGTCGAGGCGGACGTCTCCGAGGCGAACCTCACGCGCGTCTTCTCGGAACAGCCCTGCCAGGTGACGCTCGATGCCTATCCCGAGCGCCACTATGCCGCCTACGTCGATAAAATCGTCCCGACGGCGGACCGCGCGAAAGCCACCGTCATGGTCAAGATAAAATTCAAATCCTACGACGCGCGCGTGCTTCCCGAGATGAGCGCGAAGATCGCTTTTCTGCCGAAAGAAGCCGGCGACCCAGAGGAGAACCGTCCACTCCTGGCCGTGCCCGCCGACGCGCTCGCCGAGCGCAAAGGGCGGCAGGTCGTGTATCGCATCGAGGACGGGCGCGCGGTCGAGGCGCCGGTCACGGTCGGCCGCCGCATGGGCGGCTTCGCCGAGATCCAGTCGGGACTCAAAGCCGGAGACAAGATCATCGCGCGCGTCGACGAGCGCATCAAGCCCGGGAGCCGCGTCGCCGTCAAGGCGCGCTGAGGGGACCGTCGCACGCCGCGGATTATGGTAGGGTGGTAATATGGACGATGCGGAATTTGCCGGAGTTGCCGACTGGATCACGCAGGCGGCGCTGGCGGGGTTGAGCGAAGCGGAGATTCTCGCCGGCGTCTGCGAGCGCGAGACGGCGCACGGCCTCGCGCTCGCGCGCGCTCTCGTGCTGATCGACACGCTGCACCCGAGCTACGAGGGGCGCGCCTTTCGCTGGACGCGCGCGCAAAAAGAGACGACGCTCACCGAATACGGCCGCAGCGAGGACGACATCGGCCGCTGGGTGCGGAGCCCGTTCCATGCGCTCGAGCAGTCCGGCGAATCGATGCTGCGGCGCCGCTTGACGGCGGAAACGGAAAACGAGTTCTCCGTTTTTCCCGAATTCCGCGCCGAAGGCTTGACCGACTACGTCGCGCTGGCGAGCCGCTTCGGCGGCGGCGAGACGATCGGCGAGATGGACGGCGTCTATTCTTCGTGGGCGAGCGACGCCCCGGGTGGTTTCACCGACGACCAGATCGCGGAGATTCGGCGCATCGCGCCGTTCCTCGCGCTCGCGGTCAAATCGGCGACGCTCGCGCGGGTGGCCGCCACGCTGGTGGAGACCTATCTCGGGCGCGACCCCGGCCGGCGCGTCCTCCAAGGACGCATCAAGCGCGGCGTCCCCGAGCGCATCGAAGCGGTCCTGTGGTTCAGCGATCTGCGCGGCTATACGCGCCTCAGCGATACCGCGACGCCCGACGAGATCATCCCGCTCCTCAACCACTACGCCGATGCGATCATTTCGGCCATTCACGACGAAGGCGGCGACGTGCTCAAACTCATGGGCGACGGCACGCTCGCCATTTTCGCCTCGGCGGATCGCGGCCGCTCCTGCGAGGCGGCCCTCGCCGCCGCCGGGGCCGCGCGCCGCGGCGTGGCCGAGGTCAATCAGGAGCGTGCGACCACGGGTCTCCCGAAAACCGATATGTACCTGGGACTCCACATCGGCGACGTATTTTACGGCAATATCGGCAGCAAGGAGCGCCTCGATTTCACGGTCATCGGCCCGGCGGTCAACGAGGTGAGCCGGATCGCGTCGATGTGCCGCTCGGTCGAGCAGCCGCTGCTGGTCTCGTCGGCGTTCGCCGAGGCGATGGGCGATGCGCGAGGGCGGCTCATCTCCGTCGGACGCTACGCGCTTCGCGGCGTCGGACGGCCGCAGGAGCTGTTTACGATCGAATGAGAAGCCCGCACGCCGCCGGTCCGATCCCTCCCCGCGTCGATCCGATGCCGCCGCTGATCGAGATTCAAAACGTCTCCAAGTCGTATCAGCGTGCGAACCTGGAAATCCCCGTGCTGAGAAATATCTCGCTCGATATCGACGCCGGTGACTTCGTCGCCCTGATGGGGCCGTCGGGCTCGGGCAAGACGACGCTCCTGAACTTGATCGCGGGCATCGATCGCCCAAGCGCCGGCCGGATTGTCGTCGCCGGCACCGACCTGACGGAATTGAACGAAAGCGAGCTCGCCGCGTGGCGCTCGCGCCACGTGGGATTTATTTTTCAGTTTTACAATCTGATTCCGGTTCTGACCGCGCTCGAGAACGTCGAGCTGCCGCTGCTGCTCACCGGGCTTCCCAAGCCCGAGCGGCGCGAGCACGCGCGAAGTGCGCTCACGATCGTCGGGCTCGCCGACCGCCTCGACCATTACCCGCGGCAGCTTTCCGGGGGCCAGGAGCAGCGCGTCGCGATCGCGCGCGCGATCGTCACCGATCCGACGATTCTCGTCGCCGACGAGCCCACCGGCGATCTCGATAAAAACTCGGCCGACGAAGTCCTCCGGCTAATGAACCGGCTCAATCGCGAGATCAAGAAAACGATTCTCATGGTGACGCACGACCCGCACGCCGCCGAGAGAGCGCGCTCGATCCGGCGGCTCGACAAGGGCGAGCTCGTCTAGGAGCGATCGTGGAACTGCTCAAGCTCATGGCGCGCAACGCGCTGCGGCACAAGCTCAGGAGCCTGCTCACCGCCGTCGGCATCGCCGTCGCGGTGCTGGCGTTCATGCTGCTCCGCACGGTGGTGACGGCGTGGCACGCGGGCGTCGAGCGCTCGGCCGCCAACCGCCTCATCACGCGCCACGCGGTCTCGTTCGTTTTTCCGCTGCCCTACGCGTATCGCGACCGCATCGCGCGCGTGCCGGGCGTCGAAAAGGTGACGTACTCCGTCTGGTTCTCCGGCGTCTATATCGACAAGAACCAGTTCTTCGCCCGGATGGCGGTCGACGCCGATACCTTCTTCGACGTTTATCCCGAATTCCTCGTCCCGGCGGACCAGCTCGCCGCGTTCAAGCGCGAGCGCAACGCCTGTATTATCGGCGCCGAGATCGCCGAGCGGTACCACCTCAAGATCGGCGACGTTATGCCGCTCGAAGGCGATATCTTCCCCGGCCGCTGGGAGTTCGTCGTGCGGGGCATCTACGAGCCGCGCGACAAGGCGACCGATCCCACGAGCATGCTGTTCCAGTGGCAGTATCTCGAGCAGCAGGCGCGGAAGGAGAAGTCGGACCGCGAAGGGCAGGTCGGCTGGTACGTGACCCGAATCGACAGCCCCGACAACGCCGCGCCGATCTCCGAGGCGATCGATGCGCTTTTCGCCAACTCCCGCGCGGAGACCAAGACGGAGACCGAGCGCGCGTTCCACCAGAACTTTCTCTCCTCGATGGGCTCGGTGATGACGGCGATGGACGTGATGTCGTTCGTGATTATCGGCATCATCCTGCTTGTCCTGGCGAATACGATGATCATGTCGGCGCGCGAGCGCACGCACGAGTACGCGGTTCTGAAGACGCTGGGCTTTACCGGGGGTCACATCCTGGCGCTCGTCGCCGGCGAGTCGCTGTGCCTGTCGATCCTCGGGACCGCCGCGGGCATGGCGGCGACGGTGCCGGCTGTCGCCGGCTTTAAAAACGCGCTGCCCAAGGGATGGTTTCCGGTTTTTTACATCGAGCCGAAGACGGTTTTCTTCGCCGTCCTTGCGGGCGTGGCGATCGGACTCGTCGCGGCCCTGATCCCGGCGCGGCGCGCCACGAGCCAGAAAATCGTCGAGGGACTGCGTTACATAGGCTGAGGGCATGACGATCCCGTTCCGCTACATTTTGCGCAGCTTCGGCGCGCGCCGGCTCACGACCGCGATGACCGCCCTCGGCGTCGCGCTCGTCGTCTTCGTCTTCGCCGCCGTTCTCATGATGGCCAACGGCATCCGCCAGACGCTCCGCGCCACCGGCTCGGACGAGAACGTGCTGGTGCTGAGGAAGGCGGCGAACAGCGAGACGCTGAGCGTTCTCGACCGTGAGGTCGCGGTGCTCGTCACGGGGATGCCGGAGGTGGCGCGCTCCGCGACCGGGGCGCCGCTCGCCTCGCGCGAATCGGTCGTCATCATCAATATGGAAAAGCTCGCCGGCGGCATGAGCAACGTCACGGTCCGCGGCGTCGAGCCGCCGGCGTTCGAGCTGCGCCCGCAGGTCCGGCTCGTAGCGGGGCGGCCGTTCCGCTGGGGCGCGCGCGAGATTATCGTAGCCGCCTCGATCGCGCGGCGCTTCGCCGGCGCCGCCATCGGCGCGCGCATCAGGTTCGCCGGCGGCGTGTGGACGGTCGTCGGCGTCTTCGAAGCCGGCGGCAGCGGCTTCGACTCGGAGATCTGGGGCGACTCGACCCAGATCATGGACGCCTTCAAGCGGTCTTCTTATTCCACGCTGACGCTGCGGCTCCGCGATCCCGAGGCTTTCCCGGCGTTCGTTTCCGCGTGGGGGAGCGACAACCGGCTGCTCCACTACGACGCCAAGATCGAAAGCAGATTTTTTGAGGAGCAGTCGGAGATGATGGCGGCGTTCATCCGCATCCTCGGCCTCTTCATCACGACGATCTTCAGCGCCGGCGCCACGATCGGCGCGATGATCACGATGTACGGCGCCGTCGCCGGGCGCACCGTCGAGATCGGCACGATGCGCGCGCTGGGCTTCCAGCGCCGGAGCATCCTCGCGGCCTTTTTGGGCGAGGCGCTCTTGCTCGCGCTCATCGGCGGCGGCTTCGGCCTGGCGCTCGCCTCGCTGCTCCAGTTCCTCACGATCTCGACGCTCAACTTTGCGTCGTTTTCCGAGTTGGCCTTTTCCTTCTCGCTCTCGCCGTCGATCGCGGCGGCCGCGCTCGGCTTCGCGCTCGCGATGGGGCTCGTCGGCGGCTTTCTGCCCGCGTTTCGCGCGGCGCGCCTCGATATCGTCGGCGCGTTGCGCGCGGTTTGAGATTTGAAATAGCCGGTCGATTGGCGTAGACGTAGCTCGAATCCATTCAAACCTCCCGGAGGGAACTTTCATGTCCGAGCACGCGCCGCACGGCGGCAGCCACATGCACGATTTCGAGGCGCACGTGAGAGCGGTCGAGGAAGACCTCGAATACTACCGCGCCAAGCGCATCGAGCCGCGCGTCTTCACGCTGCTGCGCCGCGGCGTGATCTCGTTCGGCGATCTTTTCACCGCCGCCGCCGCGGCGGCATTGAGCGCGCCGGGCGACGGAGAGGCGAAAGATCTCGAGCAGCGCATCCGCTCCTTGGAGGACGGCCTGGACGACTACGTGCGCGAGATCGGCTTGATCACGTCCACGGTCGGCGACGCGGTCGACGTCGTGACCGAAGACACGCGCGTCGAGCGCGGCGACTACGACGAATTTTTCCGCCTGACGCACCGCGAATATCACGGTTCACTCGACGAGCGCGTCGAACAACTGACCGCCGACGTGCGGCGGAACCGCGCCGTGCTCGACGTGCTGGCGGGCGCGCTGATTCAAAAGGGCGTCTTGAGCGAAGCCGAGCTCAAGAAAAACCGCGAGACGCTGAAAAGCGCCGGACCCTGGCACGGCGGCAGGATCGTCGCGCGCGCGTGGGTCGATCTCGATTTCAAAAAGCGACTCGTCGCCGAGGGACGGCCCGCGCTGCGCGATCTCGGCATTCCGCCGGGGCGCGTGGGGAAGCTCGGTGTTTTGGAGAACACCGAAGCGGTCCACAACGTGATCGTCTGCACGCTCTGCTCCTGCTATCCGTACGATCTCCTGGGCGACACGCCGTGGTGGTACAAGCAGGACATCTACAAGAAAAGGATCATCTCGGATCCGCGCGCGATTCTGGAGGAGATGTTCGAGCTGAAGCTTCCCTCCGGTATGGAAGTGCGCGTGCATGACAGCACGTCCGACGTGCGCTACATGGTCATCCCGCGTCGCCCGAAAGGAACGGACGGGATGAAGGAAGCCGAGCTCGCCAAGCTCGTAACCATCGACAGCCTCATCGGCGCCGGCGAGGCGACCGCGCCGGCGGAGTTGGGCGCGCAAAAAGAAACGCCGTGGGGCCATCCGAAGCCGCGCCCGCGGGACTACTAACGATGAATTGGAACGAGATCGCGTACCGCGTCGGCAACGCGTTGGACTTGGACGAGGTCATCGACGTCTACCGCTCTTCGGGTCTCGGACTCCGGCGGCCGGTCGAGGATCGACCCTGCATGCAGCGAATGTTCGCGGAAGCGAGCCTGGTCGTCAGCGCGTGGGATGGAGATCGTCTCGTCGGGATCGCAAGAACGCTGACGGATTTTTGCTACGTCGCGTATTTAGCCGATCTCTTGGTGCGCGCGGAATACCAGAAGCGCGGCATCGGCAGGGAGTTGATCCGCAAAACCCGCGACGAGCTCGGCGCCAAGGCATCGATCGTTTTGCTCGCCGCGCCTGCGGCCGAGAAATATTACCCACGTTTGGGATTTTCCAAGCATCCACAGGCCTGGATGCTTGCGCCGGAGGATCAACTTGCCGGAGCGGCAAACGACTGAGCGATTTCTATCTACTATGGAAAACGCAGGCACATTTAAAGTCGGCGATCGTGTGAGCGTGAAACAGGAAAATCCCGACGGCAATCCGCGCACGCCGAAATATATTCGCGGCAAAAAGGGCGTGGTCGTGGAGGCTCACGGGGTGATCAGCAATCTCCGCGACCACCGCGGATTGTATCCGCCGCTTTATACGGTCGCGTTCGACGTGAAGGAAGTCTTCGGCACCGCGAGCGCGGACAAGCTCCGCGTCGATCTGCACGAGGACTGGCTGGAGCGCGCCGAAAGATAAGCGCGTCCGGGGCGCATCGCTCGAAGTTTTTTAAGTCACCCCCGCGGAAGCATGTCCTGAGCGCAGTCGAAGGGCGGGAGACCAGGCACTTTCAAATGCTCTGGATTCCCGCTTTCGCGGAATGACTTAAACGCGAGCGGCGGGGCCTTTTCCCTCTAAAAAGTCATTTAGTTTTTCCGCCGGCAGTCTGATCCCCACGAAAAACGCGCCGAACTGGCCGTAGACCGCGCTCGCCTCGTCGAAGCGCATCTCGTAAACCAATTTTTTGAACACGAGCGGATCGTCGGCGAAAAGATCCACGCCCCATTCCCAGTCGTCGAAGCCGATCGAGCCGGAGATGATCTGCGTCACCTGTCCGGCGTATTTCCTGCCGATGATCCCGTGATCCGCCATCATTCGCTGGCGCTCCTCTATCGGCGCCGAATACCAGTTCTTCGCCTCGCCGCGGAGCTTGTTCATCGGATAGAAGCAGACGTACCGGCGCGCCGGGATCGGCGTGAAGAGCCGCGGCGCGACGATCTTCTTCTGATTTTCGAGCTCCGCCGCGACCGCCTGGCTCCACTCGGCGGAGCCGGGCTGAAGCCCTTTTTCCAGCAAGCCGCGGTAAAGACGCACGGTCGCCTCGTACATGCCGAGCTCGACGACGGAGAGGTAAGAAGTGGTCGGCTCGAGGAATTCGGCGAGGTCGAGATTCGCCGCGGCGATTTCCGCCGCGTTGAGCGCCTCGAGCGTGCGGCGAAAATGAATCAAGAGAAGATCGCCTTTGTGCCCGAGCAGCGAAAACAGCGCGCTCGGCTCCTCTTTGCTCTGTTCCATCGCCGCCAGCGCGCTTTGCGCCTGCTCGACGGCGGCGTTCCTGGCCGATGCGTCGAGCGCCTTCCAGGCAGGCCTGCGGAAGCGGAACATCTGGTGCAGGATATAGGAGCCTTCCAGCGTGAGCGGGACCGGCGGCTGCTTGCTGTGTAGTTCGTCTTTCATGTCGTGTTCGGTCCCGGCACTTCTTCTTTTTTGCGCAGCCGCGCCCGCAGCGCCTGAAAGCCGCGCTTGGCGAGGCCGAACATCTTGGGAATCAGCCAGATCGCGAGCGCAAGAAACGTCGCGATCAAAAGCAGCATGATGATCGGATGATGAAAGACCAGCCACAGCGCCCCCAAGACGGAGATGTCCTCGCCGACGCTCGCGGCCCAGTTGCTGAAGGGCTCGGGGCTCACGTTGATCGCGAGCCGCGTCGTCGCCTTGGTCGCGTGAGCGGCGAGCGCGACGGTGCCGCCGGCGAGAATCGCGGCGAGCTCGAGCGCGGGGTTCATCGGCCCGAGGGCGCGCGCGGCGAGAATCGCGCCCGCCGGGACGCGGATGAACGTATGCAGCAAGTCCCACGCGCTGTCGAAATAAGGAACTTTGTCGGCGAAGAACTCGATGACGTACATGATGCACGCCATGCCGATGACGATCGGATCCATGAGCACTTCGAGCTGCTCGGGCAGCTGGATCATCTCGGCGCGCCCGGCGATGCCGAGCGCGGCGACGGTCGCGTAGAGATTGATGCCGGAGGTCCAGGCGGCCCCGAGCGCCAGGCTCAAGGCTTGCAGCGTTTCCATTACTTCAATCGACGCGCGTCAGATCTTCCACTTTTTCTCGACGCGGTCTTTGATCTCCTTCTCGAACGCGTTGACCGCGGGGAAATCTTCCATCCAGCGGTACGGACGGCACGCGTCGATGAGCACGCGGTCGGAGACGTAGCCTTTGGGCGAGCGCTCCTCCGGCGGCATCGCCGGCTCGCAGACGGAAGCCCAGACGCTTTTGACGACGTCGATGCCGTCGCGCACGTAGCAGCGCGTCGCGATCGCCCAGATCACGTCGTACGGATTGGTGATATCGATGTCGTCGTCCACGACGACGACGAACTTGCCGCCGTAGGCGCCGGCGCGCGCGCCGGCCGCGACCAGCAGCGCCTGCTTCGAATGTCCGGCATAGCGCTGCTTGATGGAGATGACGGTGAATGGCCCCGGCTGGCCGCCGTAGACGAACCCCCACACGCCCTTGATCTCCGGCACGCCGGCCTTTTCGAGCTGCTCCCAGAGCGTCGCGGCGCCGAGCGCGATCGGCAGATAGCTCGCCGGCGGCTTGAGCGGCGGGGCGCCGATCACGATCGGATCGTTCCGGTAATAGACGCGCTTGACGTTCATGATCGGCGTCTCGCCGACGTTCGCCTCGGTGAAATAGCCGGGCCACTCGCCGAACGGCCCTTCGCGCGGCATGTCTTTGTCGGCCATCGGCGGCATCTCGCCTTCGAGCACCACTTCGGCGTTGGCGGGAATCGGCAGGCCGGTCACCGCGCCTCTCAAGACCGGCACCGGCGCGCCCTGGAGAAAGCCCGCGAACTCGTACTCGTTGACGTCCGGCGGCAGCGGCATCTGCGCCGCCAAAAAAATGCTCGGGGACTGCCCGAGGGTGATCGCGACGGGCAGCGGCTTGCCGGCGGCGCGGCTCCGCTCGAAGGCGAGCCTGCCGTGCTTGCCCATATTCATCTTGACCGAGACGGTATTCTTGTTCTGCACCATGACGCGGTAGGTGCCGATGTTGACTTTGCCGGTCTCGGGATCTTTCGTAATCACGCCGCAGCCGGTGCCGATATACGGCCCGCCGTCGAGCTCGTGCCAGCTCGGCGTGGGGAATTTATAAAGATCGACCTCGCCCTCGTCCATCTGGTTTTCGCAGACCGGGCCGCCCTCGACCTGCTGCACGGGCACGGGCTTGAACGCCGCGAGCTTTTTCCGCCACGCGTAGAGGAAGTCGACGCCGTTTAAATCCTCCGGCAGTCCCATCGCGGGCGCCGTGCGCCGGCAGGTGCGAAACGCGTTGGAGAGGACGCGAAATCCGGGCGGGTAGCCGGTAAATCCGTTAAAGAGCAGCGCCGGTCCTTCCTTCTCCGCGGCGCGCTCGGTCAGCGCGCCGACTTCGATCTTTAGATCGGCGCCGGTCAAAGTCTTGAGCTCGCCCATTTCCTCGAGCGTCCGGATGTAGCCTCGCATGTCGGTGATGTCGCGCATGAATCCTCCAAAAACGTCATCCTATTTCCCCGGCCGGAGTGTGTCAACTCGCGGGCATGCTTGCACTTTCTCGCTATTCCTGTATTCCTGGATAAAGTGCGAATTGCCTTTTTTGTTTTCTTTTTCCTGCTGGCCACGCTCGCACCTGCTCGCGCGCAGAATTTTAACGTGACTGAAACGACGCTCGACAACGGCCTCAAGGTCCTGCTGCTCGAAGACCACAAAAGCGCGGCGGTGACGTTCCAGGTGTGGTACCGCGTCGGCTCGCGCAACGAGATCGACGGTAAGAGCGGTCTCTCGCATTTTCTCGAACACATGATGTTCAAGGGCACTCCGACGGTGAAGCCGGAGGAGTATGCGCGGATCATCGCCAAGAACGGGGGCAACTCGAACGCCTTCACGTCTCAGGACTACACGGTTTACTTCGCCACGATGAGCCGGGAGAAAATCGCGATCGAGATCGAGCTCGAGGCCGACCGCATGGCGAACGCGATCCTCGACGGGCCGACGTTCGAAAACGAAAAAAGTGTCGTCATGGAAGAGCGCCGACTTCGGACCGACGACAATCCCGGCGCGGCGCTCGGAGAAGTCGCCAACGCCGTCGTGTACATGGTCTATCCCTACCGCCGTCCGGTGATCGGCTGGATGTCTGATATTCTAAACCTGACCCGCGACGACCTGATTCGCCACTACAAAACCTATTACGCGCCCAACAATGCGTACATCGTCGCCGTCGGCGACTTCTCGACGCCGGAGATGCTCGCCAAAATCAAGCAGGAGTTCGGCAAGGTCGCGCGTCGGCCCGACCCGCCGAAGGTCACTTTAGTAGAGCCGCAGCAGCAGGGCGAGCGCCGCGCGGGGCTTAAAAAAGAGGCCGAATTGCCGCTGCTGGCGTTCTACTATCACACGCCCAACATCCTCGATAAGGATGCCTACGCGCTCGATCTCCTCTCGACGATCCTCGCCGGCGGGCGCAGCTCGCGGCTGCACCACGATCTCGTCTATGAAAAACAGATCGCCACGGGAGTCGACGCCGATTACGACGGGCTTGCGATCGGTCCGTCGGCATTTTCCATCAGCGCTCAAGTGATGCCGGAAAAGAATCCGAGCGAAATCGAGAAGGCGATCGACGCCGCGATCGCGAAAATCAAGTCGGAGCCGGTGAGCGATCGCGAGCTTCAGAAGGCGAAAAATCAGGTCGAGGCGTCGTTCGTCTTCGGCCAGGATTCCGTCTTCGGCCAGGCCATGCGCTTCGGGCAGTTCGAGTCCGTCTCGAAGTGGCAGCTCATCAACGATTATCTTCCGGGCATTCGGGCCGTCACCGCCGCCGACGTGCTCCGGGTCGCGAAAAAATATCTCGATTCCGATCAAAGAACGGTGGGACTTCTCATCCCGACGAAAGAGCAGGGCGAATGAAACCTTTACTGTCGATCGGACTGCTTGCCGCGCTGCTCGGTCTGCCGTCGCGCGGCGAGACGCGGCTTGCCGCGTCGCGGACGGTGCTTGGCAACGGCCTTGTCGTAGTCGCGTCGGAGCAAAAAGCACTGCCGATGGTGACGTTGAGCCTGCTGATCGAGGGCGGCTCGCGACTGGATCCCGCGGGGCGCGAGGGCACCGCCAATCTCGTCGCGCAGCTGTTGACCTACGGCACGAAGAAACACAGCGCTGTCGAGCTCAGCGACGCGCTCGATTTCCTCGGCGCGACGATCTCGACCGGCTGCAGCGAAGAGGCGGTGACGGCGAATCTCACCATACTGAAAAAAGATCTCGACGCCGGCCTTCAGCTGCTGGCGGAAATCTTGACCGAGGCGTCGTTCCCGCAGGAAGAGATCGAGCGGGAAAAGCAGGCGGTCATCGCCTCGATCCGCGCGCAGGAAGAGCAGCCCGGTCATATCGCCGAGGTCAAGTTCATGGAGGCGCTCTTTCCGAAGAGTCCTTACGGCAGGCAGGTGGAGGGGACGGCCGAGTCGGTGAAGCGCATCGAGCGCACGGTGCTGGTCGACTTTTACGAGAAGAATATCACCCCCGAGCGGGCCATTCTCTCGGTCGTGGGCGATGTCTCGCAAAAAGAGATCGCCGAGAAGCTCACCCAGGCGTTCCAGCCGTGGCAAAAAAAGGGCGGCGGCAAACCATCGGTTGCCGCGCCGACCCCGGGTCCCCCGACGATCATCAAAGTCAACAAACAGCTCACCCAGGCGAACATCATCCTCGGCCACGGCGGCGTGCCGCGCACGCACCCGGATTATTACGCCATCCAGGTGATGAACTATATTCTGGGCGGCGGCGGTTTCTCCTCCCGCTTGACGGAGTCGATTCGCAATGAGCGCGGTTTTGCCTATTCGATCTACAGCCAGTTCGAGCCGCAAAAGTACACGGGCAGCTTCCAGATCGTCATGCAGACCAAAAACGACAGCGCGGCCGAAGCGATCAAAGTGACGGTCGCCGAAGTCCGCAAGATGCGCGAGCAGGGGGTGACCGAGGCAGAGCTTAACGAAGCCAAGGATTACCTGATCGGCAGCTTTCCGCTCCGATTCGATACCAATCGCAAGGTGGCGGCTTTCTTATCCCAGGTCGAATTTTACGGCCTGGGGCTGGATTATCCGGACAAGTATCCGGAAATTATACGGAAAATCAACAGGGAAGAGGTCTTGCGGGTCGCGCGGCTGTATCTTCACCCGGAAAAGCTCATTGCGGTGGCGGTGGCGGACCAGACCAAAGCGGCCCTTAAGACTCTTGACTTAGAAGGGGGGCTATAGTACAAAAGGGGCCTCCATTTTGCGGTCATTCGTGCGTATTCCGTTAGGAGGCTCGGCGGTGAAAAAGGTCCTGGTGGTGGAAGATCATCCTGATATGCGCGAGCTCCTCATCTGGCAGATGGAGTTGATGGGATTTTCCGCCATACCCGCCAAGCACGGCAAAGAAGGGGTGGAAAAGGCGGTCCAGGAAAAGCCGGAGCTCATCTTGATGGACATCATGATGCCCGGCATGGACGGCCGGGAGGCGACGCGGCTGTTGCGCTTGCATCCTGAAACGCAGGATATCCCGATCCTCGCCGCGACCGCCCTTTTTCGCGACGCCGACCTCAAGACCTGCATTGACGCGGGATGCAACGACTATATCGTCAAGCCGTTTACGTTTCAGGAACTGCAGGGCAAAGTCCAGGAATTCCTCCCCGGTTCTCAGATAACCTTGCAGTAACCGCAGCCGCCCTTTTTCCGCGTTTCCTTTTCCATTCCGCCCTTCCCGAGGCAGTCTCATGACGCGCCGGGAAAAAGCTATCGTCATCGTTCAACGCCTGAGAGACGCGGGGCACGAAAGCTATTTCGCCGGCGGCTCGGTGCGCGACATGCTGCTCGGGAAAGATCCCGACGATTACGATATCGCCACGTCCGCTCGCCCCGAGGATATTCAAAAAATATTCCCCCGCACGCTGGAGGTCGGCGCGCAATTCGGCGTCATATTAGTCCTCCATGAAGGCGACTCCTTCGAGGTCGCCACCTTCCGCTACGACGGCCCCTATTTAGACGGACGGCGTCCCAGCGAGGTCCGCTACGGCGCTCTCGAGGAAGACATCAGGCGGCGCGACTTCACCGTCAACGGGATGATGTACGATCCGATCGCAGACCGGTTGATCGACCTGACCGGCGGCCGGGAAGATCTCGCGCGGCGCACGATCCGCGCCATCGGCGAGCCGCGCGCGCGTTTTCAGGAGGATCGGCTGCGCATGATCCGCGCGGCGCGCTTCGCCGCCAGCCTCGGCTTCGAAATCGAAGGGAAAACGTTCGAGGCCATCCGCGCCGAGGCGGCGCACATCACGCTCGTCTCGTGGGAGCGTATCGGCGAGGAGTTGACGCGCATTCTCACTGAAGGAGGCGCGCGCCGGGGCTTCGAGATCCTGGATGCCGCGGGGCTCCTGCCGCACATTTTGCCCGAGATCACGCAGATGCACGGCGTCGAGCAGACGCCGGATTATCATCCCGAAGGCGACGTCTTTATCCACACGATGCGCGTCATCGAGCAGCTCGCCGGGCCGATGGAGGCCCTGGCCTACGGAGCGCTCCTGCACGATGTCGGCAAGCCCGTCACCGCCGGCCGCAGCGAGCAGCGCATCACGTTTTACGGCCATACGGAAAAAGGCGCGGAGATGGCCGTCGCGATCCTGAAGCGCTTGAAGCGGAGCCGCACGGTCTGGGAGCGCGTCGCCTATCTGGTCAAAAACCATCTGCGCCATACGCAGGCGCCGAACATGCGCGTCTCGACACTCAAGCGCTTTCTCGGCGAGGAGGGAATAGAGGAGCTGCTCGAGCTTACCCGCCTCGACGCGCTGGCATCCAACGGCGACCTGCAATATTATGATTTTTGCCGCCGGAAGCTCGCGGAGCTGCAGCATGAAGAGATTCATCCGCCGGCGCTTTTGACCGGCAAAGATTTGATCGCCCTCGGCTTCAGTCCCGGGCCGCAGTTTCACGAGATCCTCGAGCGCGTGAAAGAGGCGCAGCTCGAAGGAGAGCTCCGCAGCCGCGACGAGGCGCTCGAATGGGTGGAGAAGGAATACAGGGGACGACATTGATTGAACAATCCAACGATTTGAAAGTCGTCGGCAAGGCGCCGCCGCGCGTCGATGGCAGGGACAAAGCGACCGGCAGGGCGGTCTACACCGTCGACTTCGAGCTGCCGAACATGGCGGTGGGAAAAATTCTCCGCAGCCCGTTTCCGCACGCGAAGCTCGTCAGGATCAACGCGGAAAAGGCGGCGAAGCTCCCCGGCGTCTTCGCCGTCATTACGCGCGACGATCTCTCGGCGCTCAACTATTATTACGGCGCGGCCTATAAAGACCAGCCGATCGTGGCCGTCGATACCGTGAGGTTCGTCGGCGATCCGGTCGCCGGCGTCGCCGCGATCGACGCGGAGACCGCCGAGCTGGCGCTCGGCCTCATCGATGTGGAATACGAAGAGCTGCCGGTCGTGGACGATCTCGAGAGCGCGCTCAAGCCCGGCGCGCCGATCGTCCACGAAAGCGTCGCCGAAGGCGGCGAGCTGCACGGTTACCACTATCAAACACCGGAGAAATTCAAAGGCACCAACATCTGCTATCAGTTCAGCTATGCGCGAGGCGACGTCGCGGAAGGCTTCAAAAAATCCGACCACATCTTCGAGCACACTTTCACGTTCCCGCGCGTGCAGCACTATTCGATGGAGCCGCACGCGATCGTCGCCAACGTCGAGAGCGATCGCATAACGCTCTGGGCCTCCTCCCAGGACCCCTTCACGCTGCGCGAGCATCTGGCGGAGATTTTTCGTATGCCGCTCAGCCGCGTGCGCGTCGTCGTCCCCTACGTCGGCGGCGGCTACGGCGGCAAGCTCTCCGTCAAGCCGGAGCCGGTCGCGGCGGCGCTCTCCTGGAAGGCGGGGCGGCCGGTAAAGATCGTTCTCTCGATCGAAGAGAGCTTCAAGACCGTGACGCGCCACCCGGCGCGCTTCCGCATCAAGACCGGAGTTTCGCGCGACGGGCGGCTGCTCGCCCGCGAGTGCGAAATTTACATGGACACCGGCGCCTACGCCGACGCCGGCCCGCGGGTGACGCAAAAGGCCGGCTACCGCGCGTTCGGTCCGTACAAAATCCCGAACGTGAAATCCGACGCGTACACGGTCTATACCAATACCGCGCCGGCGGGAGCGTTTCGCGGCTTCGGCACGCTGCAGGTGACCTGGGCCTACGAGTCGCAGATGGACATCATCGCGGAGAAGCTCGGCATCGATGCGCTCGAGTTCCGGCTCAAGAATTTGCTCGACAAAGGCGATCTGTATACGCCCGGCGATACGCCGGTCGATTCCGACTTGCGCGAGGGATTGCTGCGCGCCGCGCGGGCCATCGGATGGGGCGAGAAAGGTCCCGCCGGAACGGGGAAGGGGCTCAGCTGCTGCATGAAAGACGGCGGCGGCACCTATAAATTTGCCTCGGCGGTCGCGAAGATGATCTCCGACGGCAGCGTCGTGCTGCTCACGGGGACCGTCGAGCTCGGGCAGGGCGCGCGCACGGCGCTGAGCCAGGTCGTGGCGGAGGAGCTCGGGCTGCCGCTGGAAAAAATCGTCGTGGCCGAGCTCGATACCGACACGACGCCGTACGATCCCGGCACCAACGCGAGCAGCTCCATGGTCGTCATGGGTCTTTGCGTTCAGCGCGCGGCAGGGGATTTAAAGCGCCAGCTTGTCGAATGCGCGGCCAAGGCAGTGGGCGACGAACCGGCGAATCTGTTTCTCCACGACGGCCATGTCGAGAGCCGCGGCGGGAAAAAGATTTCCTACAGCGCGGTGATCGCGAAATATTTCGGCGCGAACGCCGGCGAGATCATCGGCAAAGGATCCTATCAGGACGTCAAAAGCGCCGAGGCGGCGCTCGGTTCGCCGACCACGTTTTGGGAGATCGGCTGGGGCGGCGCCGAGGTCGCGGTCGATCGCGACACCGGCGCGATCAAGCTGCTGAAATATGTCTCGATCGCCGACGTCGGCCGCGCGATTCATCCCATCCAATGCGAGGGGCAGGACGAAGGGGCGGTGATGTTCGCCGTCGGCCACACGTTGCGCGAAGAGATGGTCTACAAGGACGGTCAATTGTTGAATCCGAACTTGATCGATTACCATGTGCCCAATTTTCTCGACCTGCCGGAGGACTTCGAGACGATCCTGATGGAGAACCGAAACGGGCCCGGCCCGTTCGGCTCGAAAGGAATGGGCGAGGGCGGGCTCCTCCCGGTCGCGTCGGCGGTCGCCAACGCGGTCTACAACGCGATCGGCGTTAGACTCTACGACCTGCCGCTCATGCCCGAGAAGGTCTGGCGCGCGCTCGAAGAAAAACAGCGCGACGGGCGATAAGAAAGGCCGCGCTTATGTCTTTCCCATCCAGGCGAGCAGCGCGGGGTCAGGGAAGGGAACGTGCAGGCCGCGATCGAATAAAAAATAGAAAAAGGCCCACACGCATAAACTGTAAAAGATAGTGAGCGGCCATTTTTCCCGGCCGGCGATCTTGAGATAGGCGATCGAAGTCAGCGGAACCGCGACCGAGAAGCCGAAGAGCCAAATCGCGAGGAAAAATCCCACCGTCCATCCGATGATATTGAGCGTGCGGCGACTCGCCACGTCGCGGGGAATAGCCGCGCCGATCCCGGCGTCGGCGGATTTGAAGCGGGTTTTGCCCGAGAGGTCCATAAAAAACTGCACCGCGGCCAGGACGAGCGCTGGAATGCCGACGACCCATGGAAAGAGCCCGGCGCGATAACCGAAGTTCCGGCTCTGCCACAGCGCCAGGCCGAGGAGCACGACGACGATGAAACTGAATATCGCCGCGTGCCGGGCGCGACCGGGGTCGAAGACGGTCGGGCTCTCGAGCGCGGCGTCCGCTGCGGTCGCGGGCGCCGATTTGCGTCCGAGGCGCTGTTTGACGACGGGATAAAGAACGCCGACCAGAGTGATGGCGAAGATGATCAGCACGCCGGGGCGGTGTAGCCACGCCCAGCCGTAATTGTCGGTTGCGAGAAACAGCCGGTTTTCAGCCAGCGGCCCCAGGACGAGTCCGAGCAGCAGCGGCGGCCGCGGCCATTCCAACTTCTCCAGAACCCAGCCGAGAGCGCCGAAGAAAAGCACGACGAGCATGTCCTCGAACGCGTTTTTTTCGGCGAAGGCGCCGAGATAGACGAGGATGAGAATCAGCGGGATGATGAGACTGCCGCGCACCTGCGTGATCTTCGCCAGAGGCTTCAAGAGCAGAAAACAGACACCGACCGTGATGATGTTCGATATGATGATGACCCAGACGAAGGAGAACGTCACGTCGAGCTTGCCCTTGGGCGGCGGCAACAGCATGTCGGGACCCGGCACGATGCCCTGGATGATAAACCCGCCCAGCAGAATCGCCATGATTACGCTCGCGGGAACGCCGAAGGCGATGGTGGTGATGAGGCTGCCGCCGAGCGTCGAATTGTTCGCGGCTCCTGGGCCGAGCACGCCTTCCACCGCGCCTCTTCCAAAGCGCTCCTTGTTGGGCGAACTCTGGACCGCATGCGCATAGGCGATCCATTGAGTGGTCGCCGCGCCCATGCCCGGAATAATCGCGGTGAACGTCCCGAGCGCGCTGCAGCGGAGCACGAGCCACCAGTGGCGAAAGGTATCCTTCACTCCTTCCATCACCCCGCCGAATTCCTCGATTTTGTCCTGCGCGATGCTGGTGCCCAGAACCGCGAGCTCGATGGTCTCGGGAATGGCGTAGAATCCGATGGTCACGGGGACGAGGCCGACGCCGTCCCAAAGAAACAACTGCCCGAAGGTATAACGCTGGATGCCGGAGATCGGATCGAGGCCGATGGTGGCGAGCATGAGCCCCAACGCGCCGGAAACAACCCCCTTCAACACCGCCTCGCCGCTCAGCGCCGCGACGAAGGAGATGCCGAGTATCGCGAGCATGAAAAATTCCGGCGAGCCGAACGTGAGCACCAGCGGCCGGACGATCGGCACGGCCAGGGCGATACACACGGCGCCGAAGATCGCGCCGACAAGCGAGCTCATGAGGACTGCCCCTAGCGCGCGCCCGGTTTCGCCGTTCTTGGCCATGGCGTGGCCGTCGACGATCGTCGACGCGGTGGTCGGCTCACCCGGCACGCCGAAAAGCACCGAAGTGATGTCTCCGGTGGTCGCGGTGACGGCGGTCATGCCGAGGAGAAAGGCGAACGCCTCGACCGGCGTCATCTTGAAGATGAACGGCAGCATGAGCGCCATCGCCGTCGGACCGCCGAGACCGGGCAAAATACCGACGACGAAGCCGATCGCGATGCCGACGCACATCAGGCCGAAGGTCGATGGAGCGAAAACCTGATAGAAGCCGGAGACGAACGATGTCAGCATCTCGAACACGTCATCCTCCTAATACGACCGGTTCTCGTGCGGCATCGACAGATTCTGCGTCAATGGACTCATGAGGTAACAAGTGGAGAAATATAACCGATGAAGATCGCCCGCCCCGGCGCCGGGCGAGTGCCGCCGCGTCAGCGCGACCCTCAGACCAACTGTTGGAAGCGTCTCTTATGGCAAAGCCTGCGGTAAATCAAGAAGAATGTTATCGGAAGGATTCGCCGTGCCCCGTTCTTTAGACCCGCTCGGCATGCTCTTTGAGGTGCAACGGCAGCGTCACCGTGAAGGTGGATCCTTTGCCCGGCTCGCTATCGACACGAATATCGCCTTGGAGCAGTTCGACTATACGCTTGACGATGCTGAGGCCCAGGCCGCTGCCGGGATATTTTCTCCGGTCCACTCCCTCGGCCATGTAAAAAGGTTCGAAGATATGAGGCAGGTCCCTTTGTCCGATACCGATGCCGGTATCGCTGATCGCCCAGACGATCCGCCGGTCATGTTCCGAGTGCTGCGCCGAGACGCGCACCTTGACGGTTCCGCGGTCGGTGTATTTGACGGCGTTGGCGACGAGATTCTGCAAAACTTCCCGCAAGCGGCTGGCGTCGGTGCGTAGTGGCGGTATACCGTCCGCGAGGTGGAACTCGAGTTTTACTCCTTTTTCCCCTGCCAGCGGATCGAAGGAAACCTCCAGATCGTCGGTAATCTCGCGGACCGAGAACTCCTCGGCGTGAAGCGGGACTTTTTTCGCATCGAGCCGCATCAGGTCGAGAATCTCATTGATGAGATCGAGGAGCTCTTTGGAATACTGTCCGATGCGCGCAAGCGGCTTCAGCTGTTGCGCGTCAAGGTTTCCGTACGAGCCGTCGGCGAGCAACTGCTGCGTGCCGATGACGACGTTGAGCGGCGTCCTGAGCTCGTGCGCCATGGTATTCAAGAAGTCGGTCTTCACCTTGAACGCGTCTTCCAGCTCGGCCGACTTTTTTCTCAGCTCTTCGAAGAGCCGCGAATTCTCGACGGCGATCGCCGCCTGATCGGCGAAGGCGGTCATCAGCTCGATCTCGTCCGGGAGAAATTCCCGCTCGCGTTTGGAATAGAGGTTGATCGTGCCGATCACGCTCTCGCCGAGCCGGAGCGGTACTCCAAGGAATGAATGGTAGCAGGCCTCGGCCAATACGCGGCGATGCTTCTCGACGATGAGCGGGTCGTCCGAGACGCGGCGGACGGCGATCACCCGGTTCTCGGCGACCACTCTCCCCGAAATGCTTTCCCCCACTCGGAGCGTTGGACTGAGGGCCAGGAGGTCCTCGTCTCCGGCGTGCCCGGCGCGAATGAGCGAATCCCCCTCGACCAGGCGAAAGCTGGCGCCGTCGACGTCAAGAAATTGCCGCGCGCACTCGGCGACATGCGGTAGAAGAAACGTGCGATTGAGCAGAGAGGCGATATCGCGATTGACTTTGATCAGCGCCTCGAGGTGACGCGACTTCTGCATCGTTTCATCGAGCAGGTAGGCGTTTTCGATCGCGATCGCCGCGCCCGCCGCAAACTGCTGGGCGACGGCGATCTCTTCCGCGGTAAAACGGCGCTTCTCGACGGTCGTGGCGACCAGAAGACCGATCGTCTTTTGCTGGCGCGACGTCAAAGGAATGCCTAAATATCCCTTCATCCCGACGGGACGCTGGATGGCCGTCGCGCCGAAGCGCGTCTCTTGGGTGAAATCTTCGATCGCCAAAGGCTTGCCGGTTTTCATCACCCAACTCGTGCGGCCTTGGCCCAGCGGCCACGTATGACCGAGCTCCAGCTCCGCTCCCTGACCCAAGCTCGATACTGTGCGGACGCAATTCCCATCGCTGAGCAATACCCGCACGAGATCCGCGCGGAGCAGCGTCAGCGCATGGCCGGTGAGCTGCTTGAGGAGCTCGTCGAGATCGAGCAGATTGATGCCCGAGAAAACCTCGCGCATCGCGCTCTGTTCCGTCAGCAGGCGATCGAGACGCCGGTTCATCGCCTCCAGATCGCGCGATTTTTGCCGGACTTCCTTGAACAGCCTGGCGTTCTCGAGCGCGATGGCGGCTCCACCCGCCAGCTGTTGCAGTAACTCCACCTCGTCTTGAGTAAAGTGGCGATCATGATAGGTCAAAACGCGAAGCACGCCGATGACTTCTCCGTTGCGGGAAAACAGCGGCACGCCGACGTAACCGCGAAACCCGTGACGGGTCATTGCCGGCCGGTCTTGAATGTTCTCCGCGAGCATGTCCGACACGATTATAGTCTGGCCGGTTTGGATGACTGATCGGGATAAACCACGCCCCACGCGCGATGAGGCTGGCTGAAGCGATCCGGGCTCCGTCCCCGAGACGCCGACCGACCGCCATTCGCCGTCGTCCATCAGGCGGACATCCGAGACGTCGACTTTCAACACCTCGCGGATTTTCAGCGTCAGTTTTTGCAGCAGCGTGTCAACGTCGAGAACCGCGATGTCCTGGTTCAGCTCCTTTAAGATCTTCTGCATCTCCTCGCGCTCGCGCGATTTCTCATAAAGTCTCGAGTTCTGAATGGCGAGCGAAAGGATATCGGCGATCGGATTCAGGACATCGAGATCTTTCCGGCTGAAGCGATCCGGCGAGAGACTTCCCAAGTTCAAGGCGCCTAACAGCTCTCGATCGGCGCTCAATGGGAGAATAATGTACGAACGGATGCCGACGCGCCGATAGCGCTCATGCGTGAGGGGAAAACGGTCGTCGGCGAGAACATCGCGGCAGATAACCGGCTCTCTTTGGCTCATAACCCAGCCCGTAGCGGTTCCTTCAGCCACGGAAATTCCTTCCGGTATGGCGGGGGCCGGCAGGCGAGACTCTTCGGCATAGACGGCGAAGCTGTCTTTCCCGTGAGGGAGGTTGATCGAGCAGCGATCGTAGGGGAGGAGTTTGTGAATTTCCCCGCAGAGGGTCAGGCAGATTTCTTTAAGGTTCATAGATGCTGATCTCGACCGGCAATAAAATTGCCTGAGAAAATTCGCTCTCGTTCGCAGTGGAAAACGGCGCCGTCCCGTTTATGGGGGAAATTCGACAGGAGCGCAAGCGCCGCAAGCAGATCTCCTTCAAAAACCATCGATACAGCCGACGGACGGGAGATTGTTTTTAAAACGGTACCTTACTAAAATGGTGGCTGAGATTGCAAGAGACGCGAATTAACATGAACGAGACGAATAAGAATTATGTCGCCGGCCGCTGGGTTCCCTCGGCCGCGAACAAAACCTTCGAAAACCGCAATCCGGCCGACCGGCGCGATGTCATTGGATTGTTTCCCGATTCCGGTCCCGAAGACATCGATCGGGCGGTTCGCGCCGCGCGCGAGGCTTTCCCGTCGTGGCGGCTCGTGCCGGCGCCGAAACGCGGCGAGCTGATCTTTAAAGTCGGGGAGATCCTCAAGAAGCGTAAAGAGGAAATCGCGCGCGCGATGACGCGCGAAATGGGAAAAATACTCAAGGAAACGCGCGGCGACGTTCAGGAAGGCATCGATACGGCTTATTACGCCGGCGGCGAAGGGCGCAGGCTCTTCGGCGAAACGACGCCCGCCGAGCTGCCGAATAAATTCGCCATGTCGGTCCGCACGCCCGTTGGCGTCTGTGGGCTCATCACGCCGTGGAACTTTCCTCTCGCGATTCCGACCTGGAAGCTTTTCCCCGCGCTTTTGTGCGGCAATACCGTCGTGTTGAAGCCGGCGGAGGACACGCCGCACACGGCCGTTTTGTTTTTCGAGGTATTGGAAGAGGCCGGCGTTCCGCCCGGCGTCGTGAATCTCATTCACGGGCGCGGCGAGGTCGCCGGCGCGGCCCTGGTGGCGCATCCCGACGTGCAGCTGGTATCGTTTACCGGCTCGTCGGAGGTGGGCCGCGAAATCGCGGCCTCGTGCGGGCGCAGCCTCAAGCGCGTCGCGCTCGAGATGGGCGGGAAAAATGCCCAGATCGTCATGGAAGACGCCGACCTGGAGCTCGCCGCGGAAGGGGCGCTGTGGGGCGCATTCGGCACCACGGGGCAGCGCTGCACCGCGACGAGCCGGCTGATCGTCCACCGCGACGTAAAGCAGCAAATCACCGACGCGCTCGTCGCGCGCGCGGAGAAAATCAAGATCGGCAACGGCCTCGACGAAAGCGTGGAGATGGGTCCGCTCATCCACGAGGCGGCGCGCGAGAAGGTGCACCGCTACGTCCAGATCGGCAAGGACGAGGGCGCGCGGCTTCTCACCGGCGGGTCGATTTACGAAGAAGGCCAGTGGATCAACGGCTGGTTTTACCGGCCGACGATTTTCGATCGGGTGGCGCCGTCCATGCGCATCGCGCAGGAGGAAATCTTTGGGCCGGTGCTCTCGATCATCGAGATCGCGAGTTTCGACGAGGCGATCGCGGTGCTCAACGGCACGCGCTACGGCCTTTCGAGCTCGATCTACACGCGCGACGTCGCGCGCGCGTTTCGGGCGCTCCGCGACATCGAAGCCGGCATCACCTATATCAACGGCCCGACGATCGGCGCCGAGGTGCACCTCCCCTTCGGCGGCGTCAAAGAGACCGGCAACGGCCATCGCGAGGCGGGAACGACCGTGTACGACATCTTTAGCGAATGGAAGTCGGTCTACGTCGATTATTCCGGCAAGCTCCAAAAGGCGCAGATCGATAACGCGGAGTGAAGGCGGGGAAGGGCGGGTGTCGATGAAAATTCCTCACATCAAGATCAAACCGCCGGGCCCGAAGGCCCAGGAGCTCATCCGCCGCGACGAGCTGTATACGGCGCCCGCTTACGGGCGTGTCTATCCCCTCGCCGTCAAAGAGGGTCGCGGCATGGCGATCGAGGACGTCGACGGGAATTTTTTTCTCGACTTCACCGCCGGCATCGCCGTTGCTTCGACCGGCCATTCGCATCCGAAAGTCGTTGCCGCGATCGAGGAGCAGGCGCGCCATTTTCTCCATTATTGCGGCAGCGATTTTTATTACGAGCCGATGGCGACGCTGGCGGAAAAGCTCTGCCGCCTCGCGCCGGGGGCTTCCGACAAGAAAGTTTTTCTGACCAATTCGGGCACCGAAGCGGTCGAGGCCGCGATCAAGCTCGCGCGCTATGCCACGAAGCGAACGCATCTGGTCGCGTTTCTCGGCGCCTTTCACGGGCGGACTCTAGGCTCGCTTTCGCTGACGGCCAGCCGCGCCTCGCATCGCGCCGGCTTCGGCCCGCTGCTGCCGGACGTGCATCATGCGCCCTACGGCATGGCAGGCCTCGAGTTCATCGAGAAACAAATTTTCCGCCACGAGGCGGCGCCGCAGGAGATCGCGGCGATTTTCGTCGAGCCGATTCAGGGCGAAGGCGGCTATATCGTCCCGCCGGCGGAATTCCTGCCGGGGTTGAAGAAAATCTGCCGGCAGAACGGCATCCTGCTCGTCGCCGACGAGATCCAATCGGGTTTCGGCCGCACCGGGAAGATGTTCGCGTGCGAGCACTGGGGCGTGGAGCCCGACATTCTCTGCGTGGCCAAGGGCATCGCCAGCGGCCTGCCGCTCGGAGCGATGATCGCGCGCAGCGAGATCAGCTCCTGGAAAAGCGGCAACCATGGCTCGACCTTCGGCGGCAACCCGGTCGCCTGCGCCGCGGCGCTGGCGACGATCGAGCTTATCGAAGGCGGCTTGATGGCGAACGCCGGCGAGACCGGAGATTATCTGAAAGAAAAACTTTCACGTCTAAAATCGCCGGCGATCGCGGAGGTTCGCGGCATGGGCCTCATGGTCGGCGTCGAACTCGCCACCGCCGCGCAGCGCGACCGCGCCGTGCTCGATGCGTTCGAAAGGGGATTACTGCTTCTCGGCTGCGGCGAGCGCGTGATCCGCTTTTGCCCGCCGCTGATCGTCAGCCAACAAGAAGTCGATACCGCGGTAGAGATCTTTTCGTCTGTATTAAAACAGTAGGGGCGGTTCGAGAACCGCCCGCAGTTCTTATTTATATTCCCCACCCGCCGCTCAGATGTATGTTCGTCCCGTTGACATAGCGGGCCTCTTCGGACAGTAAAAAGCGCACCGCCGCGACGGCGTCGTCGACCGAGCCGACGTAGCCTGCGGGAATACGTTTCGCCATCGACGCCAGCTCGTTCTCGGGCGCGCTGCCGGTGTCGATGAAACCCGGCGAGATCGCATTGACGGTGACGCCGTGCGGCGCGGCGACGCGGGCGAGCGTGCGCGTAAGCACGAGCACGCCCATTTTGGCGATATAATGCGCCGTCAAATTCGGCTGCGCGATCATCTGATCGGCGTTCGCCATGCTGAAGCTGACGATGCGCCCCCATCGGCGCGCGGTCATGCCGGGGAGCACGGCGCGGCTCAAATAAAAAATCGGATGCAAGTTGTTGTCGAACATCGAAAGCCAGCCTTCGATGCTCTCCTTGAGGAGATCGACGCGGTGGTACGGGCCGGCGCCGTTGATCAAGGCGTCGATGCGGCCCCATTCTTTCTCGACGCGCTCGACCATGGCCCCGGCGGCTTGCGCGTCGGAGACGTCGCACTGAAGCGCCAGCGCCTTGACGCCGAGGGCTTTCGCAGCGTCGACGACCGCCGCCGCTTCCGCGGCGCTCGTGCGGTAGCACACCGCCACGTTCCAGCCGCGGCGCGCTAAATCGAGCGCAACCGCGCGGCCGATGCCCTTGGCGCCGCCGGTGATGAGAGCATTCTTCTCCTCCGCGTTCGACATATAAGATTTCTCAGAAAGCGCAGAGCGCCTAATGCCGTGGAGTTTCGCTGCCGCGCAGCTTCGCGAAGTGCCAATATAACAAACCGATCGCTGCAGTCATAGGAGAAAGGGTTGTCCGCGACACTATTTAGCTGGAGTCCGCGGGGCCGGTTGTGGTAAAAGAAACCGATGGCTGCGGACCCGCTCACGATCAATGCCGTTCCGACGCTCCGGCGCCCGGTTTTGATCCTCGCGTTCGGCGGTTGGAGCGACGCCGGCGCTTCGGCGACGACCTCGGTGCGGTATCTCTCCGAGCAGCTCATGGCGACGAAGTTCGCCGCCATCGATCCCGAGGATTTCTACGATTATTCGCTGCAGCGGCCGCAGGTGAGGCTCGTCGACGGGCTCCAGCGCGAAATCCACTGGCCGACGTACGATTTCCATCACGGCAGCGGCATTGGAATCGAGCGCGACTTCGTCTTCGGCATCGGCGGCGAGCCGCATCTCCGCTGGCGCGGCTTTTCCGAGACGATGCTGAGGCTCGTCCGCGAATGCAAGATCGAGCTGGTCGTCACGCTGGGCGCTTACCTCGACGAGGTGCTCTACACGCGTCCGGTGCCGCTGACCGGCTTCTCGTCGGACGCCAGGCTCATGAACGAATTGGACCTGCTCCCGTCGCGCTACCAAGGGCCCACGGGCATCATCGGAATTTTGGGCGATGCCTTCCGAAAAAACAGCATACCGCACGCGAGCCTGTGGGCGACGCTGCCGCACTATCTATCCGCCACGCCCAACCCGCGCGGCTCGCTGGCCCTGGTGCTGAAGCTCACGCAATGGCTCGGGCTCCGTATGGACATGGGTCCGCTGGAACGCGCCGCCGCCGACTTTCAGAATAAAGTCAACGAGGCCGTCAATAACGACGCGAATTTGTCGGCTTTCATCCGCGAGCTTAAAAAGCGCGAGTTCGAACAGTGAAGCTCTCCGTTATAATGCCCGTATACAACGAAACGGGCACGCTGGAGGAGGCGGTGCGGCGGGTCCAGAGCGTCCGGTTCCCCAAAGAGATCATCGCGGTCGACGACGGCTCCACCGACGGCAGCCGCGAGATCCTCCAGCGTCTGGAAGCCGAGGCGAGGCAAGGCGCTTCCGGCGATGGCTTCAAAGTCGTCATGCAGCCTTTCAACCAGGGCAAAGGCGCCGCGATCCGGACCGGCATCGCGCACGTCACCGGGGACGTCGTCATCGTTCAAGACGCCGATCTGGAATACGATCCCTCCGACTATGAACGTTTATTGGAGCCGATCCTGCAAGGAAAGGCCGACGTGGTTTACGGCACGCGCTTCTCCGGCGGCGGCGCGCACCGCGTCATGTTTTTCTGGCATTACCTCGGCAATAAACTGCTGACGCTCTTTTCCAACGCGCTGACGAATCTAAATCTCACCGACATGGAGGTCGGCTACAAGCTCTTCCGCGCGGAGATCATCAAAAGCGTCAAGCTCGAATCGGAGCGCTTCGGCTTCGAGCCCGAGATCACGATGAAGATCGCCAAGAAAGGCTGCCGCGTCTACGAGGTGCCGATCTCCTACTACGGCCGCACCTACGCGGAGGGAAAAAAGATCACCTGGAAGGACGGTTTTTCGGCCCTGTATTGTTTGATCAAGTTCTGGTGGAAGGACTGAGCAATTACCCTCTGATTCCCTCGCTCCACAACTCTTCCATATAATCTCTTAGTGCATCTTTTAACGGGAACTGCGGCGTGTAGCCCAATTCTTCTTTGGACGCGCTCAGGTCGAGCGGATATTCGGCGTGGCTTTCGGCCGCCGCGCCCGTCACACTGACTTCGATCTTCGGCACGATCTCGCGCGCCGCTTTGGCGAGGTCGTCGGCGCGCGTGACCACGCCGCTGCCGGCGTTGTAGATTCTCTGCTTCGGCGCCTTCGCCGCGCAGGCGAGATCGAGCGCCAGCGCGACGTCCTTCGCATAGACGTATTCGTTCGAAAAATAAGTCTTCGCGTCGATCGCGAACGGCTCGCCCTTGATGAGCCTGAGGGCGAGATCGCGTATCACCATGCCGACTGTCGAACCGCCGACGTAATGCCCGCGGCCGAAAACGCCGGCGGGACGGATGATCACGGTGTCGAGATCGTAGAGGTGCGTGTAGGCGTGGATCAGGTGCTCGGAACAGGCCTTCGTCGTCGTGTAGAGATTGTGCCCGCCGATCGGCGCGTCCTCGCGGATCGGCGCCTTGATCTTCGGGCGGTCGTAGACGCCGAAGGTGCTCACGTAGACGAGCCGCCGGAGCTTTTGCAGGCGCGCCGCCTCCAGGACGTTGATCGTGCCCAGGATATTGTTCGTCGAGCCGGTATAAGAGTTCTCCGCCACGCGCTTGCCGATGAGCCCGGCGGTATGGACGACGGTATCGATCTTCGAGCGTTCGAGCGCGCTCAGCAAGGCCGGCAGGTCGCGCATATCGGCGGCGACGATCTCCGCGCGCTCCCGGCCGACGATCTTGTCGATATATTCGCGGTTGGGGGAGAGATCATAGATGACGACGCGATTCCCGGCGTCGGCGGCGCGCTTCGCGAAATGGCAGCCGATCAGTCCGCCGCCGGTGATTAAGAGGTTCATAAAAATCCTCCTGGTCATCCAAGATTAGGCCAGCCGAAAGCATGCGTCAATCGCGCACAGGCTCTCTTGCCTTCGGGTGTCTTTTAAGGCTAGTTTCTATCGCCTGCATCGCCGAAAGGAGACCGCCATGAGAATGATTCCCAAAGCCGTCGTCGCCGCGGCAGTATTTATCTTGCTGATTTCCGCCGCGTCGATGTCGGCGGCGCAGTCGATCAAGATCAGGATCGGGCGGACGACGGGAGGCAGCGGCTTTCACATCCCGTCCTACGTCGCCATGGACAAGGGCTTCTTCAAAAATGAAGGGCTCGACGCCGATTTCATCACGGCGACAGCCGGCGTGCTGGTGCGCGCGACGATCGCGCGCGAAATCGAGTTCGCGCCGATTCCCGGCGGCGGCTCCGAGGCGATGCTCCAGGGGGCGCCGATCGTCTTCATCGTCGGCGAATCGCTGATCTCCCAATGGACGCTCACCACGACGCCGGACATCAAGCGCGTCGAGGACCTGAAAGGCAAGACGCTCGGCCTCGGCCGGCCGGGCTCGGCGGATTACAGCGAAGTGGTCATCGTGCTCGGCAAGCATTTCAAAATGGAGCCGAGCAAGGATTACAAAGTGATCAGTTTCACCGGCGAGCCGGACCGCGTCGCGGCGCTTATTCAAGGCTCGATTCAGGGGGGCGTGCTCTCTTTTCCGCACGCTGCGCGCGCCGAGAAAGAAGGCATGAAGATCCTCGTGCGCACCGGCGATTATCTGCCGCGGCTCGGCGGGACCGTCTTGACGCACAAGGACTTTATCAAGGAGAAGCGCGACGTCGCGAAGCGCTTTATCCGCGCGATGGTGAAGGCCGAAGACTACATCAAGGCGAACAAGCAGGGAACGGTCGATGTGATCGCGAAGTATTTCGACATCAAAGATGCGAAAGTGAGCGAGAGCATCTACAAGCAAGTCTTCGACAAGTACAGCCCGGAGATGCCGGTCAATTTGATTCGCGACCTCTTCGAGTCGCGCACGACGCCGGAGCTCGGCTGGCCCAAGGGCAAGCCGCTCCCCGATCCCGAGCAGTTCGTCGATCGCGGCCCGCTCAACGAAGTCTTAAAGGAAATGGGGCGGACGCCGGGGAAGTAAAACAGGCACCAGGCAATAGGCATTAGGCAGTAGTCAAACCCTTGCAGATAAAAGTTTCCTCTCTTTTCTATTGCCTGTTGTCTGCTGCCTGCTTCTCTCAGAACGTCTTCGCCGGCTCGGGGCGCCAGCTCGCGAGACGCGCCTCCAGCCGCTTGACCGCAAGCGTCAGCACCAATGACAGCGCCATGAAGATGGCGACGCCGACGAAGACGACGTCGACTTTATAGTTCGTCGCCGCCGAGGCGATCATGTAGCCCAAGCCGCGCGACGCGCCGAAAAATTCCCCCACCACGACGCCGAGGATCGCGCGCCCGATCGCGAGCCGGAGGCCCGCGATGATATACGGCAGGGAATTGGGCACGACCACGACCTTCATCAATTGCCATTCGCTCGCGCCGAACGAGCGCACGACATTGACGAGCACGCGGTCGACATTCTTGACGCCGACATACGTATTGATGAGCAGCGGGAAGACCGCGCCGGCGAAGACGACGACGATCTTCGACCAGATGCCGATGCCGAACCAGAGAATCAGCAGCGGCAGGAAGACGATGCGCGGCGTTGCGTTGAACGCCGTGACATAGGGGTCGAAGAGCGCTTCGAGCGTCTTCGAGCGGCCCATGACGATTCCCATGGGGAGCCCGACGACGATGGACAGCGCGAGCCCGGCCGCGAACGCCAGCGCGCTAACGTAAAAATGCTTTTCCAGCTCGCCGCTGGAAAGTAGCTGCCAGAACGCGGCGCCGACGTTCGCCGGCGTGGTGAAAAAGAGCGCCATGCCGCGCGGCAGCGTGTACCACAGCGGAATCGACTGCCAGAGCAGCAGCAGGGCCGCGATGAAGCCGATGCCGAGGACGTACGGCTCTTGGTCCCGATAAAAACTTTTCACCGCGCTCACCGCACCTCCTCGCCGGCGCGCCACGGCGCGAGCGTCGCTTCGAGCCAGCGCATGCCTTCGGTCAGCAATACGGCGACAAAGGCCAGGATAATGATGCCGACGAACATGTCCGGGAGGCGATACGTATCGCCCGCCTGCGAGATCGCAAAGCCGATGCCCTCCGAGGCGGCGTAAAACTCGCCGACGATGATGCCGACAAGACCGCGGCCGAGCGCGAGGCGCGCCGCCGCGGCGAGATAGGGCAGCGTGCTCGGAAGAATCACCTTGAAGTAAAGATCCTTCTCGCGGCCGCCGAAGGCGCGCACGACGTTGATCAGCAGCGGGTCGGCGGATTTCACGCCGGCAAAGACGTTGAAGACGAACGGAAAGACCGCGAGGAGAAAAACCAGCACCGCCTTGCCGGTGAGGCCGACGCCGAAAAAGATGATCAACAGCGGCGCCACCGCCACGAGCGGGCTGGCGTAGAGCGCCGTTAAAAAAGGATCGAGCGTGTATTCCACGCGCCGGTTCCAGCCCATGATCGCGCCCAGCGGAATGCCCACCAGCACCGCGAAGGCGAAGCCCCAGACGAACGCGCGGCTGCTGACGGCGAGATCGTGCCACAGCTTGCCGGTCGTGATCTGATCGCGGAAGGCGATCGCGATCAGCGACGGCTTGGTGAAGAAAAACGGGTTTACCGGAACGACATAAGTCAGCAGCAGCTCCCAGGCGGCGACGAGGAAGAGAAAAGACGAGACTCCTAAAATCAACCGGCGATGCTCGCCGTAAAATCCATTCATCTATTTGGTTCCGAGGAGCTCCTCTTTGAGGATCTCCCATATCTGCGACTTTAAATCGTTGAACTCGGCGGTGAGGCGCATCTCGTAATCTCTCGGCCGCGGCAGACGGACCTTGAGAGTCTGTTTGATCCTGCCGGGCCGCGCGCTCATGACGACGACGCGATCGGAGAGATAGGCCGCCTCCTCGATGCTGTGGGTCACGAAGAGCACGGTCTTGTGCGTTTTCTCCCATACCTGCAAAAGCTCGGTTTGCATCAGATCGCGCGTCTGCGCGTCGAGCGCGGCGAACGGCTCGTCCATGAGCAGAACCTCGGGATCCGTCGCGAGAGCGCGCGCGAGACCGACGCGCTGCTTCATGCCGCCGGAGAGCTCGTGCGGATAGTGGCTCGCGAATCCCGCGAGACCCGCCATGTCGATCAGCTCCATCGCGCGCCGGCGGCGCCGCTCACTATCCACTCCCTTGAGCTCGAGGCCCAGCTCGACGTTTCCCAGCACCGTGCGCCAGGGCAGGAGACCGAACTCTTGGAAGACCATCGCGCGGTCCTGACCCGGACCGTGGATGCGCCTGCCGTTGAGCTCCATTTCACCGCTGTCCGGCGGAATGAGCCCGAGGAGGATATTCAAAAATGTACTCTTGCCGCAGCCTGAGGGGCCGACGATGCTGACGAATTCGCCTTTGGCGACGTCGAGAGACAGATTTTGCAGAGCGGCGACGGGCTCTCGGTTTTTGGGCCGGAACGTAAGGCTGATGTCTTTCGCTTGAATGCACGGCAGCATTGGGGTCCTCGCGCGCTCATCTATACAAAAAGCCCCGCCGCACTACAAGAACGAAACCCCGTATCCCGCTCTTGAAAACAGCCGCGCCGGTGCAGTATAAAATCAAGCAGCGCTGGAGGAGAAAAAGGATGAAAATCAAAAAGGTCTACCACATCGGGCTGCCGGTCAACGACCTGGACCGCGCGACCAAGTTCTACAGCGAAGTCCTCGGCATGAAATGCACCAAAGTTGGCTTCGACGTCGACAGCGGCGGGCCGTACAAGGAAGTTCACGGCATGTATCCCTCCATCTCGCGCCTATTCTGCGAAGACGGCATGTGCCTGGTGCTGTTTCAGCGCCCGAAGCCGATCGAGCGCGGCGATTTCGACGACGGCACGGCGCACATCGCGCTCCAGACGAGCAAGGACGATTTCGACAAGGCCGCCGACGAATTAAAAAAAGCCGGCGTCAAAGTGCTGATCGACAAGCCGGTCGCGCGGCCGACGGGAAGAGGTCTCTACTTCTTCGATACCGAAGGCAACTACATTCAGCTGCACTCCGTAGAGTGATCGCTTACGCTCTGATGTAGGTGCGGTTCGCGAACCGCCCCTGCTCGATTCTCAGGATTTATTTTCCCGCCAGTCTCCGCGCCACCGTGATGAATCCCGTGTGCGCGACCATGCGGTGCTGCGGGCGCATGCTCATCTCTTTGACGTGCCAGTAGCGGAACAGCGTCTCGAAGCTCTCGACGGCGGCGAAGCCGCCGTGCGCGCGCAAGGAATCGACGAGCGTCTTCACCTGGATCACCGTCGGCAGATAGCTGAGCAAAATTCCGCCCGCCTTGAGCGCGCCCCACGCTTTTTCCGTCACCTGCCACGGCTCGGGGAGGTCGAGAATGACTCGATCGACTTCTGTCTCCTCCAGCGCCTCGGCCACGTCGCCGAGCTTCAGCGTCCAATTCTCCGCCGCGCCGTAATAGCGCGCCACGTTCTCGCGCGCCATGCGCGCGAAGTCCTCGCGCAATTCGTAAGAGACGAGCTTTCCCGACGCGCCGAGCGCGCGCAGCAGCGCGACCGTGAGCGCGCCCGCGCCGACGCCCGACTCGACGACCGTGCACCCGGGCAGGATGTCGCCCCAAACGAGGATCGAGCCGATGTCTTTCGGATAGATGACCTGCGCCTGGCGCGGCAGATTGGGGATCAGCTGCGCGAGCGTCGGCCGGAAGACGAGGAACGTGTCGCTCAGCGACGAGCGCACGAGCGAGCCCTCGTCGCGGCCGATGACTTCGTCGGCGGGAATCTTGCCGTCGCGGATGGCGATATCTCGTCCCGCGCCGAGCCGCTTGAGATATTCGCGCTCCTTGCGATCGATAAAAACGACCGTCTCGCCGTCGCGGAGCGGCCCGCTGCGAATCATGCATTCTCCATGGGAATGATGAGCAAAATAGAAGAGAGGAGTTGTGAAGTCAATGTAGCTGCGCGCTCCGCTTCGTCCAGAGGGTGATTTTTGTTGGCTTTTCAAAAAGCAGGTGGTAGCTTTCACGAATTATGGCGGAGCCCGCGGTCGGACATCATCACGTCGAGGACTGGCACACGCCGAAAGGCCGCGCGATCCGCGAGGTCGTCTTCGGCATGAACGACGGCCTCGTCACGACGATCGGCTTTTTGGCCGGCGTCACCAGCTCGATCGCGCAGGCGCGCTATATCCTGCTCGCGGGCATGGCGGAGATCGTCGCCGGGGCGATCTCGATGGCGCTCGGCGCCTATCTCGCGACGAAATCGCAGCGCGAGTTTTTTCATTCCGAGATCGAGCGGGAGAAGTGGGAAATCGACAAGATGCCTGAAAAAGAGGCGCAGGAGATTCGCGAGATTTACGGCGGCATGGGCTTCACGCGCCCGGAGCAGGAGATGATCGTCAACCGGGTCACCTCCGACAAGGATCTGCTGCTCCAGTTCATGAAGCGCGAGGAGCTGGGGCTTTTCGACGAGCATCTGGACGATCCGGCGCACGTGGCGCTGACGATGGGGCTTTCGTTCGCGGCCGGGGCGCTGCCGCCGATCCTGCCTTACTTTTTCATCGGCGATCCGCACCGCGCGATCTGGGTGGCGATCGTCATCTCCGTCGGTTTTCTGTTCTTTGTCGGCGCGATCAAAACACGCCTTACCAAGGCGAATGCGCTGCGCTCGGGAATGGAGACGACGATTCTGGGCGTGGCCGCCTGCGGCGCGGGCTATCTGCTCGGCTGGCTCGCGGAGAAGTTCATTTAGCGGTGTATTTGCCGTAGCCGCGCCGGCTTAACTCTTCGATCAGATCCTTGATTTCCTGCGAGCGCCGGATGTCGGCGACGAGCACGGCGTCGGGCGTATCCACGACCACGGTGTTTTCCATGCCCACGAGCGCCACGAGCCGCCGCGGCGAGGAATAGACGAGGCAGTTTTTCGAGCGGAACGCGACGCGGCGGCCGATGCCGGCGTTGCCGTCTGCCTCCTTCGGCAGCATGCGATGGAGCGCGTCCCAATTGCCCACGTCGCTCCAGCCGAAGTCCGCCTCCAGCGTCAGAACCTGGCCCGCGGAGCCGGCCTTTTCCATCACGGCGTAGTCGATCGAGACACTCGGCATCTTTTTGTATTCGCGGCGGAGCGCCGCGCGCAGCTTCGGCGGCAGGGCGCCCAGACGCCGGACGCGGGCGATCGATTCGATCGCCTCGAGACCCTTCGCGACGTCCGGCGCGTAGCGGCGGATCGCGGCGAGTATCGTCGCGACCCGAGCGACGAGGAGGCCGCTGTTCCACAGCGCGCCGCGCCGGATCAAACGCCGCGCTTTTTCGAGCGGCGGTTTCTCGACGAAGCCGGTGACGCGGCGGGCGCCCGTTGCGGCTCGTTTGCCCGTGAGAATGTAGCCGTAGCCCGTCTCCGGATATTCCGGGCGAATGCCGAGCGTTACCAGCGCGTCATGGCGCGCGGCCAGATCGACGGCCGCGGCCAGCGTGCGGGCGAAGCGGCGCGCGTCGGAGATCCAGTGGTCGGCGGGCAAAACCGCGACGACCGCGTCGGGGTCGCGGCCCAGCAGATCGACGGCGGCCAGGCCGATGCACGGGGCGGTGTTTTTGCCCAACGGCTCGACGAGGAAATTCGTCTTGGGCAGCATCGGCAGCTCGCGCCGCATCGCGCGCTCGTGCTCCCCGACGGTTACGACCAGAACATTGCGGCGGCCGTAGAGCGGCGCCACGCGGTCGACGGTCTCGCGCACGAGGCTTTTCGACGTGAGCAGCTTCAGCATCTGCTTCGGGCGCTGCGGCCGGCTCAGGGGCCAGAAACGCGTCCCCCTGCCGCCCGCCATGATCACGGCGAAAACGTTTCGCTTCATTCTCAAGCCTCGACGCGTTAGATAGCATAAGAAGCGGAGAAGCTTAAACGACGATGTCCGAAGAAGTCTCCTGGATCGTTTCACCGGAGCTCGGGGCCGTTCGCCTCGATGCCTTCGTGCGCCGCTGCCTGCCGCACCTTTCAGTGCGCGAGGCGCGCTCGGCGATCGACGAGGGCGCCTTTTGGATCGGCAAGCGCCGCGGCAAAAAAGGGGATCGGCTGGCCGCGGGCGACCGGCTCTCGTTCAGAGGGGCCGCGCATTGGCTCGCAACCGCGCCGTTGCCGCGGCCGGATCTGGAACTGATCGTCCGCTATGAGGACGAATCCGTCTTCGTCGTCGATAAGCCGGCGGGGATCGCCACGCATGGCTTTTCCGGGCGCGAGAGCCGGAGCGTCGCGAATTTTCTCGCCGCGCGCGCGGACCTGCGCGGCGTGGGCCGAAGTCCCTGGGAGCCGGGTTTGATCAACCGGCTCGACCGCGGCACCTCGGGCCTGGTTATGGCCGCGAAGAATCAGGCGTCGTTCGACGCCCTGCGCGAACAATCGAAGCGCGGCGCGATCAAAAAAAACTATTGGGCGCTGGTGTGGGGTGTGACCGAGGAGGAAGGGACGATCTCCGTCGCGCTCGGCCACGACCCGAAAGATCGGACGAAAATGGCCCCGGCGAAAGCCGCCAAGCGCGGGCCGCTGCGCACCTGGCCCGCGACGACGCGATTTCGCCGCCGCTTGAGCGCCCAGGGATTCAGCCTGCTCGACGTCGAGATCGAACGGGGCGTGACCCATCAGATTCGCGCTCATTTCGAGGCCGCGGGCCATCCGATCGTCGGCGATCCGGTTTATGCCGGCGGGCGGCCCGATCGGTTCGCGCTCGGGCGGCAGTTTCTCCACGCCTGGAGGATCGAATTCGGCGATCCCAAAACGGCGCGGCCGGTCGCCGTCGAGTCGCCGCTGCCGGACGATCTCAAGCGCGTCTTGGCGGAACTGGGAATGCCGATCTGAGGGTCGCGTGAATCAGCTCGCCGCGGCCTTGATGCCTTTTTCTTTGGCGCAGGCGGCGCAGTAGTTGACCTGGCTCAGCGGATCTTCCACCAACCCCTCGTCGAGATTGTGCGAGATCCGTTTGCAGGAAAAGCAGATGTAATAAACGCCGTCGATGCTCTTGTTGATTTTCTCGCGATTGAGCACGCGGCCCTTGAGTTTTTCGACGCGAATCCCGAGCAGCTCCTCGTAATTCTTCTTGATCTTCAGGCGGCCGGCTTCGTCGCTGGCCAATCCCTGCTCTTCCGCTTCGTCCTGATTATGATCGTCGATGCCGCTCGCGCTTCTCGACTTGGCGCTCGTCGATTTCTTTTTCTGGCGTGCCATGTTTTCTCGCTTTCTCCTCCGCAACCGTTAAAGCCGCCAACCCCCGCCGGATGACAATCTAACCATGATATGACGGTCGGCGCGCTTGTCAATAGAAACGCCTAATACCGCTTGCCCAGAGACTTGAGCCCTTTCCACGCCGCGCCGTTGTTCGGATCGAGGGCCAATACTTCGCGGTAGCGAAGCTCGGCCTCGCGCGTCCTGTGGAGATGGATGAAGGCCTCGGCCTGCAGCAGGCGCCATTCCGTGTTGCGCCGCTGTCTGAGCAACGCCTGCTGCAGCGTCGCGACGGCGTCGTCCCAGCGTTCGAGCTTGGCGTAGGCGTTGCCGAGCGCGCCGTAGAGAATCGAAGACTCCTCGCCCTCGGGCGCCGCGCGCGAGGCTTCGAGGTGCGCAATCGCCTGCGGGTAATTTTTCTTCACGACTTCGAGTCTGCCGAGCGCGAGCAGTACCGTCGAATGCTTCGGCTGCAGGGTTTCGGCTTTGCGGATCCACGATTCCGCCTCGGCGATGCGGTTCCGCTGCAGCTCGACCGTGCCGATACCGAGGTAGG
>Ga0075425_100000250_pt1 | contig 49447 bp, 38 predicted proteins | sample SoiMethybrSBSTD4_FD_75300 | JGI IMG/M metagenome (GOLD analysis project Ga0075425, IMG submission 75300) | Bulk soil microbial communities from a Populus tree surrounding site in Tennessee, USA - Soil MetaG P. TD hybrid SBSTD4 | ecosystem: Environmental > Terrestrial > Soil > Tree plantation... | reverse complement strand
CGGGGCGAGCGCCTCGGCGCCCTTTCGGTGTCGATGCCCCCCACGGAACCCCTCAACGCGTCCGGCGACCGCCTGATCAAAGACCTCGCGTCTCAGGCAGGACTCGTGCTCCGGAACGTTCGACTGATCGAGGAGCTCCGGGCGTCGCGGCGCCGCCTCGTCGCCGCGCAGGACGAGGAACGCAGGAAGATCGAGCGCAACCTGCACGACGGCGCGCAACAGCAGCTCGTCGCGCTGGCGGTCCAGCTGAAGCTCGCGAGGTCCGTCCTCGACCGCGACCCTGCGAAGGCGGGCGACATGCTCGACTCGCTCCAGGGCGCTGCGACCGACGCGCTCGAGGACCTGCGCGATCTGGCGAGGGGGATCTACCCGCCGCTGCTGGCCGACAAGGGACTCCCGGTCGCGATCGAGGCACAGGCGCGCAAGGCGCCGATCCGGGTCACCGTCGCGACCGACGGCATCGGGCGGTTCTCGCCCGACGTCGAGTCGGCCGTCTACTTCAGCTGCCTCGAAGCCCTGCAGAACGTCGCCAAGTACGCCGAGGCGACGAGCGCCCGGATCTCGCTGAGCGACAGCTCCGGCGAGCTGCGGTTCGAGGTCCGCGACGACGGACGCGGCTTCGACCCCGACGCGACGAGCTACGGCACCGGCCTGCAGGGGATCTCCGACCGGCTGGCCGCGATCGGCGGGTCCGTCACAGTGACGTCGGCGCCCGGCGGCGGCACGGCCGTCGCCGGGCGCCTCCCCGTGGAGGGAGCGTCGTGACCAACCGCTCCCTCAGTCGCCTCGCGTGGACGGTGTGGTCCGTCGGCGCGGTCGTGTTCGTCGCCGTGTTCGTCTTCAGGATCCTGGATCGCGCGGCGTACCAACCCTCCGACGTCACCGAACCCGTCGCCTTCGCCGCGATCGGCGTCGTCGGCCTCGTGGTGGCCCTCCATCAGCCCAAGAACCCGATCGGCTGGATCTACCTCGTCGTGTGGATCGGCGCCGCCGGCATCTTCGCGGCGGTCGGCGAGTACGCGTCCTGGGTAGAAACCTCGCACCCGAGCGCTCCCGGCGAACCGATCGCCGTCTGGCTCAGCAACTGGGCCTGGGTTCCGATCTTCACGCTCCTGCTCACGTATCCCTTCCTCCTGTTCCCGGACGGACACCTGCCTTCCCCGCGCTGGCGACCCCTCGCGTGGGCCGCAGGGATCACGTCCGCCTTCTGGTCGGTGACGTTCGCGCTCAACGGCGGGAGCGATTACACGAACGCGAACAACCAGCACGTGGAGAACCCCTTCGCCGCCCCGTCCTCGGTGGCCCCGGCGGTCGACGCCCTCCGGGTCCTCCTGTCGTTCGTGATGATCGGGTTCATGGCGGCGGCGGTCGCCTCGCTCGTGGTCCGCTACCGACGCTCGCAGGGGGACGAACGCGAGCAGATCCGCTGGCTGATGCTGGCCGGGGGCGTGACCGTGTTCTGGTTCCTCCTCCCCCTGAACCATGGGGTCGGAGGCTGGGCCGACGCCGTCCAGGGGTTCGTCTTGACCCTGATCCCGATCTCGGTCGGCATCGCGATCCTCAAGTACCGCCTCTACGACGTGGACCTGGTGATCCGCAGGACGGTCGTGTTCGGCGTCCTCGCCGCGTTCATCACGCTCGTTTACGTCGCGATCGTGGTCGGCGTCGGCTCGGCGATCGGCGCGCGCGGGAACCCCGTCCTGTCCGGGATCGCCGCCGCGGCGGTCGCGCTCGCGTTCCAGCCGGTGCGTCGTTGGGGACAGCGGGCGGCGAACCGGCTCGTCTATGGGAAGCGCGCGACGCCCTACGAGGTGCTCTCGGAGTTCTCCACGCGTCTCGGCGATGCCTACGACCCCGACGACGTGCTCCCGAGGATGGCGCGCGTCCTCGCCGAGGGCACGGCTGCGCGGCGCGCCTACGTGTGGCTGCACGTCGACGGCCGCCTCCACGCCGCGGCCAGCTGGCCGGTCGACGGCGAGACGCCGGAGGGCCTCACCGCGGCGCCGCTCCCAGCCGAAGTGGTCCCGGTCCGCCATCGCGGCGAACTCCTGGGCGCGCTCTCCGTCGAACAGCCGCCCGGCGAGTCACTGAGCCCCACTGAGGCGAAGCTCGTTGACGACCTGGCGGCGCAGGCGGGGCTCGTGCTCCGGAACGTCGCGCTGACCGAGCAGCTCCGGGCGCGGCTGGAGGAGCTCCGCGCCTCGCGGCAACGACTCGTTGCGGCCCAGGACGAGGAACGACGCAAACTCGAGCGGAACATCCACGACGGCGCGCAGCAACAGCTCGTCGCGCTCTCGGTGAAGCAACGCCTTGCGGCCTCGCTCGTCGGGAAGGATGACGAACGCGTCCGCGCGATGCTCGAAGAGCTCCGGTCCGACAGCGAGACGGCGCTCGACGACCTCCGTGACCTCGCGCGGGGCATCTACCCGCCGCTGCTCGCGGACAAGGGCCTCGCGGCCGCGCTCGCGGCGCAGGCGCGCAAGGCCGCACTTCCGGTCACGGTCGAGGCCGAGGCGATCGGCAGGTTCCCCCAGGAGATCGAGGCGACGGTGTACTTCTGCACGCTCGAGGCGCTCAACAACGTCGCGAAGTACGCCGGAGCGTCGCACGCGACCGTCCGCCTCCGGAACGGATCCCACGAGGTTCGGTTCGAGGTCCGAGACGACGGGCGCGGGTTCGACCCCGCCCGGACCGGCTACGGCACGGGCCTGCAGGGGATGGCGGATCGGCTCGCTGCCCTCGGCGGCGAGCTGGTCGTGACCTCCTCGCCCGGCGACGGCACCGCCGTCGCCGGGCGCCTCCCCCTGGAGGGTCTCGCGTGAGCGCGGAACGCCAACGCAGCTGGGCGGTGATCACGGCGATCGCGATCGCCGTGATCACCGCGCTCGGCTCCGTGTGGATGTGGCAGAGCCGCCGCGTGGAGTACGGGAACGACTTCTTCCTGTGGGGGCTGTTCACCGTCGCGTCGATCGCCTACGTGATCTCGGGGGTCGCCATCGTCCGACGCAGCGAGGCCAGGCTGATCGGCTGGCTCTGTCTCCTGGTGGCCTTCGCCCTCGAGCTCGGATTGACGCTCACCCATTACGGGATCGCGGCGATCGCCGTGCATCCGGGCTCGCTGCCGTCGCCAGCGCTCGCGCTCGTGATCGCGGGCACGACGCCGCAGCTCGCGCTCACGGGGATCGTCCTGATCGTCCACCTCTTCCCGACGGGCCGCCCGGTCGGTCCGCGATGGAGACCGTTCGTCGCCCTGACGATCATCGCGCAGATCCTGATCATCCTCGTCGGGGTGTTGTCGTCTGATCGGATCACCGACGTGTGGTCGGACGAGCTGAGCCACGCCGGCGTCTCGGTCGCGAACCCGCTCGCCGTCTCTTCGGTCCATGCGAAGGGTCCGATCATGGGCGTTCTCCTGCTGCTCTACGTGATCGGCGCGGTGGCGGCGTTCGCGTCGTTGATCGTTCGGCGTCGTCGCGCGACCGGCGACGAGCGACTGCAGATCCGCTGGCTCGCGACGGTCGCGACGTTCGCTTTCGCCTGGATCGTGGTCGTGCTTCCCGTGATGCTGATCCTCGGCTCCCAAGGACCGGCGGGGGCCATCTTCTGGTCGGTGATCACGCTCCTCGTGTCCCTCGGACCTCCGGCCGCGATCGGGCTCGCGATCGTGAAGTACCGGCTGTACGAGATCGACGTCGTGATCCGCAGGACGGTCGTCTTCGGCGTGCTCGCCGCCTTCATCACCGCGGTCTACGTCCTCGTCGTCGAGGGTCTGGGCTCGCTCCTGGGGAACACCCTCGTGCTGCGGATCGCGGCCACGGCCCTCGTCGCCGTCGCGTTCCAGCCGGTCCGCGATCGAGCCACCCGACTGGCCAACCGCTTGGTCTACGGCGAGCGCGCGACGCCGTACGAGGTGTTGGCCCGGTTCGGGGACCGCGTCGGAGAGACCTACGCGAGCGAGGACGTCCTGCCCCGGATCGCACGCGTGATCGCCGAGGGAACCGCCGCCGCCCGGGCCGACGTGTGGCTCCGCCTCGGCGACACGCTCACGCTCGCCGCCTCGTACCCGGTCACGGGCGACGAAGCCGCGTACCCGATCGAGGGTGACGACCTGCCGGCCGTCGACGGCGACCGAGTCGCCGGCGTGCGCCACCAAGGGGAGCTCCTCGGCGCGATCGCGGTGACGAAGCCGCCGACCGAGCCGCTCGCGCCAGAGGAGGCGGAGCTCCTCGACCGCTTGTCCGACCAGGCCGGTCTGGTCCTCGCGAACGCCCGGCTCACAGCCGACCTGGAGGCGCGCCTCGCTCAGATCGCCCGACAGGCGTCAGACCTGAAGGCATCACGCCAGCGCATCGTCGCGGCGCAGGACGAGGAGCGCCGACGCCTCGAGCGCAACATCCACGACGGGGCGCAACAGCACCTCGTCGCGCTGGCGGTGAAGCTTCGCCTGGCGAAGGGGCTGCTCCAGAAGGATCCCGATCAGGGGCGGAGGATGATCGATGAGCTGCGCGGTGAGATCGACGCAGCGCTCGACACCCTGCGGTCGCTGGCGCTCGGGATCTATCCGCCCCTGCTCGAGGAGCAAGGGATCGCCGCCGCGATCGCGGCGCAGTACACCCGGAGCTCCCTGCCCGTCCGGATGGAGAGTGACGGCATCGGACGGTACCCGATCGAGCTCGAGGCGGCCGTGTACTTTTGCGCGCTCGAGGCGCTGCAGAACGCGGCCAAGTACGCGCACGCCTCCGAGATCGTGGTGTCCTTCCGCGAAGACGGGGGCGCGCTCGAGTTCGCCGTGACCGACGACGGCGTCGGCTTCGATCCGGCGGCCAACGGCAGCGGGACCGGCGTCCAAGGTATCCGCGACAGGATCTCCGTGTTCGGTGGTGATGCGACGATCGAATCGAAACCCGGCGAGGGAACGATCGTTCGTGGACGGGTGCCGATCACGAGCGAGGTCGCGGCATGAGGCGGGTCGTCGCGATCTCCGCGCTGATCCTCGCTGCAGCCCTCCTCGTGGCATCGGGGATCCTGAACGCCTGGGCGAACAGAACCGTCAGCGATTCGCTCATCTGGCTACCTCTCACCGTCACGTGTACAACGGTCGGGGCGCTCTTGGTGCTTCGTCGGGCGGGCGGTGTGCTCGGTCCGCTGTTCCTGTTCATCGGCGTCCAGATCCCTCTCGTCAGCGCCGTGCAGGCCTACGTGTACGCCGCGCTCGCGCATGGTCTTGCCGGGGCCGACTGGGCCGCCTGGTTCTTCCAGGCGTCGATCGGCCTGTCGCTCTCCTTGTTCCTCATCGTGCAGCTGTTCCCGAACGGCTGGCCGCTCTCGCCACGCTGGCGGATCCTCGCGTGGCTCACGGTGCTCCTCTCCGCAACCGCGTTCGTGGTCCCGGCGCTCGGGGTGGTGCCCGAGTTCCCCGTGAACTTCCCGGGCATCGTCCATCCATTGCAGGTGCTGTCCCCGAGCGTCGCAGCTGCGCTCGATGGCTTCGTCGGGATGATGAACGCCGTCCTGTTCGCCGCCTGCGCCGTCGAGATCGTCGTGCGATACCGGCGCTCGAGCGGCGACGAACGAGCTCAGCTGAAGTGGTTCGCCGCCGCCGCGGTGGTCGCGGCCACGGGGTTCGCGATCGGGATCCTGACGATCCAGAGCGGACCGGCCATCGTCTTCGCGCTCCTGACCCCGTTGATCCCGGTCGCCGCCGGGATCGCGATCCTGAAGTACCACCTCTATGACATCGACCTCGTGATCTCGAAGACGCTCGTCGTGGCCTTGCTCGCGGTGTTCATCGCGGCGATCTACGTGGCGATCGTCGTCGGGATCGGATCGCTGTTCGGAACGTCGACGAGCCCGGCACTGTCGTTGGTGGCCACGGTGCTGGTGGCGGTCCTGTTCCAGCCGGCGCGTACCCGAGCGAACCACGTGGCGAACCGCCTCGTCTATGGCGAGCGCGCCACACCGTACGAGGTGATGGCCGGCTTCTCGGAGCGCGTGGCCGACGCGGTGTCAACCGACGAGGTGCTGCCGCAGATGGCCGAAGCGGCGGGACGTGGGGTCGGCGCGATCGAGGCGACGGTTCGGGTCCGGCTCCCCGCGGGACTCGAGCGCGTCGAGCACTGGTCGTCGGGGACGAACGAGCGAGCCGCGGACCCGTGGACGATCGAGATCGCCTACCAAGGCGAGATCGTCGGCGACCTCACCGTCACGAAACCGGCGAGTGACCCGCTCGCGCCGGCGGAACAGGATCTGCTTCGAGACCTCACCTCGCAGGCGGGCCTCGCGCTCCACAACGTCCGGCTCACCGAGGAGCTCTCGATCCGTCTGCGCGAGCTCGACGAGCAGGCCGCGGCGCTGCGCGTGTCGCGCGAGCGTCTCGTGACCGCGCGCGACGCGCAGCGTCGCGGCCTGCAGCGCGACATCCATGAAGGACCGGAGCACCAGCTCCTGGAGATCGGTCGCCGGCTCGAGGCGGTCGAGCGGGTCGAGGAGCTCGACCCGCTGATGGACCAGGCGAACGCGACGCTCGACGGGCTGCGGGACCTCGCGCGCGGGATCTTCCCGCCGCTCCTCGCCGAGCAAGGCGTGGTGGCGGCGCTGCTCGCGCACATCCGGAAGGTCGGCGCCAACGCGACGGTCGAAGCGTCGCCCGCCTTCGGCGGCCGACGCTTCGACCCCGACACCGAGGCCGGCGTCTACTTCTGCTGCCTGCAGGCGATCCAGAACGTGATCCGCCATGCAGACAACGCGCCGTGCGTCGTTCGCCTGGATCTCGACGGCGATGACATCGCCGTCGAGATCCACGACGAGGGTCGCGGCTTCGATGTCGCCGCGACCCCTCGCGGGATGGGCCTCGAGATCGTCCAGGACCGCGTGGACGCTCTCGACGGGACGCTCGAGGTCACGAGCGCACCGGACCGCGGCACGACCGTCTCGATACGGATCCCCGTCCGAGCCCTGGAGACCGTGGGATGAGCGACCGAACCGACCGGGAGCGGCGCATCGCGCGCCGCGTCGCGACCTTCCTCGTCGCCGCCTTCGTCGTGCTCTGGGCGTCTCGCTGGATCCTCGCGTTTGGGGTCGGCCTCTCGAACGAATCCACGGGGACGGCGGACTCCTCGTCCTTCCTGCTCGATCTCGCGGTCACCATGCTCGCGGGAGGTCTCTTCATCGCGGTCGGGTGGGCGATCGTCACCCGGCAGCCTCGGAACACGATCGGATGGCTGCTCATCGCGATCCCGGTCACGGTGATGCTGAGCATCGCCGTCGGCGACTACGCGACCGCGGCGTTGAAGACCCGGCCGGGAACGTTGCCGTTCGGCGTCGCCGCCGCATGGCTCGACCGCTGGCTCATCGTCGTGGCCCTCGGCATGTTCATCCCGATCTTCCTGCTCTTCCCGGACGGGAAGCTGCCCTCGCGGCGCTGGCGCCCCGTGTTGTGGCTCTTCATCGGTTCGTTCGCGGTCACGATCGCGTCGTTCGCGATCACGCCCGGCCAGCTGACCGGAGCCTTCGCCGACATCGCAGACACCGACGTCACGAATCCGCTCGGTGTCCAAGCGCTGGAGGCGCCGCTGAAGGCCATCACGCAGATCGCCGGGTTCGCGATGTTCGCGAGCGGCTTGCTCGCCGGGGCGTCGCTCTTCGTGCGGTACCGAGGTGCATCGCAGGAGGTCCGGCAACAGATCAGGTGGCTCGCCTTCGTCGCCGCGGCCTTCATCGTCGAGCTCGTCGCGGTGTTCGCCGTGTCCGCGATCGCCGGGGACAGCTCCGGCGTCGGCGAGGCGGTCGGCAACATCATGTTCTGGGTCGTGATGGCGACCTTGGTCTTCGGGATCCCACTCGCCTGCGGGATCGCGATCCTGAAGTACCGCCTGTACGACCTCGACGTGGTCGTCCGCAAGGCGGTCGTCCTCGGTCTCCTCGCCGTCTTCATCTCGGTCGTCTACGGGGCGATCGTGGGTGGCATCAGCGCGCTCGTCAGCTCCGCGAGCAGCGCGGCACTCTCGTTCGTCGCGGCGGCCATCCTCGCCGTCTCGTTCCAGCCCGCGCGCGACCGAGCGCGGAAGGTCGCCGACCGACTCGTCTACGGCGACCGCGCGACGCCGTACGAGGTGCTCGCCGAGTTCTCCGACCGTGTCGGCGAGGCATACGCCTCCGAGGACGTGCTGAGCCGGATGGCCGCCGTGTTGAAGGACGGCACCGGGGCGACCGGAGCGCGCGTCCTCCTCCGTGTGGGACCGGGCGAGCACGAGGCCGCACGCGTGGGAGACCTGACCGACGACGAGTTCCGTGCGGACGTGATCCACCAGGGTGAGATCCTCGGCGCGCTCGCGGTGTCGATGCCGGCGAGCGATCCGATGAACCCCGCGAAGCAACAGCTCGTCGAGGACCTCGCGTCGCAGGCCGGTCTCGTCCTCCGGAACGTCCGCCTGATCGAGGAGCTCCGGGCCTCGCGGCAGCGCCTCGTGGCCGCGCAGGACGAGGAGCGCCGGAAGCTCGAGCGCAACCTCCACGACGGCGCGCAGCAGCAGCTCGTCGCGCTCGCGGTCCAACTGAAGCTCCTTGAACAGACCGCCGGGAAGGACCCCTCGCGGGACCAGCAACTCGCCGCGAAGCTCGGTTCGCAGGCGACCGCCGCGCTCGAGGATCTCCGAGACCTGGCCCGTGGGATCTATCCCCCGCTCCTCGCGGACAAGGGTCTGGCCGCCGCGCTCGAGAACCAGGCGCGCAAGGCGGCGGTGCCGACGACCGTCGAGACGGACTCGGTGGGGCGATATCCGCAGGAGATCGAGGCGACGATCTACTTCTGCACGCTCGAGGCGCTCAACAACGTGGCGAAGTACGCGGAGGCGAGCCGTGCGGTGGTGCGGCTCTCACAGCGGAACGGACATATCGAGTTCGCCGTGGAGGACGACGGCCAGGGGTTCGACCCCTCCGCGGGGACCTACGGCACGGGTCTGCAGGGGATGGCCGACCGGCTCGATGCCGTGGGCGGCGAGCTCCGCGTCGAAAGCGCACCCGGCAGCGGATCGACGATCACCGGCCGCGTTCCGGTGGAGGACCGAGGATGAAGCCGGACACCGCGAAGCGGATCTCGTGGGTCGTGATCGGCCTCGGTCTCGTGATGATCGCGATCAGCGTCGTCGTGAGCCAGACGACGGCGTCGCGGGCCGACCCGCACGCGATCGTCGTCGTGCCGCGCGACCTCACCGAGCGCGTCTCGGCTGCCGCGGACGTCCTCCGCCAGGATCCGGACGCCGCGACCGATCCCGACCTCGCCGACGCGCCGGAGGTCATGCTGAACGAGCAGAACCGGATCGCGAAGGGCAACGACCTCACGACGAGCGCCAACTCGCCCGGCGCGCTGATCGTCCTGTTCGTCACCGTCCTCTGGATGGGGACCGGCAGCGTGATCGTCTCGCGCCAACCCCGCAACATCGCCGGTTGGGTATTCCTCATGCTGGGCTTCCTCATCGCCCTTGAAGGGATGAGCCAGATCCTCGTGTTCGCCGGGGTCAAGGCACACGCTCATATCCCACTCGTCCCCGTATGGGCCATCGCCGGCGAGTACGCGGTGTTCCCCGTGTTCGTGCTTCCGTTGTTGTGGCTGCTCTTCCCGGACGGGCAGCCACCTTCGCCACGATGGAGATGGCCGATCCGGGTGTTCCTCGCTGCGGTTGGTGTGGCGTTCGCCGTCTACGTGATCACGCCCGGACCCATGAACAACTTCGTCGACACCGGCGTCCTGTACATGAACCCGCTCGCGCTCCCGATCCCGTTCGCGATCGCAGCGAACATCACCGGGACCGGCGGGATGGTCGCCCTGGCGCTCGCGATCGCGACGATCTTCGGTGTCCGTGGGCGCTTCAAGCGAGCGACCGGTGAGGAGCGGCAGCAGCTCCGTTGGCTGGTGTTCGTGACGTCGCTCGCCGGTGCGATGTTCGCCGTGGTCTTCGGGAGCGGCGTGATCCTCGACGTCGTCTTCCACGTCGGCGAGGACTCGCCGGTGTTCAACATCCTGTTCGCGGTGATGGCCGCGATCATCGTGATCGGTGTGCCGGCGGCCTACCTCGTCGCGATCCTTCGATACCGCCTGTGGGATCTGGACATCGTGATCAGGAAGGCCGTCGTATTCGCGCTCGTCGCCGGCGCGCTCACGGTGATCTCGCTCGCGACCGTCGTGCTCCTGCCGGTCGCCGTCGTGGGGACGGGGGTCACGGCCACCGAACGCAACGTCTTCATCGTCGGGATCGTGATCGGGAGCCTGTTCGGTCCGCTCCGGCGGCTGGCGCGGCGCTTCGCCGATCGTGTCGTGTATCACACGCGAGCGACGCCGTACGAGGTGCTGACAGAGTTCGGGGGCCGCGTCGGTGAGACCTACTCGACCGAGGACGTCCTTCCACGGATGGCGCAGATCCTCGCGAGCGGCACGGGCGCGACGAGCGCCCGCGTGATGTTGTCCGTCGGGCGCGTACGGCTCGAGGCGGCATCGTTCGGCGAGGCGGACGGTTCGGCGGCCCTCGTCGTTCCCGTCGTGCACCAGGGCGACGAGCTCGGAGCGCTCGAGGTCACGATGCCGGCGAACGACCCGATGGATCCGAGCCGGGAGAAGCTCGTGCGGGATCTGGCGACCCAGGCTGGACCCGTGCTCCGGAACGTCCGGCTGATCGAGGACCTCCGTGCCTCGCGCCAGCGTCTCGTCGCGGCGCAAGACGACGAGCGCCGGAAGATCGAGCGCAACCTCCACGACGGCGCGCAACAGCAGCTCGTCGCGCTCGCGGTGCAGCTGAAGCTCCTGGAGCAGACCGCCGGGAAAGACCCCGCGCGGGACCAGCAGCTCGCCGCGAAGCTCGGCTCGCAGGCGAACGCCGCCCTCGAGGACCTCCGCGACCTCGCGCGCGGGATCTATCCGCCGCTCCTCGCGGATCAGGGGCTGAGCGCTGCGCTCCAGGCGCAGTCCCGGAAGGCGGCCGTCCCCACGGAGGTGGCCGCGGACGGGGTCGACCGCTATCCGCGCGAGGTCGAATCCACGATCTACTTCTGCGTCCTCGAGGCGCTCAACAACGTCGCGAAGTACGCGCGAGCCACCTCCGCTCGGATCACCGTCGCCCACGACGACGGTCACCTCACGTTCGAGGTGCGCGACAACGGGGTCGGGTTCGACGTCGACTCCGCGCGCGGTGGGACAGGGCTGCAGGGGATGGCCGACAGGCTGGACGCCGTCGGAGGCTCACTCACCGTCGTCAGCAGACCTGGCGACGGCGCCGCGATCGTCGGCACCGTGCCGCTCGATTGATCGTCAGGAGATCGCGTCGGCCCAGGCCGATTCCAACCGGTCCGGGCCGAACACCGCCTTCGGGATGTACGCGGCCGCCCCGCATTCGGCGGCGCGCGGCGCGTACTCCTCTTCCTCGTAGGTGGACAAGAGCAGCACGATCGGCGGATCCTCGCTCGCGAGGATCCGCCGCGTCGCCTCGAGCCCGTCGATGCCCGGCAGGTTCACGTCCATCAGGACCAACTCGGGATCGAGCTCGGCCGTCATCGCGACGCCGTCCTCACCGGTCTCGGCCTCGCCGACGACCTCGAACCCGTCGGTCAGCTCGACGACCATGCGTGCGGCGAGCCGGAACGGCTCCTGATCGTCGACGATCAATACTCGGACGGGCATCTCAGATCTCCACGATGAAGCGTCGCAGAGGGTCTCGGCATCTGACAGTGGTGCCAGCACCACATTCGGTGTGGTCGTCGCGGCGATTCAGCTGGGGTGCTGCTGTTCGTCGAGCTCGCGTCGTTCCTTCGACCCTGGCTTCTTGATGGCGGCGGTCCTCGCCAGCCGCGCACGGAGGTTGCTCGCCTCATCGCTCATCTCGCGCGACCCGACGGGCTCCACGAGCCGGTCGAGGAGCTCGGAGGCCGATTCCTCCTTCGCGCTCGTCGTGGCCGGCTCCAGCTCGGGGACCACGACCACCTCGGGCGACGCCTCAGCCTTCGGCTCCGCCGGTTGAGCGGCGGGCTCGTGCTCCTGCTCGGCCGACGCGGCAACGGGCGCGACCAGCTCCCGCTCGGGAACGGTGACCGGCTCCGGCTCGGGAACGGTGACCGGCTCCGGCTCGGGAACGGTGACCGGCTCCCGCTCGGGAACGGTGACCGGCTCCCGCTCGCGCACCGGTACCGGCGCCGGTTCGGAGGCAGTGGTGAGCGGCTCGCGGGAGCTCGCAACAGGCTCGGGTTCCCGGGTGGGCTTCGGTGCGGGCTTGGCCGTCGGCTTCGGCCGCGTCCGTGGCTTCCGCTTCGGTGCACGCGCCGCTTCCTTCGCCGCCGGTTCGGGTCGCCAGGCCCTTGGTTCGGCGACCGGCTCGGGTTCGCGAGGCGGCGGCGCGACGGGCTCGGGCCGCGGGACCGCCGGCTCGGCGACACGCCGTCGGGACGATGTCGGCTCGGGCACCCGGATCGTCGGCGCCGCCGCGTCGGCGGCGGTCTGGGGCGTCGGCGGCAACCGGTATCCGTGGATCGCCAGCGTCGCGAGCGCCTGCTGGAGTCTGCCTTCCGCGCGGAGCCGCGCCGTCTCGCTCTGTTCGAGCTTCTGCTGCAGCGCACCGACGCGATCCTTCACGCGGTCGCCGGCCTGCTCGATCTCGGCCACGCGATCCGCCTCGATGACGGCGAGCGACGCGGGCACGGACCCCGGATAGAACGGCACGTTCGTCCCGATCCTCGCCTTCGGCTCCCGCATCGACAGGAGCGCGAGGCACAGGACGGTCAAGAGGCCGGTCGCCAGGACGATCTGGTAGCGGAGCCATGCGGCGCCGACGTCCCCCGCCAGCTGCCCGTCCAGGTAATCGAACTGCGCGAGGAGCGGCTGGGGGCCGATCGTGGAGAAGGCGTAGTAGATCGTCGGCGACGGCGTGTTGTCGGGCGCAGTGTCGGTCGTGCGGAACGTGGGTGCGCCGGCCGCGAACGCGTCCTTGATCGGCTGGTCGTTCAGCGTTCCGGACACGCCGACGGCTTCGCCCGGGACCGACGACCACACGACCTCGTCCGACGTGTTCCACAGCCGGATCGCCCGGATCCGCGGATCGTTGACGAGGATCTCGTCCCGAACCCGCTGCCTCAGCTGGTCCGCGACGGGCCCGGTGATCGCCGTGGTTCCGGCCGGCGCGATGGAGGGCTCGATCACGCGTTGCGCGGCCGCGGCGTCGGCCGATGCCGTCTCCGACCGGCGGGCGTTCACGGCCCGGTGCTCGCCGGGAAAGGTCAGCACGAGCAGGACGAGCAACGCCATCGCGAACGGCCACCAGACCTTCGCGCTGACGTCGTCGAGTGTGAACCGATCGATGAACCGCATCCCGCTCGCGCTCCCTCCCAGCAGCGAGCAGAGGGTACCTCCGCCACCGAGCGAGGGGCGACGGCCGGAAGTCGGAGCGGTCGGCGAAAGACCTACGCGGCGTGGGACAGGGTCGAGGCGACGCTGAGGAAGCCCCGCTCGACGACGAGCCGGTGGTTCAGGTTGACGTCGTCGGCGAGGGCCGCACGCGCCTCCTCGACGGCGCCGAAACCTGTGACGGCGGCCGCGACCGCCGCGTCGGCTTCGGGTGGGCGATCGGGGTTCAGCAGCACCCGACCGTCGGCCCCGACGCCGGTCGCGACCCGGTCGCGGAGGATCGCGGAGGCCGCCAGCAGCACCCGGTCGACGAAGTCGCGCTCGGCGCGACGCTGCCGGCGCTGGAACCTGACCTCGATCCGGCGGATCGCGCCGCGGTACGCCTCTTCGGGCCGTCCGCGCTCGTCGAGGAACGGCGCGAGCTCATCGTCGAGCTCCCGCGACATCCCTTTCTTGTGGTCGGCGGCCGCAGCCACGACGAGCTCGGCCGCCTGGAGCGCGCCCGATGCGCCCTCGCCGCACAGCTCGAGGGCGCGGACGGCAGCCTCGCGGAACGCGAGGCCGTCGTCGTCGACCGCCATGCGCCGGGCGCGGCCGAGGTTGCCGCCCGCGAGGCGGGCGGCGACCCTCGCCCGGTCCGCGCCCACGCCTTCGGAGACGAGCTGATCGACCACGAACGACTCGCTGAGCGCCGTGAAGGTGACGACGTGGCACCGGCTCCAGATCGTCTCCGGCAGCTCGTGGGCGCGCGCCGAGAGCAGCAGGAAGACGGCGTCGGCCGGTGGCTCCTCGAGGACCTTCAGCAGGGTGTCGGCCGCCGACGGCGAGAGGCGGTCGGCCTCCCGGATCGCGAAGACCTTGCGCCCGGGCTCCGGCGGCGTCCGATAGGCCGGATGCCAGACCTCTTCGCGGATCGTGTCGACGTGGATGTCTCGGCCTTCGGGCTCGACGATGAACTCGTTCGGGTGCTGATCGCGGAGCGTCAGCCGGCAGTCGCGGCACTCCCCGCATCCGCCGTCCGCGCAGAGGAGCGCCGCCGCGAAGGCCCGAGCGGCGAGTGACTTGCCGGATCCCTCCGGCCCCGCGAGCACGTACGCGTGGTGGGGCCGCTCCGCGGCCCCACGCAGGAACGCCATGGCGGCGTCCTGTCCGGGCACGCGGTCGAGCACGTTCGTCACGTGCAGACGGTAGCGCGAACCGCCGACGGTCAGTCCCGCTCGTGCCCGTCGCGCTCGCGGACGGCGCGGTCGAGCGCCTCGCGGACGGCGTCGAAGACCTTCGCCGGCTCCTGGTCGGCGTCGACGACGACGAACCGCTCGGGGTGCTCCTCCGCGATCCGCAGGTACGCGTCCGCGACCTTGGCGAGGAACAGCTGGCCCTCCTGCTCCATCCGATCCCGCGGCTCGTCTTCGGACCGCGCGAGCCCCCGCTCGGGCTCGAGGTGCAGCAGGATCACCATGTCCGGGAACAGTCCCTGCGTCGCCCAGACGTTCAACGACAAGACGTCGGGCTCGCCGAGCCCCCGCGCCCACCCCTGGTACGCGAGCGACGAATCGACGTACCGGTCGCAGATCACGACCTTCCCCTCGGCGAGCGCCGGCCGGATCACGTTCGTGACGGTCTGCGCGCGCGATGCGGCGAACAGGAGCGCCTCCGCACGAGCGTCGAGCTTCCCCGTCGCCGGGTCCAGCAGCAGCTCGCGGATCTGCTCCCCGGCGGAGGTCCCACCGGGCTCGCGCGTGACGAGCACTTCGAGCCCCAGCGAGCGGAGGTACGACTCGGCGAGCCCGATCTGCGTGCCCTTGCCCGCGCCCTCGACACCTTCGAAGGCGATGAACAGACCGGTCGCGGGTGGTCGTTTCAGCTTGGGCACGAGCGTGAGGGGAACGGGTCGCGACAGACGGTACCGCTTGAGCAGCCGCCGGGTGTTCACACCCGCGCCGACGACCATCAGGCCCGCGACGCACAGCGCGAGGCGCGACCCCGACAGATCGATCCGGTTGCCCCCGATGTAGAACTGCGTCGCGCCGATCCAACGCACGAACGACTCGAAGAGCTGGGCCAGGGCCGGGAACGCCGCGAGCGATAGGAAGAGGAACATCCGTGCGAGCGTCGTGAGCGATCCGAACGTCCGACCGCGGAACTCGTCGCCGACGTTCTCCTGTAGCAGGGTGTAGCCGCTCACCCACGCGAGCCCGCAGAACGCTCCGAGCCAGACGGTGAAGACGATCGCCCACGACAGGTTCGGCATCGTCGCGAGGACGAACAGGGCCGCCGCCGCCGCGATCAACGACCAGACGAACGCGATCTCGCGTTCGACCACCTTCGCCACCTGGCCCGCGGAGGCCATCCCGAGACCCATCCCCACGCCGAAGGCGGACACGACGAGGCCCCACCCCGACGGTCCCGCGTCGAGCGTCTGTTGGACGAAGACGGGCCCCAGCGCGAGGACCGCACCGACGGCGCCGAACGCCACGACGATCCCGCCGGTCATCGCGGCGGCGATCGACTCCTCGCGGAGGAAGTTGATCCCGTCGAGGGTGTCCCGCCAGACGCGCGAGAGGTCGAGCCGCTCGGCCACGCGACTCGTCGGGGTCCGGATCGGGATCCCGGCCACCATGAGCGCCGAGAACAGGAACGTGCCTGCGTCCAGGACGAGCGCGAGCGACTCCGGCTGGGAGTGCAGCGCCGGGATCCGGCCCCCGGTCCACGTCGACACGGCGGTGACCGCGGTGAACGCGGCGCCGCCGATCGGCAACGTCGCGTACGAGCTCAGCAGCACGAGCGAGTTGGCGTTCGAGAGCTGCCGTCGCGGGACGAGGTTCGGCAGCGACGCGTCGCGTGCGGGCCCCCACAGGAGCGACAGGCACTCGATCGTGAAGGACAGGAGATAGATCGCCCACAGCTCGCGGAGGAAGACCATCGAGACGTACAACACGCCGCGCGCGAGGTCGGCCACGATCATCAGCCGCTTGCGATCGAGCCGGTCGACGAGCGTGCCGGCGATCGGCCCGAAGACGAAGGCCGGCAGGGTCCGGGCGATCATCACGCCCGACACGGCGAGCGACGCCGTCCCGCCACCGAGGCTCGCGACGATCGACGTGACGGCGACGAAGCCCACCCAGTCGCCGAACGACGAGACCGACATCGCGGCGAGGAGCCGCGCGAACGACCCGTGGGTCAGGAGATCCTTGAAGGTCGCCGACCGGGCGCCGCGGAGGGCTTCGACCTCCTCGGCGACCGACGACACGCCCGTCCTTTCAGGCCTTCTTCGCGGCCGACGGTCGGTTCTCTGTCGTCTCTCGGGCGGGCGTCTTCTTCTTCGTCGACGTCTTGCGCCCGGCGCTCTTCTTCGGCGCGGCCTTCTTGCGCGCGGCCGCCTTCCGGGCTCGCGCCTCGGCCTTGACGCGGCGGGCCTCCGCCTCGCGCTCGGGATCGCCCGACTTCGTGACGTTGAACTCCAGATCGAGCTCGGCGCCACAGTTCCAGCATCGCAACGACTTCGGCCGGCGGAGGAGGAGGGAGCCGCACTCGGGACACGGACGATCCTTCTCCGGCGGGTTGTTCACGGCGAGGTCGCACTCCGGATAGCGGTCGCACCCGTAGAAGACCCCGAACCGCGTGCGCTTCTCGACGAGCTCGCCGCGGTGGCACTGCGGACACGTGACGCCGGTCGACTTCGGCGGGTCCTTCTTCACGTAACGGCAGTCGGGATAGCCGCTGCATCCGACGAACGGTCCGTATCGTCCGACGCGCCGCTGGAGCTGACGTCCGCACTCGGGGCAGGTCTCGTCGAGCAGCTCGGGCTCCTGCCGCTCGGTGCCGTCCATGTTGCGGATGTAGCGGCAGTCGGGGTAGTTCGTGCAGCCGATGAACTTGCCGTAGCGGCCCAGCTTCACCTCGAGCTTCCCGGGCTGTCGGCCCTCCGTCGGGCAGAGCGGACAGCGCTCGTCGAGCTCCTCCGAGTACCGCTCGAACGAGTCCTCGGCCTTCTCGAGCGCCCGCTCGAACGGGCCGTTGAACTCCTCGAGCATCTGCACCTTGCGGAGCTGGCCCTCCGCGATATCGTCGAGCTCCTTCTCCATGTACGCCGTGAAGTTCACGTCGACGACGTCGGGGAAGTGCTCGACGAGCTTGTCGGTGACGACGACGCCGACGTCTTCGGGCCGGAACCGCCGGTCCTCGAGGCGCACGTAGCCGCGGTCCTGGATCGTGGAGATGATCGAGGCGTACGTCGACGGACGGCCGATGCCGAGCTCCTCCAGCTGCTTCACGAGCGACGCCTCCGTGAACCGGGGCGGCGGCTGCGTGAAGTGCTGTTCCGGCAGGACCTCGAGCATCCGGAGCAGCTGCTCGGCCGTCACGACCGGAAGCGTCGCCTCCGCGTCCTCGTCCGGCTCGTCGTCGCGGCCCTCGCGGTAGAGCTTGAGGAATCCGTCGAAGGTCAGGGTCTGCCCGGTCGCCCGAAGGCCGTAGTGCTCTCCCGTGGGCGGGGCGGCGTCGATGTCGATCCCGACCTGGTCGAAACGGGCGTCCGCCATCTGGGTCGCGACGGTGCGCTGCCAGATCAGGGTGTAGAGCCGCAGCTGGTCACGCTCGAGCGCGGCCGCCACTCGCTGCGGCGTGCGGAAGACGCTCGTCGGGCGGATCGCCTCGTGCGCCTCCTGCGCGTTGCGCGACCGGGTCTTGTAGCGGCGAGCCTGCGGCAGCGAGTAGGTCTGCCCGTAGTCCTGCTTCACGAGCTCGCCGATCTCTCGGAGCGCGGAGTCCGCGATCGTGACGGAGTCGGTCCGCATGTACGTGATCAGCCCGGTCGTGCCCTCGCCGGGAAGGTCCACTCCTTCATAGAGGCGCTGGGCGAGCGTCATCGTCTTGCGCGCGCTGAACCCGAGCTTGCGCGCCGCCTCCTGCTGGAGGGTCGACGTCGTGAACGGGGGCGCAGGTGAGCGCTTGCGCTCCTTCGTCTCGACCTTGCGGACGCGATACGCCGCCTCGCGCAACCGGTCGGCGTGGGCGGAGGCGTCGGCCTCGGCTCCGAGGAGGATCCCCTTCTTGTCGGGGCTCGTCGCGAGCTTGCCCTCGGGGATCTCGGTGAGGCGAGCCAGGAACGGCTGCTCCTCCGCCTCTGGCGTGAGCCGGACGTCGATGCTCCAGTACTCGACCGGCACGAACGCCTCGATCTCCCGCTCGCGCTCCACGATCAGTCGGACGGCGACCGACTGGACCCGGCCGGCCGACAGCCCGGGCTGGACCCTCCGCCAGAGCAGGGGCGAGATCTGGTAGCCGACGAGGCGGTCGAGGATCCTCCGGGCCTCCTGCGCGTCGAACAGCTGCATGTCGATCGTCCGGGGGTTCGAGAAGGCCTCGAGGATCGCGTCCCGGGTGATCTCGGTGAACGTGACGCGCTTCGCGTCCGCCGGCTCGACCCCGAGCAGGGTCGCGACGTGGTACGCGATCGCCTCGCCCTCGCGGTCGTAGTCCGTCGCGAGGACCAGGTCCTCGTTCTGTTTCAGTGCTTTCTTCAGGTCGGCGACGTGCCGCTTCGAGTCCTCGGGGACCTCGTACTCCACGGCGAAGCTACGGTCCACGTCGACCCCGAGCTTGGAGCGCGGGAGGTCGCGGATGTGACCGTACGATGCGCGGACGGCATAGCCGTCACCCAGGTATTTCTCGATCGTCTTCGCCTTGGCGGGCGATTCGACGACGACGAGCGTCTTCGGCATATTCGGGTGCTTCCCTCCGGTGCCGGACGGTACCACCGGCCGGCGTACCGCCCGTGCAGGGCGTCTCGGGACGGCCTCAACGCGCTGCTACGCTCGCCGTATTCCCGCCTTCTGCCCGGAGCACCCGTGCTGGCCCTGTTCAACCACACCATCCAGAGCCTGATCGCCGACCACGGCGAGCTGGCCATCTTCCTGCTCATGGCCCTCGGATCGGCCTGTATCCCGATCCCGAGCGAGGTCACGATGCTGTTCGGCGGGGCGCTCACGAGCGCGGCCTTCGTCGCTGCGGGGCAAACACTCTCGCTCCCGGGCGTCGTGTTCTGGGGGATCGCGGGAACCCTCGTCGGCTCGTGGATCGCCTACGCGGCAGGGTATCTGGGCGGCCGACCGCTGGTCGACCGGTTCGGGCGATACCTCTTGATACGCCCGCACGAGGTCGACCGCGCGCACGACTGGTTCGAGCGCCACGGGGAGGCGGTCGTCCTCTACGGCCGGCTCGTGCCGCTCGCCCGGGCCTTCGTGAGCCTCCCGGCGGGCGTGGCGGCGATGTCGTTCTGGCGCTTCACGCTCTACACGCTGATCGGCTCGCTCCCGTGGTGCATCGGGCTCGCGTGGCTCGGCCACGCGTTCGGCAACCGATGGACGGAGATCGAGGCGGTCTTGCGGCCGGTGGCCTGGGTCGTCGCGGCGATCGGCGTCGTCGCCGTCGCCGCGTTCGTGTCGTACCGCTGGAACAAGGTCCGGAGGGAGTATGCGGCCCTCGACGCGGCTCGGGCCGCGTCGGAGCGGCCCGAGGGCTGAGCCTGGGGTCAGACCCTCAGCCGGCGACGCTCACACCGAGGGCGAGCCCCACGAGGTAGGTCACGAGCGCGGCCGCCATCCCGATCGCGAACTGCCGGAGCGACGAGAGCCACCGGGGTCGACCCGTGAGGCCTGCCGTCAGGGCGCCCACGACCAGCAACGCGAGCCCGGTCAGACCTGCGGCGACGATCGTGGCCGTTCCCCCGTCCCCGAAGAAGAACGGCACGAGGGGGACGAACGCCCCGATGCAGAACATGAAGAAGGACCAGATCGCGGCGCCCCAGGGGTTCCCCAGCCCCTCGTTCGGATCGATCCCGAGCTCCTCGCGCGCGTGGGTATCGAGCGCGACGGCAGGGTCCCGCGAGAGCTGCGCGGCCACCTGATCGGCGAGCTCCGCCGACAGACCCTTGCGCCGATAGATCGCCGCCAGTTCCGCGCGCTCGGCCTCCGGATCGCCGTAGAGCTCGTGCGCCTCCAGATGGAGCAGGCGCTCGAGGACCTCGCGCTGGACGGTCACCGAGATGTACTCGCCGGCTCCCATCGAGAACGCTCCCGCGAGGAGGCCGCTGATGCCGGCGAGGAGGATCACGGTGCGACCTTGCGACGCGCCCGCGAACCCCATGATCAACGCGACGTTCGAGACCAGTCCGTCGTTGATCCCGAAGATCGCCGCCCGGAGGCTCCCAGTCGTCCCGGCGCCCGTGGTCTGCTCATCGCTGACCGGGCCCTCGTGCGGCAGCATCGGCAGACGCCCCCGGAGCGTCGGCCGGGCTGCTTTGAGCTCGGGCAGACGCTCCTTCGTTTCGCGGTCCTCGGGCGTCGATCCGGAGCCGTCGTCCACGATCCGCTAGAGGTTCGCGACCATGGTCCAGCTGCCGCCAGATTCGTCCACCTTCTCGAAGCCGGCGCGCTGGTACATCATCCGCGAGCGGTTGTGCGCGGCCACCGACAGCGACAGGGCCTGGAACCCCTCCTCGCGCGCCTGCACCATGCACGCGCGGAGCAAGGCCTCGCCGATCCCCTTCCGTCGGTGCAGCGGCACGACGGCGATCGAAAGCTCGGGGATCTTCTCGTCGACGAAGCCGTACCCCGGCTCGTCCTCCGTGAACAACCGGTACCATGCGGCGCCGACCGGTTCACCGTCGAGCTCGGCCACGACGCCGCCGTCTCCTTCGCGGCCCCATCCCTTGTGATACCGGAGCAGCGCCGGATCGGCGAGGACCTCCTCGATCGGCTCGCGCGGCCAATCGGGGTTCCAGCGCGCCGCCTCGTACATCATCTTGCGCAGGAAGGGGACGTCGTCCTTCGTGGCCGGCCGGATGTTCATGTCCGGACCTTATCGCGGTCGCTCTCCAGCAGGAACGGCACGCTCGTGAGGACGACCCGATCCTCGTACAGGAAGAGCCGCTTGATGAACAAGGCGCTCTGGTTGTGCAGCGGGAGCTGCCACCAGTGGGACACCATAACCTCGGGCACGATCACGTTCACGACGACGTTCGGGTGCTTCGAGTACGTGCGCACCTCGTCGAGCATCGGACGCGTGAGATCCCGGAACGGCGCTTCGACGATGTCGAGCGGGACCTCGAAGCCCGCCTCGAACCACGCCGCCTCGAGTCGGTGCGCCTGCTCAGGGTCGACGTCGAAGTAGATCGCGCGCGTGATCGTCGCATCGAGCGTGCGGGCATAGTTGATCGCTCTGATCGTCACGTCGTTCACGGCCGAGACGAAGACCAAGGCCACGGTCTTCTGCGGGATCAGCGGCTTCGTCATCTTCCCGCGCCGGTCGGGATCGGCCACGACGGGCACGTCCGTGACGACGACGCGGGCCTCGCGGAGGAGGCTGGCCTTCAGCCGGACGAGCGAGCTCTTGCCCACGAGGTAGCGGACGAGCCCTTCGTCCACGATCTCCGGGACCATCACGGTCAGGACGTCGTCGGGGCCCGGCGCGTTCCGACGCACGTACTTGCGGACGCACGCGACGAGCCCACCGGGGCCGAGCGGCTCGAGCTCCCCGGCGGCCTCTCCGGCGAACGCCTTCCATCGCTCCGAGAGCTCGCGTGGAACGGACGGACCGGGCGTGACCGCGTGGAACGACGCCGGACGGAACGACCGGACGTAGCCGAGCGCCTCCGCGACCGACGCATCGACGTCGGTGACGAGCAGGATCACGTGGTTCCGCTCGTTCGCGCCGACGCGCTCGACCCCCCGCCGGGTCTGCTCACGCACCCACGTGTAGTGCCGATGGATCCCATAGAACGCCGGGACGAGCAGCGCGATGATGAGCATCGACAGCCACGCACCCTCGGCGAACTTCGAGATGATCACGACGACGAGGACGATGGCGGTCGTGATCGCGCCGATGATGTTGATCGCGATCGACCGGCGCCAGCCCCGCATCGCCCCGGTCCCCTTGCGGCCCTCCACGATCCAGTGCTTCACCATGCCGCTCTGCGACAGCGTGAACGACGTGAAGACCCCGATCACGTAGAAGTGGATCAACGTGTTCAGGTTCGCCTTGAAGATGATGATGAACAAGCTCGACAGGAGCCCGAGCACGATCACGCCGTTCGAGAACACGAGGCGGTCGCCGCGGTTGATGAACTGGCTCGGCATGAACCTGTCCCTCGCCAGGATCGACGAGAGGCGCGGGAAGTCCTGATACGCCGTGTTCGCGGCGAGGATCAGGATCGCGGCGGTGAAGAACTGCACCACGAAGAACCCGACCGAGCTGTTGCCGAAGATCCCGATCGCGATCTGCGCGACCACGGATCGCTCCTCGCTGGCGATCACCCCCGGGATGTGGGTCGCGAGCAGCGAGATCCCGAGGAACATCGTGATCGCGATCACGCCCATCACGGCGAGCGTCGTCGCGGCATTGCGCGCCTGCGGGCGCTTGAACGCCGGGACGCCGTTCGAGATCGCCTCGACCCCCGTGAGCGCGGTCGCTCCTTGGGAGAACGCCTTCAGGATCGCGAAGACGCTCACGGCGGCGACCGCGGTCGCGGCCCCCGGGATAGGTGTCGTCTCCACCCCGACCGGCGGGCATCCGCCGACGCATCGCACGAAGCCGACCACAACGAGCAGCAGGATCGAGACGACGAACCCGTACGTCGGGATCGCGAACAGCGTCCCGGATTCGCGAGCCCCGCGGAGGTTCGCGAACGTCACGAGCGCCACGAACAGGACCGACAGCAAGACCTTGTTCTGGTTCGCCCATGCGAACGCGGAGCCGATCGCGAAGACGCCGGCCACGACCGAGACGACGACCGTCATCATGTAGTCGAACAACAGCGCCGCCGCGGCGATCAGCCCGGGGAGCGTCCCGAGGTTGTCTTTGCTGACGATGTAGGCGCCCCCGCCGCTCGGATAGGCCCGAACCGTCTGCCGGTACGAGCTCACGACGATCACCATGAGCAGGGCGATCGCGACGGAGATCGGCATCACGTAGGGGTTCGGGTTCGAGGTGACGAGCGCCAGGGCGACGAGGATCTCGCCGGTCGCGTACGCGACGGATGACAGCGCGTCCGAGGCGAAGACCGGCAGGGCCAAGACCTTCGGCAGGAGCGTGTGCTCGAGGCGTTGGCTGGCGAACGCGCGCCCCACGAGGACGCGCTTCATGACCGAGCCGGCGTCCGTGTGCGTCGACGTCGCCATGGACGGGATGCTACGCGGCGCTCACCGCGACTCGCCGACCCACCGGTACCCCACGCCCGGCTCGGTCACGATCAGCTCGGGGGAGGACGCGTCGTCGCCGAGCTTCCGGCGGAGCGCGCGGACGTACGTGCGCAGGTACGTCGTCTCGGTCCCGTACCCCTGTCCCCAGACCCGGCGGAGCAGCCACTGGTGCGTGAGCAGCTTCCCCGGGTTGGAGACCAGCGCCTCGAGGAGCGCGTACTCGGTCGGCGTGAGATGGAGCTGCTCGCCGTCGAGGGTCACGAGACGGCGGGCGAGGTCGATCTCGAGCCGGTCGTAGGAGAGGGTCGGCTGGGGCGGCTCGTCCGGGCCTGCGCGGCGGAGCGCCGCGCGGGCCCGGGCGAGCAGCTCCTCCATCGCGAACGGCTTCGTCACATAGTCGTCGGCGCCGGCGTCCAGCGCCGAGACCTTGTCGGACTGCGCGTCCCGCACCGACAGGATGATCACCGGGACGTCCGAGAAGCCGCGGATCCGACGGATCACCTCCGTCCCGTCCACGTCGGGCAGACCGAGGTCGAGCAGGACGAGATCGGGCTGTTGTTCGGCGACGGCGACGACGCCCTCCTCGCCGGTCCCGACCGTCGAGACCTCGTAGCCCTTCGCCTCGAGCGGGATGCGCAGCGCCCGCCGGATCTGGGGCTCGTCGTCGACCACCAACACCTTCACAGCGCCGTCTCCTCCGCCGACCACTCGAGCGGGAGGTCGACCATCATCGCCGTCCCGCCGCCGGTCGTCTCCTCGATCCAGATCCGTCCGCCGTGGGCGAGCACGATCGCGCGTGCGATCGCGAGGCCCAGACCGCTCCCGGGCGACTCGGGGCTCTCGCGCCCGCGGTAGAAGGCCTCGAAGACCTTCTCGCGCTCCTCGCGCTTGATGCCCGGGCCCTCGTCGGCCACGCGGACGCGCACCGCGCCGTCCGCGCGGCCGATGTGGATCCGCAACGTCCCGCCGCGCGGCGAGTGCCGCGCGGCGTTCTCCAGCAGGTTCGTGAGGACCTGATCGACCTGCACCGGATCGGCCGGGACCTCGGGGAGGTCGTTCGCGAGCTGCAGGTCGACGGCGAGGCCCGCCAGGCGCGGCCGCATCCGCGCGACGACCGCCTCGGCGACCTCGTCGACGGCCGTTGGGACGCGCTTCGGGATCAGCGCCCCCGCGCGGATCCGCGCGAGGTCGAGGATGTTACCGACCAGTCGGTTGAGCCGGTCGGTCTCCTCGAGGATCGTCGTGAGCAGCTCCCGCACCTGCGCGTCGTCGTGACGCGTGCCCAGGTCGAGCAGGCTCGTGACGCCCGCCTTGATCGACGCGAGCGGCGTGCGCAGGTCGTGGGTCACCGAGGAGAACATCGCCGCTCGCAGCTGGTTCGTTTCCGCGTCGAGCTGCGCGAGGCGCGCGCGCGCATCCAGCCGGGCGCGGTCGAGCGCCACCGCGGCCTGCCGCGTGGCCGCCTCCAACAGGAGCCGCTCGTCCCGCGTCAGGGGCCGCCGGCCGGCCGGCCGCTCGGCGATCAACGTCCCGAGCGGCACGCTCGACACCACGATCGGGATCACCTCCGTGGGACCGCCCGGGGCGAGACCTGTACGGGCGGCCTTCGCCTCGATCTCCTGGCCGTCGAGGGTGACGGCGATCTGACACGTCGCGAGCCCGAGCGGCTCCAGCAAGACTTGGACGAACTCGTCCATCACCCGCTCGGGGACGTCCCCGGAGAGCATCTTCCCCGACAGGTTCGCGAGGAGCCGGGCCTCGCGCTCGCGTCGGGTCGCGCGGTTCCGCTCGTCGGCGGCGTTACCGACGAGGAGCCCGACCACGACGGCGATCGCGAGGAAGACGACGGAGGCGATCAGCTGCTGTGGCTGTTCGAAGTCGACATGGAAGGAGTGGCCCTCGGACTCGACGATCGGGTAGACGACCGAGGCGAGGAGCGCCGAGACGACGCCGGCCCACAGGCCCCCGCTCACGGCGGCCACGGTGACGCCGAGCATGAAGATCGCGACCTCGGCCGCGGCGAGCGCGGCTCCGGATTGGGGGTTGGTCGAGAGCTGCGAGACGGCCGCCGCGAGCACGGCCGCCGTCATCGTCGCGAGGATGCCGATCCCGATGGCCCGGAGGGTCACCCGTGAGATGGGGGAAGGGTTCTCGGCGGCCACGGTCGAACGGTACCGCCCGCGTCCGGCCCGTTCACGCGTGCGCGGCCTTCACGGCATCTTCACGCCCTCGGCGCTCTCTTTCACGCCGTCCTCACGGTCTATCCCCCACCCTGAGCGGCGGAAAGAGGTTCCGACGGGTGAACCGCGTGGCCGTCACCCCTAGGCGGTTCGTTCGTCGGAAGGAACATCCGACCACTTTCCTCCGAGCCCGTCTTCGAGGCCGGCAGCTCCCTCCAGCTGTCGGCCTCAAGACTTTCCAGGGGCGGCGTCGAGACAGGTAGTACCCTTCCCCGCCATGCACGTCCTCATCATGGGTTGCGGTCGTGTCGGATCCGAGCTGTCGAACGCGCTCCTCGAGGGCGGCAACGACGTCACGGTGATCGACAAGAACCCGGACGCCTTCTGGCGACACCCGCCCGGCGACGGCGCCAAGCAGCTCGTCGGGCTCGGCTTCGACCGCGAGATCCTCGAGGAGGCCGGCATCAAGGACGCCGACGCGTTCATCGCGGTCTCCTCGGGCGACAACTCGAACATCGTGTCGGCCCGCGTCGCGCTCGAGCACTACCACGTGCCGAAGGTGATCGCGCGGATCTACGACCCCCGGCGCGCCGAGATCTACGGGCGCCTCAACATCCCGACGGTCGCGACGACGACCTGGGGGATCAAGCAGATCCAGCTGATGCTGCACCACGACCGCGAGGAGATCCGCGAGAGCCTCGGAGGCGGAGACATCCTTCGGGTCCGCGTCCCGGTCCCCGAGCATCTCGTGGGGAAGCCGGCGAACACCCTCAACGTGGACGGCAAGATCCTCGTCGCCGGGGTCTCTCGCGGCGGGACGGGGTTCCTTCCGACCGCCGACAGCACGCTGCAGCAGGGCGACTACCTGATCGTGATGATGGTGAAGGACGGGCTCGAGCTCTTGGACCAGCAGCTCGAGAGCCCCTCGGAGCACCACTAGATGAAGGTCGTCGTCAGCGGGGCGGGCGCGGTCGGCCGGCACCTGTCGCACGACCTCGCGCTGCGCGGTCACGACGTGACGCTCATCGAGCAGTCGAAGCGCCTCGTCGATCGGATCCGCGAGGAGATCCCCGAGGTGCGCGTGATGCTCGGCGACGCGTGCGAACCGTGGGTGCTCGAAGAGGCGGAGCTCGCATCGACCGACGTCGTCGTCGCTGCGACCGGCGACGACGAGGACAACCTCGTGACGTCACTGCTCGCGAAGCAGGAGTTCGCCGTGCCTCGCGTGCTCGCGCGCGTGAACCACCCCGGGAACGAGTGGCTGTTCAACGAGCAGTGGGGCGTGGATCAGGCGGTCTCGCCGCCACACATCCTCACCGCGATGGTCGAGGAGGCCGTGACGGCGGGCGACCTCGTCCGGCTGTTGCGGCTCGAGGGCGGTCGGGCCTCGATCGTCGAGCTCAAGCTCACCGATTCGTCGCCGGCCGCTGGGAAGGCGCTCTACGAGATGCGCCTGCCGCCCGACTCGACGATCGTGGCGATCCTCCGGGAGGGGCACGTCGTGATCCCGCAGCCGGAGACCGTGCTCGCTGCCGACGACGAGATCGTGGCGCTCTCGGCGCCGGAGTCGGAGCTCACGCTCCGCGGGGCGATCGTCGGCGAGGGGCCGAGCTAGCCGCCCGGCTCGAAGCGGTACCCCATCCCCGGCTCCGTGATGAAGTGCTTCGGCGCGGCCGGGTCCGGCTCGAGCTTCCGACGGATCTGCGCCATGTAGACGCGAAGGTAGTTCGTCTCCTCCTCGTAGCGCGGCCCCCAGACCTCGTGGAGCAGCTGTCGCTGGCTCACGAGCTTCCCGGGGTTGCGCACGAGGATCTCGACCAGGTGCCACTCGGTCGGCGTGAGCCGGACGGCCGAGCCGTCGGGCGCGACGACCTTCTTCGCGGCGAGATCGACGCTGAAGTCGTCGGTTTCGACGATCGCGCGCTCCTCTTCCGGCGGCGCCGCCTGCCGCCGCTCCGACGCGCGCACGCGCGCGAGCAGCTCCCCCATGCCGAACGGCTTCGTCACGTAGTCGTCCGCGCCGGCGTCGAGCGCCGCGACCTTCTCGGACTCCTGCTCCCGAGCCGAGAGCACGATGATCGGGACGGCCGTCCAGGTGCGCAGGCCGCGGATCACCTCGATCCCGTCGATCCCCGGCAGCCCGAGATCGACGATCACGACGTCGGGGCGGTCCCGCGCGGCCAGGTCGAGCGCGGTCTCGCCGTCGACGGCCGTGTCGACGTCGTAGCCGCGGGCCACGAGGTTCGTGCGGAGACCCCGGAGGATCTGGGGCTCGTCATCGACGACGAGGACCCGCGTCACGACGCGGCCTCGAACGCGATCACCATCGTGAGCCCGCCCCCCGGCGTGTCCTCGACCGCGAGCTCGCCGTCCATCGCCTCGACGAACCCCTTCGCGACGGCGAGGCCGAGCCCGACGCCGTTGCCGTTGCGGGAGTCACCGAGTCGCTGGAACGGCAGGAAGATCCGATCGCGCTCGAGCGGCGGCACGCCGGGACCGCGATCGATCACGCGGAGCTCCACGCGCCTGCCGGCGGCAGATCCCTGGAGGCGAACCGGCGACCGGCCGTCGCTCGCGGCCGTCGCGTTGCTGACGATGTTCGCGATCGCCCGCTCGAGCAGGCCGGCGTCGGCGTCGATCCTCGGGAGCGTCTCGGGGACCTCGACGACGAGCCCGCGTCCGCCGTCGGGGAGGCTCGCGAGCGCCTTCGGGACGACCTCGTCGAAGCCGACGACGCCGCGGACCAGGTGGAGCGCCCCGACCTGGATCCTGCTCATGTCGAGCAGGTTCTCCACGAGGTTCGTGAGGCGGTCGGTCTCGTCCTCGATCGTCTCGAGGAACTGCGCGGTCTCCTGCGGGGACCAGTCGACCTCGCCCTCGCGCAGGCTCGAAACGGACGCCTTGATCGACGCGAGCGGTGTCCGTAGATCGTGGGAGACCGCCGCGAGGATCGCGGTCCGCAGGGCGTCGGCCTCGCCGCGCGCGGCCGCGTCCGCGGCCGCGCGGGCGAGGGCGCGCCCGCGGACCGCGATCGCCAGCTGGGCGGCGAACGCGGACAGCAGCCGGAGCCGGTCCGCAGGGAGCGGCTCGCCGCGGAGGGCGAGCACCGAGTCCGGCCCGAGCTCGACCGTCTGATCTGCGGCCGCCGGGTCCGCCGGTGGTTCCGCGCCGGCCGCCGCATCGAGCCGCCACCCGTCGCCGTCGCGGCGAAGGATCGACGCGGCCGAGAGGCCGAGCGTCGTCCGGACGTGCTCGAGGAGGTCGGGGAGGGATTCGCCTTCGGCCGCGACCCGTGCGGTGAGTCGGGCGAGCGCCTCGGCCTCCGCGCCCCGCCGCTGCGCCTCCTCGCGATGCCGCGCCTCACGGTCGACGAGCACGCTCACGCTCCCGGCGACGAGGAGGAACACGACGAGGGCGACCACGTCCTCAGGGTTCGCGACCTTCCAGGTGTGGACGGGGGGCGTGAAGAACCAGTTGATCAGGAGCGCGGACGCGATCGCCGCCGGGATCGCCGGGCGGATCCCGCCGCCGAACGCGATCCCGATCACGGCCGTGAGGTACAGCAGCATGATCGTGGAGAGCGCGAGCCGCTCGTCCACGAGCGCGATCCCGATCGTGAGCGCGAGCAGCGCGGCGGCGCCGGCGACGGCGGCCGTCCACTGCCGGCGGACCGACAGTCCCGTCGCGATACGTCCGCGCACCGCGACGGGACGCGGGGTGGCCTCGTGCGAGATCACGTGGACGTCGATCGGACCGGACCCGCGGATCACGTCGAGCACGACAGACCCGCGAAGGAACTCCCCCCATCGCGAGCGATCGCTCGCGCCCAGCACGATCTGGGTCACGCCGCTCGCTCGCGCCAGGTCGAGCAACGCCTCCGGCACGTGCCGGCCGGCCACCTCGTCGAAGCGGCCGCCGACCTGCTGGACGACCGCACGCACGGCGGTCATGTCCGCGTCGTCGGCGACGCCGGTCCCCACGATCACGTGCACCGCGAGCAGGTCGCCACCGCGTCGCGCGGCCATCCGCGCGGCGCGGCGGACGAGCTGCTCGTCCTCGAGACCGCCGCGGATGCCGACCAGGATGCGGTCGCGGACCTCCAACGGCTCCGCCCGTGCTCGCCGAGGCGCCGCGCGGATCTCCTCGTCGACCCGGTCTGCCATCCACAGCAACGACAGCTCCCGCAGTTGCGCGAGGCTCTCCTCGCGGAACGTGTTCGCGAGGGCCGCGTCCATCCGTTCGGGCGGGAAGACGTTCCCGTGCGCGATCCGGCGCCGGAGCGCCTGGGGGGTCATGTCGACGAGCTCGAGCTGATCGGCGCCGCGGACGAGCTGATCGGGAACCGTCTCCAGGGGGGCCGCGCCGACGATGTCGGTGATCACGTCGCGGAGCGACTCGAGGTGCTGGATGCTCACGGTGGAGAGGACGTCGATCCCCGCACCGAGCAGCTCCTCGACGTCCTGCCATCGGGAGGGGTTCCGTGCGCCGGGCGGGTTCGCGTGCGCGAGGTCGTCGACGACGGCGACGTCGGGCCGCCGGGCGAGGACGGCGTCGACGTCCATCTCCACGCCGCCGGACCCGACGGTCTGGACCGCCCCGGCGAGCGCCTCGATCTGCGACCGGCCTCGAGCGTCCACGACCCCGATCACCACGTCGGTGCCGCGATCGATCCGGCGGCGAGCCTCGTCGAGCATCGCGTAGGTCTTACCGACGCCGGGCGCGTAGCCGACGTAGATCCGGAGCCGCCCGCGTGCGTCGTGCTCCATGCCTCGGAGGCTAGCCCTCTTGACGCGACCTTGACGCCGTTCGGCGATCCCTGACGGAACCCTGACGCGCGTTCCGCCGGAAGGCCCCTTGCCCGGATCTAGCGTGACGGTGATGGCTCGCGACGTGGATCTCGGCACCGGTTACGCGGTGAAGCGCCTGTTCCTCGGGCGCCCGCTCGCGACGTCCCGGCTCGAACACGAGCGACTCGGACGTCCGACCGCGCTCGCGGTCTTCTCCTCCGACAACATGTCGTCGGTCGCGTACGCGACCGAGGAGATCCTCCGGGTCCTGATCCCGGCGATCGGGATCCTCGCGTTCACGTACGTCCTGCCCGTCTCGTTCGCGATCGTGATGGTCGAGGCGATCCTGATCTTCAGCTACCGCCAGACGATCAAGGCGTACCCGACCGCCGGCGGTGCCTACATCGTCACCAAGGACAACCTCGGTCTCCTTCCGGCCCAGCTCGCGGGCGTCGCGCTCCTCGTCGATTACGTCCTGACGGTCAGCGTCTCGACCGCCGCCGGGGTCCAGGCGATCAGCTCGGTGATCCCTCTCGCCGTCCCGCTCCGCATCCTCGCTTCGCTCTTCTTCGTCTGGCTGATCGCCTACGGGAACCTCCTCGGTGTCCGTGAGTCCGGCAAGATCTTCGCCGCCCCGACGTACCTGTTCATCGTCAGCCTCGGGCTGACGTGCGTGTGGGGCATCTACCAGGTCATGACCGGCCATGTGCAGCCGTACTCGATCCCGGACCAGATCGCGAACGGATCCTTGAGTCCCTACGCGGGCGCCGTCACGATCTTCATCGTCCTCCGCGCGTTCGCCTCGGGCGGCGCGGCCGTCACCGGCGTCGAGGCGATCTCGAACGGCGTCCCGGCGTTCCGCAAGCCCGAATGGCGCAACGCCCAGATCACCCTCGTGTACATGGGTCTGATCTTGGGATCCACGTTCATCGCGGTGTCGTTCCTGGCGCAGAAGCTCCAGGTGATCCCGGTCGCCGACGAGAGCAAGTCCGTGCTCGCCCAGATCGCGCAGGCCGTCTATGGGAACGGGGTGATCGGCCACCTCCTGTTCCTGATCCTGCAGATCGCGACGACCGCGATCCTCGTGCTCGCCGCGAACACGTCGTTCGCCGACTTCCCGCGCTTGGCGAGCTTCCACGCTGGCGACGCGTTCATGCCGAGGCAGCTGACGAAGCGCGGACACCGCCTCGTGTTCTCGAACGGGATCGTCGCCCTGGCGCTCGCCGCGAGCCTCGTGATCCTGATCTTCCGCGCGAGCGTGACGAACATGATCCCGCTCTACGCGCTCGGCGTGTTCACCTCCTTCACGCTGTCCCAGACCGGCATGGCGAAGCGGCACCTCCGGCTCCGCGAGCCGAACTGGCGGTTCGGCCTGTTCGTGAACGGGCTCGGCGCCGTCACCACCTTCGTCGTCGCGATCGTCATCGCGGTCGAGAAGTTCGCGAAGGGCGCATGGATCGTGATGGTGCTGGTCCCCATCCTCGTCGCGATCCTCGTCCGGGTGAACAAGACGTACGAAGCGGAGGACGAGCAGCTCGTGATCGGCCCGGAGGACCGCGCGAACGGATCGAGCGGACCCGTCGAGCACACGGCGATCGTGCTCGTCGACCACCTCGACGACGACACGCTGCACGCGGTGCAGTACGCGCACACGATCAACCCCTCCCACGTCGTGGCGCTCCACCTCGGCCGGACCGATCCGGGGCTCGCCGAAGCGTGGGCGGCGTGTGGGATGCGCATCCCGCTCGAGTCGATCGACACCGAGGAGCGGCCCGGCAGGGCGATCGGCCGGTACCTGAAGGAGCACCACGCCGCCCAGGAGCAGGTGACGGTGATCATGCCGGTGCCCGTCGACGAACCCTTCCTTGCACGGCTCCACCGCGCCCGCGCCTGGGCCGGGATGGCCGCCACCCTCCGGAGCTTCCCGAACGTCGGGGTCGTGATGGTCGGGGCGCACGGTGAGAAGGGCCACCACATGAACGACGCGGCGGGCCCGCTCGCGCCGCGCCGGCGGCACGTGGCGCTGATCCTCGTCGAGGACCTCGACCGCGCCGTGCTGAAGGCCGCACGCTACGCGCGTGGGATCGACGCTCTCGCGGTTCGCGCCGTCCATGCGGCGAGCGATCCGACGCGTGCGAACACGCTCATCGATCGGTGGATCGCGTTCGGGTACCTCGCGGGGATCCCGCTCGACGTCGAGGAGTGCTTCGACCGCAACATCGAGCGCAGCCTGCGTCGCTACGTCGCCCGGTTCGAGGATGACCAGACCGAGGTCACGCTGATCCTCCCGCGCCGTCACTTCCCGAAGCGCCGGCACCTGTTGCTCCACGACCGGACCAGTCGCCGGATCGCCCGCGCCTTCGCGGACGAGCCACACGTCGACGTCGTGATCGTCCCGTTCCAGCTCGGCGTGGAACACGCGGAGCTCCCCGAGGACCCCGCGAAGGTCCCCGCGCCGGTCTAGGCGCCTTCGGCGACCGGACGGACGCTCCAGCGGTACCCGACGCCGGGCTCGGTGATGATCGCCCGCGGCCGTTGCGGATCCGGTTCGATCTTCTTCCGGAGCTGGCTCACGAACACGCGGAGGACCTCGACGTCGTCGCCGTAGCCGTCGCCCCACACGTGCTCGAGCAGCCATCGGTGGGTGAGGAGCTTCCCCGAAGCCGCGACGAACGACTCGAGGAGCGCCCACTCCGTCTTCGTCAGGTGGACCGGCTCCTGCGCCCGCGAGACGCGATGCGCACCCATGTCGATCTCGACGGAGCCCATCCGGAAGACGGGCGGCGCCTTCTCCGCGGCCGCGTCCGTCCGGCGGAGGAGCGCCCGGACGCGCGCGAGGAGCTCGCCGACCCCGAACGGCTTCGTGAGGTAGTCGTCGGCGCCGAGGTCGAGCGCCGAGATCTTGTCCGGCTCCTCGTCGCGTACGGACAACACGAGGATGGGCACCGAGCTCCAGGCCCGGATCCGGCGCGTCACCTCCAGCCCGCCCATGACCGGCATGTTGAGGTCGAGCACGACGACGTCCGGGGATCCGGTGGCGACCCGGTCCAGCGCCTCTTCGCCGTCCGCCGCCGTGTCCACTTCGTACCCGCGCGCGTCGAGCGCCCTCGCGAGCGCGGCACGGATCTGTGCTTCGTCGTCGACGACCAAGATGCGGGTCACGTCAGCTCCGCACGGCGGCGGGCAGCGAGAACGCGAACGTCGCGCCGCCGCCCGGAGTGTCCTCGACCCACAGCTCGCCCCCCATCATGTCGACGAAGCCCCGCGCGATCGCGAGTCCGAGACCGGGCCCCAGCTTGGAGGTGCGCTCTTCGAGTCGGTAGAAGGGATAGAAGAGCTGCTCGCGCGCCAGCGGATCGAGCCCGTCCCCGTGGTCGATCAACCGCACCGCGACCCCATCGCCGTGGCGGCCCACGCGCACCTCGATGTCCGGATGGCCGGTCCGAAGCGCCGCCTTGGCCGCGTTGTCCAGCAGGTTCGAGAGGACCCGCGCGACGAACACCGGATCGGCCTCGACGATCGCGTGGTCGCCGTCGATCTGCGACGCTATCCGGATGCCTGGCCATCGCGTGCACGCGGAGTCGACCTCGGCGGTGACGAGCTCGAGGAGGTCGACCGACTCCGGCCGGGCCTCCAACACGCCGGCCTCGATCCGGGACATGTCCAGGAGGTTCGCGACGAGTGCGTCGAGCCGATCCGTCTCCGCGTCGATCGTCCGCAGGACCTCGTCGCGTTGGGTGTCGTTGCGTTCGACCTCGGGGTCCATCAGGTCCGTGACGGACGCTTTGATGGCGGCCAGCGGGCTGCGCAGGTCGTGGGAGACCGCGGCGAGCATGTTCCGTCGGACGCGATCGGTCTGGCGGAAGATCTCTGCATCGGTCGCCGTCCGGAGCAGGCGATCGCGCTCCAAGACCAGCGCGAGCTGATCGGAGACCGCCCGCAGGACCCTGCTCTCGGACGCGCTGAGCGGCGCCCGAGGTCCCGCGAGCACGATCAGCCCGAGGTTCCGGTTCCCGACGCTGAGCGGCAATCGTTCCGGCGGCCTCCCGGGGTCGGCGGGGTTCCACGAAGGGGAGAGGGACCCCGCGGGCGCCCCGACCGAGAGTTTCTCGACGAGCCCGATCCCCTCCTCCTGCAGGAGGAGCGCGCCGGCCTCGAACCCGAAGCTCTCGACGAGGTTCTCGAGCAGCGAGCGGTACGTCTCTTCTCCCGGTCCTTGCACGACCAGATCGCGGCTCAATTCCTGCAGCGTCCGGATCTCCGCCTCGCGAGCCTCGGCGGCGTCGGCACGTTCGACCGCACGGGCGAGCAGGGCCGAGATCAGCACGGAGAGTCCGAGGAACACGAAGAGCGCGACGACGTGCTCGGCGCGCGCGATCACGAACGAGTCGTACGGGGGGAGGAAGAAGAAGTTGAACACGATGAACCCGACGATCGATGCCAGGATCCCGGGGCCGAGCTGGCCGACGGCCGCGGCCGCGACGACCACGATCAGGAACGCGAACCCGATCGTCAGCGGCTGGAGGTCCTCTCGGAAGGGCAGGAACACGAGCACCAGGAGGGCCGGTCCAACGAGCGCGATCACATACCCCGCCGTCCGCCGCTTCGGACGGGCCGGCTCGCGGAGGAGGTCGACGACGCGAGTCATGCCCATGACCTGAGGATATGCACGACCCCTCGCCCGCGAGCCGTCGCCGCCGGGCCCGCGCCGCATCCTTAGGGATCCCGTACGCCCGACGCCTCGGCCTTGATGGGGCCTTCACACGCATGCCCTAGCGTTCGAGTCGGAGGTGAGCGCCGTGACCGACATCCTGATGGTGGGCCTGATGATCGGGTTCTTCGTCCTCGCCGGGCTGTTCGTCGGCTGGCTCGACCGCGTATGACCCTCGCGGACATCCTGGAGCTGATCGTCGCGGTCGGACTCCTGGTCTACCTGGCGTATGCGCTGATCCGTCCGGAGCGCTTCTGACATGGCGACGATCGTCGTCTACGTCGCGCTGCTGATCCTGATCACGCCCATCCTCGGAACGTTCATGTACCGCGTGTACGTCTCCGAGAAGACCGGCCGGGTCGAGGGCGCGATCTACCGCCTGATCGGCGTCGACCCGTGGGCGGAGCAGACCTGGCGGCGATACGCGTCGTGCGTTCTGTGGTTCAGTGCGATATCGATCGTCTTCACGTACTTCGTGATGCGCTTCCAGCAACACCTTCCCTTGAACCCGGTCGGGCTCTCGGCCCCCACCCAGTACGTCTCCTTCAACACCGCTACGTCGTTCGTCACGAACACGAACTGGCAGGCGTACGGCGGCGAGACCACGATGAGTTACCTCACCCAGATGATCGCCCTGACGTTCCAGAACTTCCTGTCGGCCGCGATCGGGATGGCGGTGCTGATCGCGATGATCCGGGGCTTCATCCGGTCGAAGACGGACGGGCTCGGCAACTTCTGGCGCGACACGGTGCGAGGCGTCGTCTACATCCTGCTGCCGATCTCGATCGTGTTCTCGATCCTCCTGATGACGCAAGGCGTCGTCCAAACGCTCTCGAACTCGATCTCGGTCACCGGGATCCAAGGGTTCGGACAGACGATCGCGCGCGGGCCGGTCGCGAGCCAGATCGCGATCAAGCAGCTCGGAACGAACGGCGGAGGGTTCTTCAACGTGAACTCCGCGCACCCGTTCGAGGGCGGGACCGTCTTCGCGAACTACCTCGAGCTGCTCGCGATCCTCGCGATCCCGGCCGCGCTCTGTTACACGTTCGGGAAGATGGTCGGCCGGGTTCGCGAAGGCTGGGCCATCTTCGCCGCGATGATGGTGCTGTTCCTCGCTGGCCTTGCCATCACGGTGCCGCAGGAGCACTCGGCGACCCAGGCGATGCAGATCGCCGGCGTGCCCGCGACCGCGCAGAACCTCGAGGGCAAGGAGGTCCGCTACGGAACGGACCAGTCGAGCCTCTGGGCGATCGCGACGACCGACGCGTCGAACGGCAGCGTCAACTCCATGCACGACTCCTACCAGCCGTTCGCGATGGTGGCGCCGATGTTCAACATCGCCGTCGGCGAGGTGATCTGGGGCGGGGTCGGGAGCGGGCTCTACGGGATGATCTTCTACGTCATCATCGCCGTCTTCATCGGCGGCCTGATGGTCGGGCGAACGCCCGAATACCTCGGGAAGAAGATCGGCGCGCGCGAGGTGAAGCTCTCGGCGATCGCGGTCCTCGTGCCGTTCCTCGTCGCGCTGGGGATCACGGCCGTCGCGGTGGTGATCCCGGCAGGGCTGGACGCCCGGCTGAACGGCGGACCACACGGCTTCTCCGAGATCCTCTACGCGTTCCTCTCGATGGGGAACAACAACGGGTCCGCGTTCGCGGGACTCACCGCGAGTGGTCCCTTCTACGCCGTCGGCGGCGGACTCGTGATGCTGGTCGTCCGATTCGTGCCGCTGCTCGCGGCACTCGCCCTCGGGAGCAGCCTCGGGAAGGAAGGGACCGTGCCGGTCACGGCCGGAACCCTCCCGACCGACAAGCCTCTGTTCGTGGGCTTGCTCGATGGAGTGATCGTCGTGATCGGCGCCTTGACCTTCTTCCCGGCGCTCGCGCTCGGCGCGATCGTCGAGGGATTGATGAAGGGGAAGTTGTTCGGATGAGCATGACGCAGACACCGATCGAGGAGCGCCCCCCGCAGGAGGCCCCGCACGGCGCGGTCCGAGCGCGGCCGTTGTTCGACCCGCCGATCGTGAAGCGAGCGATCATCGACAGCCTCTGGAAGCTGAACCCCCGGACCCTGCTGAAGAATCCGGTGATCTTCACGGTCGAGGTCGTGTCGGTCATCGTCACGATCCGGATCGTGGCCGACATCGTCGGCGGCGGCCCGATCGCGTTCGACACGGCGATCGCGATCGGCCTGTGGTTCACCGTGCTGTTCGCGAACTTCGCCGAGGCGATGGCCGAGGGACGCGGGAAGGCGCAGGCCGAGGAGCTCAGGAAGACCCGCGCCGACCTGGTCGCGCGGCGGCTCCTTCCCGATGGCGGGGAGGAGACCGTCGCGGCGTCGCAGCTGCGCGCGGGGGACGTCGTGATGGTGTCGGCGGGCGAACTGATCCCGGGGGACGGAGACATCGAGGAGGGGATCGCGTCCGTGGACGAATCCGCGATCACCGGGGAGTCCGCGCCGGTGATCCGCGAGTCCGGCGGCGACCGCTCCGCGGTCACCGCCGGCACCAAGATCCTGTCGGACTGGATCCGCGTGCGGATCACGGCTGAGCCGGGCGAGTCGTTCCTTGACCGCATGATCGACCTCGTCGAGGGGGCGGAGCGTCAGAAGACGCCGAACGAGATCGCGCTATCGATCCTGCTCGCGAAGTTCACGATCATCTTCCTGATCGTCTGCGTCTGCCTGGAGCCGTTCGCGATCTACGCGGGACAGCGCGTGACCGACGCGGTTCTGATCGCCCTGTTCGTCTGCCTGATCCCGACGACGATCGGCGGACTCTTGTCCGCGATCGGCATCGCCGGCATGGACCGCCTCGTCCAGCACAACGTCCTCGCGATGAGCGGGCGCGCCGTCGAGGCGGCCGGCGACGTGTCGACGCTCCTCCTCGACAAGACGGGCACGATCACGCTCGGGAACCGGCAGGCGGTCGCGTTCGTCCCCGCCCCCGGCGTCGACGAACGAGAGCTCGCCGAGGTCGCGCAGTTCGCGTCGCTCGCCGACGAGACGCCCGAGGGTCGCTCGATCGTCGTCCTCGCGAAGCAGAAGTACGGGATCCGCGAGCGCGAGCTCCTCGAGACGCACGCGACCTTCGTTCCGTTCACGGCGCAGACGCGGATGAGCGGCGTCGACGTCGACGGCACGCAGATCCGCAAGGGCGCGGTCGACTCGATCGTCGCGTGGGCGGGCCACGAGATGCCTCCCGAGCTCGAGGCCGAGGTCGAGCGGATCTCCAGGGCCGGCGGCACGCCGCTCGCCGTCGGCCGCGATCGCCAGCTCCTCGGCGTGATCGAGCTGAAGGACATCGTCAAGCAGGGGCTCGTCGAACGGTTCTCACAGCTGCGGAGGATGGGGATCCGTACCGTCATGATCACCGGCGACAACCCGCTGACCGCAGCGGCGATCGCCCAGGAGTCCGGGGTCGACGACTTCCTGGCCGAGGCGACGCCCGAGACGAAGATGGCGCTGATCAAGCGCGAGCAGGAGGGTGGCGTCCTCGTCGCGATGACCGGCGACGGGACGAACGATGCGCCGGCGCTCGCCCAGGCCGACGTCGGCGTGGCCATGAATACCGGGACGACCGCGGCGAAGGAAGCCGGCAACATGGTCGACCTCGACTCGAACCCGACGAAGCTGATGGAGATCGTCGAGATCGGGAAGCAGCTCCTGATCACCCGTGGCGCCCTCACGACGTTCTCGATCGCGAACGACGTCGCGAAGTACTTCGCGATCATCCCGGCGATGTTCGCGGCGACGTATCCGGAGCTGAACCAGTTGAACGTGATGCATCTGACGTCGCCGGAGAGCGCGATCCTGTCGGCCGTCATCTTCAACGCGATCATCATCGTGCTGCTGGTGCCGCTTGCCCTCCGGGGCGTCCGGTACCGACCGGCAGGTGCGGCCGCGCTCCTGCGACGCAACCTCCTGATCTATGGCCTCGGCGGGATCATCGCGCCGTTCGTCGGCATCAAGCTGATCGACCTGGGGCTCGCCCTCATCAACTTCCCGAAGTGAGCGTGTGACATGAAGACCGCCGTCCGTGCCCTGATCGCGACCGTGATCCTCGTCGTCCTGACCGGTGTCGTGTACCCGCTCGTCATGACGGCGTTCGCGCAGGTGGCCCTCCGTCACGACGCGGACGGTTCGCTCGTCCAGCGGAACGGCGCCGACGTCGGGAGCAGCCTGATCGGGCAAGATTGGAAGGGTTCAGAGTGGTTCTACGGCAGGCCGTCGGCCATCGACTACGACGCATCCACGTCGAGTGGGACGAACCTCGGCCCGACCTCACAGACGCTCTCCGATGACGTCGCGAAGCGGATCTCGAAGATCCTGAAGCTCGAGGGCACGTACGCTCCCGGCCTGACGGCCTCCCAGATCCCCGTCGACCTCCTCACGTCGTCCGCGAGTGGGCTGGACCCCGACATCTCGCCGGCGGCGGCGATGTTCCAGGCGCCGAGGATCGCGGCCGTGCGGCACCTGACGCTGCAGCAGGTCCAGCAGTTGATCGATGACCACACGACCGGCAGGACGCTCGGTTTCCTCGGGCAGCCCTACATCAACGTCCTCGACCTCAACCTCGCGCTCGACGCGCAGGCCCCCTCGCCGTGAGCCTCGTGGCGAGCGCCCCGACCACACGGAAGACCGTGCTCGTACTCGGCCGGACCGCGACCGGGATCCCCGTCCCGGCGACAGCGGATGGGGACGAGGCCATCGTGGTCCTCGCGATCGGATGGCCGCTCACCGAGACACAGCGCTCGGTGCTCCGGGACGCCGAAGACGTCGCACGGCGCGCCCGGGTCGTGTTCGATGCCCACCTGCTCGCTTCGCCGAGCGGCGTCGCGACGTTCGTCGCGGGCAGCGACCGGGTCATGCTGGACGCGGGAACGCGAGAGACGCGGAAGATCCGGCGCGCGCTCCTCGGCTGACCCTTACCGCTTCACCCTCGCGATGACGTGGATGTCGATGTTGTCCGCCTTGCGGATCAACTCGTTCACGAAGGAGCCCCGGATGAGCTCCGACCACCGCGAGCGCAGCGGCTCGCCGATCACGATCTGCGTCACGAACTGCCGGTAGGCGAGGCCGAGCACTCCTTCGACGGCGTCGTCGGCATCGATCACATGCAGCTCGCCGCCGAGGTCCCGCACGAGGCGATCGATCCGCCCGAGCCATTCCTGGGTCTTCGCGTCGTCTCGCTCCTTCACGTGGACGACGAGGAAGTCGCCACGTGCGCGTTGGGCCACCCTCGCGCCTCGCCGGATCAGGTCCTCGCTCGGCCCGCGCGGGGTGACGCACACGAGCACGCGCTCGCGCGTCTCGGGCGTCCGGCCCTTCGACCAGCGTGACAGGAGCGTCTCGTCGACCTGGTTCGCCACGCGCATCAGCGCGAGCTCGCGGAGCGCCGTCAGGTTGTCGGTCGTGAAGAATCGGTTCAGCGCGAGTTCGGCTTTCCGTTGATCCGGGTAGACGTTCCCGTGGAGCATCCGGCGGCGGAGCGCGTGCGGCGACATGTCGACGAGCTCAACCTGGTCGGCCAGGTCGACCACCCAGTCGGGGACGGTCTCGCGCTGCCGGATCCCGGTCACGTCGGCGACGACATCGTTCAGGCTCTCGATGTGCTGGATGTTCACGGTCGTGATGACCTCGATCCCGCCCACGAGCAGGTCGACCGCATCCTCCCATCGCTTGCCGCGGCCCGCGCCCGGGACGTTCGTGTGCGCGAGCTCGTCGACGAGCGCTACCTCCGGCTGCATCGCGAGGACCGCGTGCGTGTCCATCTCCTCGAAGGTGTGACTCCGGTACTCGACGGCGCGCGTCGGAACACGGGGCAGGCCTTCGAGCATCGCCTCCGTTCTCGGCCGGCCATAGGTCTCGACGTACGCGACGACAACCTTCGTCCCGCGGTCGGATCGCCGGCGCCCTTCGGAGAGCATCGCGTAGGTCTTCCCGACCCCGGGCGCCGCTCCGAGGTAGATCCGAAGCGGCGCCGCCTTCGCCGCGATCGCGGCCTCTCGGGTCCATCCCGGGAGCGTGGTCGGCTCGGGGACGAACTCGTGGCCCGTTAGGGCCTCGACGGATTCAGTCCCGTGATCCGGTGCGGCGGTGACCCCCTCCGGCGTGCTCACGTGCGCAGCGTACGCGCGTCGTTATCCGGAAAGGGCCCCCGGGCCCTGTATTGACATCCATCGATCAACCGTCGTACGGTCGCTAGTTGATCGACGGATATCGATGGAGACGAAGATGGCCGTTCGACAGCTCGAGCTCGCTTCGGTCGAATGCTGCCCGCCGGTCGCGACCCCCGGCATCAGCGAGGATCAAGCAGCGACCCTGGCGACGGTCTTCAAGGCGCTCGGCGACCCGAGCCGCGTCCGCATCGTGAACCTGCTCGCCAACGCCCCCGAGGCCGTGTGCGTCTGCGACTTGATGCCGCTGGTGGGTCTCTCGCAGGGGACCGTCAGCTTCCACCTGAAGAAGCTGCTCGACGTGGGGCTGCTCGACCGCGAGCGGCGCGGCACCTGGGCGTACTACTCGCTGAACCGCGACGGTCTGGGCCGTCTCGCGGACGTTTTCGTCACGGAGGAGGGAGCACGATGACCGAGACCGATCTCCGCGAACAGGTGCGGACGCATTACGCCGACGCCGCGACTGCGGTCGCGACCGGGGCCGGCGCCGCGTGCGACTGCGGCCACCCGAGTAGCACGTGCGCCGAGGAAGGGCATGCGTTCGGTCCCGACCTCTACGACGCCCTCGAGGCAGAGCAGCTTCCCGAGACCGCGGTCCTCGCGAGCCTCGGGTGTGGCAACCCGTCCGCGGTGGCGGATCTCCACGAGGGCGAGACGGTCCTCGACCTCGGTTCTGGCGGCGGGATCGACGTGCTCCTGTCGGCGAAGCGGGTCGGCCCCACCGGGAAGGTCTACGGGCTCGACATGACCGAGGAGATGCTCGCGCTCGCGATCCGGAACCGGGACGAGGCCGGCGCGACGAACGTCGAGTTCCTGAAGGGGTTCATCGAGGAGATCCCGCTCCCGGCGAACACCGTCGACGTCCTGATCTCGAACTGCGTGATCAACCTGTCGACCGACAAGCAGAGGGTCCTCGACGAGATGGCCCGCGTGGTGCGGCCCGGAGGCCGGATCGGCATCAGCGATGTCGTCGCGAACGACGACCTGTCGCCGGCCGAACGAGCCGAGCGCGGATCGTTCGTCGGGTGCATCGCGGGCGCGTTGTCGTTCGCCGAGTACGAGGAGGGCCTCCGGGCGGCCGGCTTCGAGGACGTGACGATCACCTCGACGGACGAGCCGATGCCGGGCATGCACTCGGCGATCATCCAAGCGACGAAGCCGAGCGAAGCCGCGACGGCGCCGGTCGCTCGCGAGCTGCCGATCGTGCAGGGGTCGTGTTGCTAGGAGGAAGCGTGGACCCGAGCGAAACGCAGCCGCCCGAGGTCCTCTTCGTCTGCGTCCACAACGCCGGGCGGAGTCAGATGGCGGCCGCGTTCCTCGAGCGCTACGCGGACGGATCGGTTCGGGTGCGTTCCGCCGGCAGCACGCCGGCGAACGAGGTCAACCCGTCCGTCGTCGCGGCCATGGCCGAGGCCGGCATCGACATCTCGTCGGAGCGACCGAAGGCGCTCACCGACGACTCCGTCCGAGAGGCCGACGTCGTGATCACGATGGGGTGCGGCGACGCGTGCCCCGTCTTCCCCGGGAAGCGCTATCTCGACTGGGACCTTCCGGATCCCGCCGGACGATCGCTCGACGAGGTGAGGCCGATCCGCGACGAGATCGACCGGCGCGTCAGATCCCTCGTCGACGAGCTCGTCCGACCGGCCTGAGGATCACGCCGTCTGACGCTGACACCACGCGTAGAGCGCGTCGTACATCGGCGTCTCGAGCTCGATCTTCCTGTGATCCTCCGTGCCGTGGATCAGTGCGAACCCGTGCGCGATCGCCGACAGCCCTCGGCCCTCGGGTGACGAGTCGATGTCCTCGGAGACGTCGGCCGCGTGCACGACCTCCGCGAGTCGCACGAGGCCGGCGTCACCCGTGAGATCGAATTCCTCGACGAGCACGTCGAAGGAGCACTTGCCGTCCCGATGGGTGTACTCCGCGCCCTCGGCGTCGTAGGAGTGAGCCCCCTCGCGCTCGGCGACCGCCAGCACCTCGTCGCGCTCGACGAACAGGAACTCGGCGTCGGGGTCGATGAACCGCTTGATCAACCAAGGGCATGCGATCCGGTCGACGTTCGCGTTCTGCCGTGTCACCCACTTCATCTCGTCCTCCCTCACGCCGTGAACTCGAGGCGGGGGTTCATCATCTGGACCGTCCCCTTGACATCGCCGAGGACACCTTCGATCACGACCCGCGTTCCGAGCCCGAGGCCGCCGATCGCCCGTCGGCCCATGAAGCGGACGAGCACGTCGCCGGTCCCGTCGGAGACGACCGCCTCGAGCGACTCGTTGTCCTGCATCGGGAAGACGGTGAGCCGTCGGATCACGCCGGCGATCCGGACGTGCTGCCGCATCGGCGCGTCCGCGATCCGGACGGATCCGGGGACCTTCTCGGCCCACTCGCGGATCTCGGCGGCGAGGCGCGCTTCATCGGTCTCGGTCAGGCGTTGGAGGAACCGATGGAGCCGCCCCATGAAGCGCCGAGCCTACCCGCGGGACCGGTTGCGCCGCCGAGCTCAGGCGGCCGCCACACGCGCGGCGCGGAGCTCGTCCTCCAGCTCGGATTTCCGGTTCTTCGAGACCCAGATCATCGCCGCGAGGATCGCCGCGCCGACGAGCGCCACGCCGATCCGGATCGCGGTGTCGTCCGCGTGCTCCACCACGAGCGGCGCGATCAACAGGGCGACCAGGTTCATCACCTTGATCAGCGGGTTCAGCGCCGGGCCGGCCGTGTCCTTGAACGGGTCGCCCACCGTGTCGCCGATCACGGCCGCCTTGTGGCTCTCGGAGCCCTTGCCGCCGTAGTTGCCCTCCTCGATGAACTTCTTCGCGTTGTCCCACGCGCCGCCCGAGTTGGACAGCATCACGGCGAGGAGCTGACCCGTGAGGATCGCGCCGGCCAGGAACGCCCCGAGCGCCTCCGCCCCGAGGAAGAATGCGGCGATGACCGGGGCGAGCACCGCCAGCAGACCGGGCGTCATCAGCTCCCGGAGGGACGTCCTCGTGCAGATGTCCACGACCGCCGCGTAGTCCGGCTTCTCCTCGTAGGTCATGATCCCCGGGTGGGTCCTGAACTGGTTCCGGACCTCGACGACGACCTGCATCGCGGCGCGCCCGACCGCCCGGATCGCGAGCGACGAGAACAGGAACGCGACGCAGCCGCCGAGCAACAGACCGACGAGCACGTCGGGCTGGTCGACCCTGATCCCGAGGAACGTGTACCCGGCGTTCTCCAAGGCCGCCTCGAACGAGCCGAACAACGAGGTCGCCGCGATCACGGCCGTCGCGATCGCCATCCCCTTCGTGATCGCCTTCGTCGAGTTCCCGATCGAGTCGAGCCCGCCGAGGATCTCCGCCGGCCGCCCCTGGAACTCACCGGACATCTCGGCGATGCCCTGTGCGTTGTCCGAGATCGGACCGAACGTGTCCATCGACACGATCACGCCGACCGTGGTGAGCATGCCCATCCCGGTCAGCGAGATGAAGTAGAGCCGCTCGAACACCGTGTCGCCCAGGTAAAAGGCCGACACCACCGCGGCGCCGATCAGCAGGGCCGACCACACCGTGGACTCGAGCCCGACCGAGAACCCGGACAGGATCGTGGTCGCGGGGCCGGTCACGGTCGATTCCGCGATCTCCTCGACCGGCTTGTACCTCGCGTCGGTGAAGTACTGCGTGAGGACCTGGATCAGCGACGCGAGGACGAGACCGATCAGGACGGCCGCGAACGGCCGCCAATCCTTCGTGACCAGTTCGGAGGCGACGTAGACGATCGCCGCTGACAAGGCGGCCGAGATGTAGAACCCCCGATTGATCGCCCGCATCCCGTGCTCCTCCTCGGACCGGGGCCGCACCGAGAGGATCCCGACGATCGAGGTGAGCACGCCGATCGCGCGAACCCAGAGCGGGAACATCACGCCGGCGATCGCTCCCACCTCGCTTCCGCTGAACGCCGCCGCTCCCAGGATCAGCGATGCGACGAGCGTGACCTCGTAGGACTCGAACAGGTCCGCGGCCATCCCGGCGCAGTCCCCGACGTTGTCCCCGACGTTGTCCGCGATCACGGCCGCGTTCCGCGGGTCGTCCTCGGGGATGCCCTGCTCGACCTTGCCGACCAGGTCGGCGCCCACGTCGGCGGCCTTCGTGAAGATGCCGCCGCCGACCCGCATGAACATCGCCAGCAGGGCGCCGCCGAAGCCGAACCCGACCAACACGCTCGTGGCGTCGCCCTTGTAGATGATCAGGATCAACGTGGCGCCGAAGAGCCCCAGCCCGACCGTGAACATGCCGGCGACCCCGCCGGCGCGGAACGCGATCCGCACCGCGCGCCGGAGGCCGGACTCTCGGGCGGCGTTCGCGGTCCGGACGTTCGCCCGGACGGCGAGCCACATCCCGACGTATCCCGTGATCATCGACGCGAACGCGCCCAGGAGGAACGCGACCGAGCGGCCGAAGCGGATGCTGAACTCGCTGTGCTGGGCGTTCTTCGGGACGGGCAGCACGAAGAACAGCAGGATCGCGAGCGCAGCCAGGAACACGGCGAGCGTCCGGTACTGGCGATTGAGGTAGGCGCGGGCGCCCTCCTGGATCGCGCGGGCGATCTCCTTCATCTTCTCGGTGCCCTCGGGCGCCGACAGCACCTCGCGAACCAGGATCCAGGCGAACAGCAACGCGATGATCGAAACGCCGAAGATGAGCCAGAGGGCGATGGTCTCGCCCGACCCGAAATGCGCCTCGATCGGGCCGCTCTCCTGGGCAAGCCAGCCGACCATCGATCCTCCTACGTCGTGGATGGGAACCCCCCCGGAGGCGTCGGAACCGCGCTCGGCCCGGGAACCCGGAGAGGATACCCGAGGCCTCGGCGCTACGACCTGCGATGACGCGGCTGAGCCAGACGCCCGAGCACGAACGCCGCGACGGCGCAGACGACGATCGAGAGAAGCACGCCGACGCGCGCGGCCGCGAGCAGCGGCGAGTCCTCGGCGAAGACCGACGACGCGACGAAGAGCGAAACGGTGAAGGGGGCGCCGGCCGCCGCGGCCGCGGCGGCCGGCGCCCCCCAACCTCCCGTTCCGGGCACCCGCCCAAGGCGCGTCCGCGCCACGAGCGCGGACGCGCCCACGATCCCGACCACCTTCCCAACTAGGCGGGCGATCACGAGCCCGACGGCTATCGCGGTGGTGACCGAAGTCCAGCGCAGGCCCGAGAGCCGGACGCCAGCGTTCGCGAGCGCGAACAGCGGCAGCGCCCCGAGGTTCACCCACGGCAAGAGGTCGTGCTCGATCCTGGCGAGCGGCGAGACCGCCTCGCGGGACAACCGCGCCAGCTCGAACCAGCTCGCGGCGTCCGCATCCGGCGGGTCGGGATGGTCGGACGTGGCGTCGGCGATCCGGTGCGCCTCGAGGCTGACGTCCGCCGGCCGCTGGAACGGGTGCGCCGGTGCGAGCAGCCCGAGGACCGCACCGACGAGGGCCGGATGCACGCCGGCGTGATAGGCGAACAGCCAGGCGAGCGCGCCCAGCGCCAGGTACACGAGCAGGTGTCGGACGTGCGCTCGCTCGCACACGATCATGAGCCCGACGCACCCGGCGCACAGGACCAGCGGGACCGCTGCGAAGCCGTTCGCGTACGCGACACCGACGACCACGACGGTGAGCAGATCGTCGACGATCGCGAGCGTCAGCAGGAACGGGCGGATCCCCGGCGGCGACGCGCGGACGAACAGGACGAGGATCCCGAGCGCGAACGCGAGGTCGGTGGGCATCGCCATGCCCCAGCCGTCCACGGCGGCCGTCCCGTGCGTGGCGGCCAGGTAGATCAGGGCCGGCAAGGCCATCCCGCCGACGGCCGCCGCGACGGGCATGATCGCCGCGCGCCGTTCGCGGAGCTCCCCGGACGTGAGCTCGCGCTTGATCTCCATCCCAGCGAGGAGGAAGAAGAAGGTCATCAGCCCCTCGCCGACCCAGAACCGGACGTCCTCGTGGATCGCCCACCGACCGACGCCGATCGTCACGCGCGTCGCCCACAGGCGCTCGTAGGTCTCCCACCACGGCGAGTTGGCCCAGACGAGGGCCGCGACCGCCGCGACGAACATCGGGAGCGCGCTCGCGGTCGACGATCGCAGGAAGTCCTGGAGCGGACGGACGAGCGTTCGCGGGATCGCGCGATCGGAGTGGGACCACGGGGGTCGGAGGGCCGGGCGGTCGGTCTCGGTCATGGTCGGATCCGTGCCGACCAGTCTTCCCGGCGCACCTTCAGGACGTGAGCATCGTACCCCGCAGTGCTTCCACGGCGCCTCCATGAACTCGCAACGTCCGGATGCGAGATTCCGGCAAGGTGCCTGGTAGCCTCGAACGCGTTTTGGCGACCGAAGGCAAGACCCCTCTCAAGGACGCCGCCACCTCCAGCCCGCGACAGACCAAGAAGACCGCCCCACGGTCGAAGGTCACGCGCAACCGCATCATCGCTGGAGCCGTCGGCGCCGTCGTCGTGCTCGGCGGCATCTTCTTCTTCACGCGGGGCGGCGACTCTCCGTTCTCCACGAGCGAGCCCTCGTCCGGCCCGGTGCAGTTCCAGCTCAAGGGCGCGACGTACATCCCCTACCAGCTGCACGGTGACCAGAACGCGCAGAAGGCGACCGCCCATCAGGCCGCCACGGAGATCCAGGCACAGCTCGACGCGCTCTTCGAGACGGCGTACGTCGACCCGCACAGTTGGAGCGACACCGGCGACATCGAGGACTTCTTCGCCGAGGGGGCGAAGGGCAGCCTCGAGGGCAACGTCGGCACGCTCACGCTCGGGCAGAACGCGAGCGACACATACGCGTCCGTGAAGCCGGGGAAGAGCACGCTGAAGGTGAGCGTCCTGACGGGCGCCGACGGGAGTGCCGTCCGCGCGACCGGCCTTCTGACGTTCAACGGCCTCGCGAAGCACGACGACGGCACGTACTCGGCGATCACGGTCACCGGCACCGCGGTCTTCGTGAAGGACGGCGACACCTGGAAGATCGAGGCGTACCACCTGAACCGCTCGGAGAAGCCGGCGCAGGCGCCAACCGCATCCCCCACCTCGGAGGCCTCGTGATCAGACGGTTCCTGGCGATCGTGCTCGTCCTAGCCGCGTGGATCGGCGGCACCGTCGCCGGCTCGCTCGGGACCCCGCCCGCGGCGGCATCCGACCCGGCGATCCTGATCGGCGCGGCCCACGCCGACTACACGCCGTCGCTCACCGGATCGAAGCCGATCGTGATCCTCGCCGTCGGCAGCGGCGCGCGCCCCGGCGAAGACGTCACGCATTCGCTCTCCGACTCTCTGCACCTGATCTTCCTCAACCCGGACGCGCACGCGGCGGCGATGGTCGGCATCCCGCGCGACTCGTGGGTCGACATCCCCGGCCACGGGATGGACAAGATCAACAACGCGCTCGTGTTCGGCGGACCCGATCTCATGGTGCAGACGATCGAGGGCGACCTCGGCGTCCACATCGACTACTGGGCCCTGACCACCTTCTTGGGCTTCAAGACGATGATCGACCAGATCGGGGGGCTCCACGTCGATGTGCCGTTCCGGATGTACGACACGTACTCGGGCGCCGACCTCCACGCGGGGCCGCAGACGCTCACCGGTGAACAGGCCCTCGCGTTCGCGCGCGACCGGCACAGCATGCTCCAGGGCGACTTCACCCGGCAGGAGAACGGCGGGCGCCTGATCCTGGCGGCGCTCGCCCAGTTCCAGAAGGCCTACGCGAAGGACCCGACGGCGCTCCTCACGTGGATCGGCGCGGGGATGTCGAACTTGGGCGACCCGAAGGCCAAGTTCATCGGCACGAACCTGTCGGCGGAGCAGATCGTGCAGCTCGCCTACACCGTTACGGCCCAGCCGGTGAAGAAGGTCCAGAACATCGTGCTTCCGGGAAGCCTCGGCACGGACAACGGGTTGAGCACCGTCCATCTGGACGACGCCAAGATGCACGCGATCATCGCCGACGCGAGCGACGACGCGATCGTCACGAAGAAGAACGTGCCGCC